>OGOI01001949.1_pt1 | contig 11164 bp, 10 predicted proteins | sample 1552631 | NCBI WGS metagenome assembly OGOI01 (sample SAMEA2580204, study PRJEB22360) | human gut metagenome | biome: human gut; feature: human-associated habitat; material: faeces | place: Denmark | collected 2008/2010 | reverse complement strand
TGCTTACTGCCCGTGAAGACGAAGTTGACAAAGTTTTAGGTCTTGAGCTTGGTGCGGATGACTACATAACAAAGCCGTATTCAATGCGTGAACTTACCGCAAGAGTTAAAGCCAATCTAAGAAGAAGTACGGCACAGCCTGTTGTTGAGGAAGAACCTGAAAATCAAAATACAATTAATTCGGGTGAGCTTTCAATCAATGTTGAAAGATACGAAGTTGCTAAGAACGGTGAAATTATCGACATAACACTTCGCGAATTTGAACTCCTTAAATTTCTTGCCATGCAGCCGGATAAAATTTTCTCACGTGAGAAATTGCTTGAAAATGTATGGGGTTACGAATATTACGGCGATGTTCGTACTGTCGATGTTACAGTAAGACGTCTTAGAGAAAAAATCGAAGATGATCCGAGTATGCCTAAATACATTATCACAAAACGTGGCGTAGGCTACTATTTTAACAAATAATATTGAACTCATACACCCGAAACATTAATTTGTTTTGGGTGTTTTGTAGTATTTAAGTATTTATTATAGAAAGGTTTTTATTTTATGTTTAAAAGTATACGTTGGAAAATAACAGTTATATTTGTACTTCTTGTACTCGCCACGGAATTATTTATAGGCGGTTTCAATATTTTAGGCGTTATGAAACATTATCACGATGATTTTTCAAACAGCATTAATGAGGTATTCACCGAAGATATTAAAAACGACCTTCTTGCCGCCGCAAACGAAATAAGTATTCCTGCCGAAAGTACGGATACATCTATTGTTATAGAAGAAAATTCCCAAAGCAATATTAATTTAATCAACAATATCCTATCTTCACACTCAGGCAAACTCGAAATTACATCATCAAGATATTACAATATTGTTGACGGTTCATCGGGCGAGATTTTATTTTCATCAAACGGCTCTACAACCACCGACGCAACTCCGTCACTTATGAATGCCCTAAACGGTACGGAATCGAAAGAAACAAAGCTTACTCAAAGCTATATGGACTACGCATTTCCGCTACACAACGGTGACGCGGTAAAGTATGTTATATACATCAAAGATACTTGCCAAATGCAAAACAGCGTAACTCACAGTATGGTGACAATTCTTTTGATTTTATTGTTGGTATCTCTTATTATATCATCAATCGCGGGAAGTATTATTTCAAAGTCTATCACCGACCCTATCAAACAGCTTTCGGTACAGGCAAAAAAACTTGCGGCAGGTGATATAAACGCACTTCAAAAATCAGATTCAAATGATGAAATTGCCGACCTTACAAACTCGCTTATCAATCTTGCTCACACAAGAAAGCAGTCCTCCGACCAAGCAAAAGGCGAAAAAATTAAGGTTGAAACCATTCTTCAAAATATGAATGACGGTATTATCGCATTTGACTTAAAAGGCAATCTTATCCATTTTAACCGTGAAGCAAAGAAACTTCTTAACCGCCAGTATCTTGACGATATTAGATTTGACCGTTTCTTTAAAGAAATCAATGCAAACATCACGCTTGGCGATTTGCTTTATATGAATCCCGACGGTTCTGTCGAACGTGAAATCAAGCTTGCAAACCAATATTTACGTTTAAACTTTGCACCGTTCAAGGCTGATAACAAAGTCGGCGGTATCATTGTCGTTATACACGATGTTACAAAGCAGGAAAAACTTGAGCAGTCACGTCGTGACTTTGTTGCGAACGTGTCGCACGAACTTCGTACACCGCTTACAACAATCAAGTCTTACTCCGAAACACTTGCCGATATGCCCGATGTTGACAGAGAATTGCAAGTACGTTTTCTCGACGTTATCGCATCCGAATCTGACAGAATGGCAAGAATTATAAGCGACCTGCTTACCCTTTGTTATCGCGGAGCTTGACGAAAACCAAACATTCACAAAACCGCCGGAGCCGATCGACATTCGTCAAATGCTTGAATCAATCGTTGAGCGTATGTCGCTTACGGCAAAGAAGAAAAATCAGACTTTAACATATCACCCTATTAATGAAGTGCCTGTTATATCCGGCGATCACGACGGTTTGGAACGCGTTATTATAAATATCGTCAGCAACGCAATGAAATACACACGTGAGGGCGGTACTATCGAAGTATATTCAAGCAAGGTTTATAACGACATTTGTATCAAAGTAGCCGATAACGGTATCGGAATACAAGAAGATAAACTTCCGCACATTTTCGACCGTTTCTACCGTGTCGACTCTTCCCGCAGCGGTGCGCAGGGAGGCAGCGCCGGGCTGGGCCTTGCAATGGTGCGCTGGATCGTGCAAGCGCACGACGGCACGATCCAGGTGGAAAGCGAGCCGGGCAAGGGCAGCGCTTTCTTGGTGATATTTCCAACATAAACACAACGCCATCAGATGGGGACACCGCAGAAAAGCAGGCGTCCCCTTTTTGCTTTCGATCCTTCCTCCGATCAGCCGCCAAGCAGGAAATCAAGCACATCCCAGCCCGCGCTGCCTCCGCTCTGATAAAGCTCGGTATAGCCGCACTCTGTGCAGGTGATTGTAATGAACTTTTTATTCTGCACATCAAATATTTTCGCAAAATTGCCGCCCGTCGCCTGAAATTGATCGTGTTCATACTGTGTGTTGCCGCATTTGGGGCAAACATACTGCTTCTGCTCCATCATATTTCCAACCTTTCTATTGATCTGCTTTATCATATATCTTTTCGCCGGTTATGCAAGATTCAGCCGCCGGCTCAGCAGCCAACGCGTGGTAAGGTAATAAATCACATCCAAAAAAATCATCAACCCTGCGCCTATGCCGAGCATGCTGTAGATAAACAGAGCGGGGGATTGCTCGGCCAAAGATTGAAAACCTCGGAAAAAGCTCATATCTGCAAAGTGAAACGCCAGCGCCGCCGTAATCATACCGAACATCATCACAAACTGCAAAAGTGTGTTGAGGATCAGGTATGCCGCCGCGCTCGCAAGCAACCGGTTCTGCGGCCACTGCCCCCCGATTGCCATGCAGAGATAGAAATGCAGGTAGGTATTGGAAAACGCCAACACCATAAAAAGCGCTAGAAGAAGCGCGGCCAGCCATATGCTCATGCCGGTTTCGCTCCGAAAGCTTGCCAGAATAGCGGGCGCGTTCGCAATCTCCGGGAGATTCCATACAAATAGAACGCCTCCCAGAATTACAACAACGATACCCATAAGCGACCAAACTAGGCTTACCAGCAGCTTCGAGAAAATCTGCTGCCCCGGCGTGGCCGGAAGCGTAAACATGAGATAGCCTTCATCACCAAGCAGGTTTTTATAAAACCGCTGAACGGCCACAATGACGATGACGGCCAACATGGCAAGCAGGGCAAATGCCGCCAGAACGGCAAAGAGGGCAAAAAGCACCGCCACCAGCGGGTGCGAATCATTTCGCCCCGTGAGCAATTTCACCACCAGAAAGATAACCTGGAACCCGCCCATCAGGGCAAGCACTGCCGCCAACAGCGGCAACAGGAGCTTCGCCGTCGCTTTGAATTCATGCTTGATCAGTTTCCCCAGCATCTGAATACCTCCCTGAATATTGTATCAATGCTTTTATCCCGTTCTTCACGAATCGCATCTACGCTGCCTGCAAGCACGATATGTCCTCCTCCGATCATCACAACATCGTCGAACACTGCTTCGATATCGTGAATCAGGTGGGTGGATAAAATCATCGTTGCATCCTCGTTATAATTGCGAATGATCGTATTGAGAATATAGTCGCGTGCAGCCGGATCCACTCCGCCGATCGGCTCGTCGAGCAGATAGAGCTCCGCCTTGCGGCTCATCACCAATGCAAGCTGCAATTTCTCCCGCGTGCCCTTGCTTAGAGCGTTTAACTTATCATTTGGCTGAATTTGCAAATCCTTCAGCATTTCCGCCGCTTTATCAAGCTGAAAATCCGCATAGAAATCCCCGAAAAATTCTAGTGCCTCGCGCACACGCATCCCAGCAGGCAGGCAGCTACGCTCCGGCAGGAAGGAAACGCGCTTTTTTGTCTCCGTCCCCGGTTCCAGACCACAGACGCGGATGCTTCCCCGCGTGGCAGTGAGCAACCCGGCTGCAAGCTTTAACAGCGTCGTTTTTCCACTGCCGTTCGGCCCCAGGAGGCCGACGATCCGTCCCTTTGGAAAATCGTAGGTAAAATCGACAAGCGCCGCCTTTTGCCCATAGAGCTTCGTCAGCCCTTGGCAGGATAAAATCGCATCCATTATGCATTCTCCTTTGTTTGTTTTAAGAGCGAGAGAGCTTCCGCCTGGGTAAATCCGAGCTTCTGCATAGCTGCCCAGAACTGGGCGATTTGCTCTTGCGCCTTTTGCTGCCTCAATGCCTGAATCATTGTTTCATCCTCCGTAATGGTACGCCCAGCTGTCCGCTGCGTGTTGATGAGGCCACGTGCCTCCAGCTCCTGCATAGCCCGCTGCATCGTGTTGGGGTTGACTGCCGCCTCGGCGGCGAGCTCCCGAACGCTTGGCAGCTTCCCGCCGGCCCGGTATTCCCCTGCGACGATCGCAAGTTCCAACTGCTCAACCAGCTGGAGATAAATCGGCCGGTCGGCAGTGATGATCCATGTCATCTGTGCGCCTCCTTGTATTATTGTATTAAGATGATAATACAATAATACAGTTTGCACCCGATGTCAAGGGAGTTCACAAAATAGTTACAATAACGTGTGTAAGCCATTCCCTTCACAAAAAGATAGCGCGCCGCAAAGCTCCCTTGCAGCGCGCTTCCTTTTTTATTTTTGCCGCTTTAACCGCCTAGTTTAGGGCAGAAACCTTTTTGCCAGACTGCGGCGGCACAGATACCTCAATAAACGAACGGGCAACGCCGTTCACCGTTTCAGATTGTGGCTGCAATTCCGCCCCATCAACTACAAAATGAGCAGGTTGCCGGGCAGATTGCCCTGCAAACGTGCATTTCCAGCACAGCGGACGGTTTGAATGGTTGTAGAACGCCGCCTCGTGATGGGAAAGAAGCTCAAAATCCATGCTATAATCCCCTAGCCGCAGCCCTCTTATGGATAGCCCTGGAACTTCCTCCGGCAGACAGGGACAAGTAACAATCCTTCCCGCCGGCAAGTCGGCGGAAAAGCCGGCCAACCCTTCAACAGCATGAGAAAACATGGTAAAAGAAAGCTCCGGATAATCCTCATTGCGGCCCTGGCTCTCATGAACATGCGGTAACAAAAGCCTACCGCCAATATATTTCATCCAGCGCCACGCGCGCTCTGCCTGCTGGTAAGGGAAGAAAACCTGCGGCAAATAAGTATAGCTCTCGATATTCACCGCCGCAGTCTGAGGATCAGCGGCTCTTTGGTCGATCTCTTCCAGCAGCAGGTTATTGCGCTCCCCTGGTTCGGTTAACAGCTTCATCGGCAGAAAGAAGCAAGTTTCCGCGCCGGTGATTCCTTTGGCCGATCTCTCCCAACGCCAATATTTCCGGCCTTTTTGATCGATCCCGAACACATAGCCGTTGCCCTCCGGCGGAAGGCTCCACACATCATTGAAATAGGATCTCAGCTCCGCAGCGCGCCGGAGGTAACCACCCGCCGACTCCCGCTCCCCTAGGGCTTCCAACAGTTTGCCGAATGCTGCCAGCGCCTGATAAAGCGCCGCAATGCTGTCGCCCGCTTCTGCAAGCGACCGCCCGGATTCATTGTAGCTGGCTGATCCACGCCAAATATTGCCGCGCCCCTCTGGAATTCCATTTTTTATGGAGAACACCATTCCGTCGTGTCGCTGGGTAAATTCTCCAAGAATTCGTTCGGTAAATGTGCGCATTTGGCGATCCAGATAGCGGCTGTCTCCGGAGAGGAAATAAAGCTTGCATATGGTTTCGACCAGCTCATACTGGGCGGTAAGCTCCCGCACGAACCTACGGTGATTGGGAGTGTCCATATAATAAAGGCTGCCATCAAAATTCAGCGCCCAGGGAGCATACCAGCCGGTATCCGCACAAGCGCCTTCCACAAAGCAGCGCATCATCTGATAATTCTCTTCATGATACCCCAAATACTCAGCTCCGGCCGCCTGATGGACAAAATCCCGGATGTAAAAGGCTGTGCGGTCATGATACCCCGCCCAATAAGATGGGAGATAGTCTTTCGGCTGCGCCCACTGCCTGTTGGGCCGCCTGATCACACGGCTACGGTTGGAAAAACGCCCCGACGGCCCATACCACTTTCCACCGTCTCCGCGGTTCACAGGCCCGGATTGCCCGGTCATCACAAAAGAAGCGGCCTTTTGCTGCGCCCAGGCCATCCATTGCGTTAAATCGGAATTGCTGCTTATCAACTCCATATCTTCTCGCCTTCCTTTCTTTCCCGCACGGCAGAAAAACAGGCTTTCGGGATGCGTTTATATTTCCGCCTCCGCGCGCTCCTTTAAATCTGCAATGATCTCCGCCTGCTTTTTCTCCGTCATATCATAAAACAGAATCGGAATCACTGCTGCAAGGCAGCTGATAACCGTGGTGATAATCATGATGTTGAAAATAGGTGTGCGAACCGCCTCCTGGAACAAAACCGTATAATCCTTCTCAAGCCCATAATGCTCATAAAACCAGGGAAGGATCAGGTTAAAGAGCATCGTAGCCGCCGTTACCAGCATGCCGCTGAACTGGGTGATGAAGCCCTCCAGCCGCTTGCCGGTTTTCCACTGCTGATAGTCAAATACATCCGCAGTCATTGCGGACACCATAACGCCGTCGCCGCCGATCGCCGCCGTTGAAAGATAGAGGCATGCAAGAAACAAAAATGGGCTTTTCGTTGTGACGAGCATCAGCCCCGCAAACCCCGCACGCAGGAGATTGAACCAAATCAGGGACGAGCGCTTTCCGATCTTTTTGGCCAGCAGCGGCGCGAGCAGCATGCCTGGCACAGAGGCTGTGCCAATCACAGCATTCATCACTCCCAGCACGGCATCGCTGCGGACCACATAGATACAATACCATGCTAAAATTCCGCCGATGCCGCCCTTTAGGCCGCCGAGGACATTATAAAGTGTCATCAGCCAAAAATATTTATTGCTTTTGATTTCAGAGATTCCATCCACAAAGCGGACTTTCGCCACATAGTTTCTGGGGACAACAATTTTTTCTTCCGTGCCCTTGAACGTCCACAGGCTCAAAATGATACCAAACACAGAAAAAATCGGGAACAGCGTGCGATAGGCAGTAAAGCCTGTCATTCCTCCCGCAAATAAGCCCGCTAAAATCGGAAAGAAAAGATTCACGATAGATGGACCAAGGCTATAGATAAACTGGCTGACGGATAACAGCCCCGTGCGCTCCTCCCCATTGGGTGTGAGCACCTGTGCCAGGCTCGTAAACGCAAGCGCATACAGGGATTGAAAAATCATCAACAGTGCATAGATCAGGCTGAGCATCGTACATTTCAGCGGATAGGAGAGCGAATTCGGAATGAACGCCATTAAGATCAGCAAAGCGGCTGTTGGAACTCCGGTTATCAGCAAATAAGGGCGGAATTTGCCGTATTTTGTATTGGTATTGTCAACGAGCATGCTGATAAACGGCGTTTTCACCAGATTTAAGATACTCATAACAATGGACATAATAGCAAGATCCATCGGTGCAATTTGATAGGCCGAGCCCAAAAGCAGACAGTTTGCCGTAAGCGCAACATAGCCAAACAGCGAATTGATCGTATTCACGCCGATGCCGCCCACAGAATAGGCGACAAATTCTTGATAAGGAATGTATTTCCCCTCTGGAGGTTTGTTCCAATACGTTTTGGCCTCTTCAACGGCCGATCTCAAATTCCACTTTTTCATAATTATTCCCCCAGCTTGATTTGATTGAGGCAACCATCCCACGCCGCAAGGCGAATACATGACATGGATGCATCCCCTCCCAACAGATTGCCGATTCCCGGGTTATGCGCTCTCCCCTCCATGCAAAATCCGATTCACAAAGCAACTATTGTATGTTATGATAATACTATCACGAATCAGCGGAGAGGAATATAGGCAATATACTATGAAATATGAGGAATATCCAACCAAACACCCAGCGCCGGAATCCCAGACATTGGGCCGAAAACCGCTCCCAAGCAACGTTATTTTGGGTGAAACCGCATATAGCCCGGGCGACCATGCCGTTACCCTCTGGCCCTTTTATGATCCGGTTTTTCCCGTGAATGTGATGGCCATTGGGGAAACAAAATGCCGCCCGGATTACCATGTGATCCGCCCTCGCTCCCGGATCATGGCCATTGAATATATTGCGCAAGGGGCAGGTATTTTGAAAATCAACGGCCAAACATACCGCCCGGAACAGAACTGCACGATTCTTTTAACGAAGCACAGCGCGCATTCCTACGAGGCCGACGCACAAAACCCATGGCAAAAGCATTGGATTGTTTTTGACGGGCCATTTATGCAAAACATGATCGATTCCTATCTTCCCAAAAACAGCTATTGCTTTACGAACTGCAACCTGCTCCCTTATTTTCATGAAATCAGCCGGTGTGTACAGGCGCAGAAAAGGGATTATCCACGCCTGATCGAGAGCCTGACGGTGATCCTGCTCCAAATGGTTCTTCAAATGAATCGCGTGGTCATGCAGCGCGAAGCCTCTCTTCCGGAAAAAATCCGAGCGGCCATCGACGCTCAGATCGAAGGGAAGCTGTCACTGGAAACGATCTGCGCGGAATTCAGCTATTCCAAAAATCATATTATTACGCTATTCCGTAATGAATATGGCATCACTCCCTACCGCTACTTTGAGAAGAAGAAAATCGAGGTTGCCAAGCTCTACCTATGCAATACCAGTTTTACAATTGACGAGGTCGCCCAGCACCTCTCCTATGCCGACCGGAATTATTTTTCCAACTGTTTCAAAAAGCACACGGGCTATGCGCCGGCGGAATATCGGAGAAAGCATGGATTTTCATAGGCATAATGCACAATGTGACAGTTCATAAAAGCATTGAAAAGGCCAGGGGGCTGCTGCAAAACAATTTGCAGCAGCCCCTCCATTTATATTCTGTTCAACCAGCACTCACACGGAAAACAGCTGCTGCGCAAAGCGCACGCTCGCCATGGCATCCTTCCCGTAAAAATCCGCGCCAATTTCGTCCGCATATTCCTGCGTGAGCACCGCGCCGCCTACCATAACCCGGCAATCGAGGCCGCGCTCCCGGAGCAGCCGGATCGTGCGCTCCATTGCGGGCACGGTGGTGGTCATCAATGCGCTCAGGCCCACCAGCCGGCAATCAAGCCGCTCCGCCTCATCCACCACCCGCTCGCAGGGCACATTTTTGCCAAGGTCGATTACATCGAACCCATAGTTATCCAGCATCACCTTCACGATATTCTTTCCGATATCGTGAATATCCCCTTCCACCGTAGCGAGCAGGATCGTGCCATGCTTCTCCGGAGCGGCGCCGCTTGCGAGCACATGCTCCTTGATCGCCTCAAAGGCATTGGTCGCCGCCGCAGCGCTGCTCATGAGCTGCGGGAGGAATACCGTTTTCTTTTCAAACCCCTGCCCCACCTCATTGAGGGCTGGAACAAGGATCTGGTTAATAATCTCGTTGGAATCCCGGTTCTGCAAAAGTGCCTTTGTGCTCTCATAGGCCTGATCCTTCAATCCGCGCAGCAGAATTTCATAAAGAGATAGCTCTTTTCCCTTTGCCGCCTGCTCCTCTCCCCCTGCAAAATGGGAGATATACGCGCCGCACTGCGGATCGAGCCCTGCAAGCGCACAATAGCTCAGGTATGCGCCGCGCATGGACGCCATATTGGGATTGATGATACCTGCATCCAGCCCGGCCTGAAGCGCCATGGTATAAAAGGCGGCGTTAATTACCTCCCGGTTTGGCAGGCCGAAGGAAACATTGGACACGCCGAGCACCGTTTTCACGCCCAGTTCCCGCTTGATCAGGCGCACCGCCTCAAGCGTTGTGTGCGCCGCCTGTGCATCCGAGCTGATGGTCATAGTCAGAGCGTCAATGACGATATCTTTTTTTTCAATCCCATACTTCTCCGCTTCCGATACGATCCGCCGTGCAATTTGAAGCCGACCTTCCGCCGTGGCAGGAATGCCGGATTCATCGAGCGTCAGCGCGACGATCACGCCGCCGTATTTTTGCGCCAGGGGAAAAACCTGGTCCATCACCTCCTGCTTCCCGCTGACGGAGTTCATCATCGCCTTGCCGTTATAGAGGCGCAAGGCGTGCTCCATCACCACCGGATCGGAAGTGTCGATCTGGAGCGGAAGCGCCGTCACGCACTGAAGCGCCTCCACGGCCCTGCCCATCACCGCCCGCTCGTCAATACCGGGCAGGCCGACGTTAACATCCAGAATATGCGCGCCGCTCGCCTGCTGCTCAACCGCCTGCGTAAGCACATAATCCATATCGTTTTCCCGCAGGGCCTGCTGAAAACGCTTTTTTCCCGTTGGGTTGATGCGCTCGCCGATGATAATGGGGGCCGCGCCGATCTCGCGGACTTCCGCATAAGAGGATACGACTGTTTTGCCCTTTCGTGCGACCGGCACAGGCGAAAGCGGTTTACAACGGGCAACCATTTCACGAATATAGGCCGGCGTTGTACCGCAGCAACCGCCGAGCACGCAGGCTCCCATTTGTGCCATCTGCTCCATCTCACGGGCAAATTCATCCGGCAGCACATCATACACCGTCTTCCCATCCCGCATAGCGGGCATGCCGGCATTGGGGTTGAGAATGATGGGGGTAGAGGTGGCTTCCAGCAATTGCGGCAGGAGGCCCTTCATTTGCACGGGGCCAAGGCCGCAGTTGAAACCGAGCGCATCCACGCGCAGGCCTTCCGCTATGGCAACGGCAGCGGCGATAGAGCCGCCGGTGAGCAGCTTGCCCTGGGCATCGAAAGAGAAGGTGAGGAAAACAGGCAGCTTTGTATGCTCCTTCACTGCGAGCACAGCGGCCTTTGCCTCATAGGTATCCGTCATAGTTTCAATAATCGCAAGATCTGCGCCCGCTCTCTCGCCTGCTCGGGCAACCTCCGCAAAGGCGTCCACCGCCTCCTCAAACGGCAACTCCCCCATTGGGGCAAGCAGCTTGCCCGTAGGGCCGATATCAAGGGCGACGAACCGTGGCGCATCACCCCCGCACTGCTCCGCCGCAGCGCGTGCATTGGCTACGGCGG
>OGOI01001935.1_pt1 | contig 11213 bp, 7 predicted proteins | sample 1552631 | NCBI WGS metagenome assembly OGOI01 (sample SAMEA2580204, study PRJEB22360) | human gut metagenome | biome: human gut; feature: human-associated habitat; material: faeces | place: Denmark | collected 2008/2010 | reverse complement strand
GCCGCACCTCGCTCGCCGTATCGGCACTTAGAATTATGCGGTATTGCCATAAAAATAATTATACGCGATTTTGCCCAGCCCTGCAAGCTTTTGTGTAATTTGTCCATAAATGCGTCCGGCATACTATTTGACAATGCCCCCGCTGCGCCTTATAATAGATTTAATTGCAATGTCGTAGTTTGATTCAGGACCCGGTTGCAGCCTTTCGGCTGAACTCTTCGCGTCCAACCTTGATTCAGTAAATCGGCACAGTGCCGTACAAATTTTACATGCGACAAAACATCACGTCCGGGGTACGGTGCTTACCGTGTGTGTAACCACCAACCCTGGCCGAATACAATATGGAGGTTATGCAATGGAAGATCACAACAACGAAAAACGCCCCCGCCAGCAGGGCCGCAGCAATTACACCCGCCGTGCCCCGCGCGCAAATAATAATAACCAGAACCGCAAACCCGGTGCGCCTGCCCCCGCAGCCAGCGCCCCGCAGGCAGCGGCGGAAAAACCACAGCCCCAGCACCGCAAGCCGCAGCGCCGCCGTGCCCCGCAACCCCAGCAGGCTGCAGCGAGCAATGCGGTGAATGCAGCAGCTCCGGCCCCGGTGCAGCGCCCCCGCAGCCCGCAGCGCCGCAGCTATAAGCAGCATTATTATGATGCTTCCACCCCGGCTGTTCCCATGCACATCTGCCCGCTGGGCGGCCTGGGCGAAGTTGGCAAAAACATCACCCTGTATGAATGCCAGGGCGATATGATCCTGGTGGACTGCGGCCTGGTGTTCCCGGATTCCGATATGTTCGGCGTGGACCTTGTCATTCCGGATTTCACCTATGTATTGGAAAATAAGGACCGCATCAAGGGCCTGTTCATTACCCATGGCCACGAAGACCATATCGGCAGCCTGCCGTATCTGCTCAAAAAGTTCAACGTGCCCATTTACACTGCACGTTTGACCATTGGCCTGATCAAAAACAAGCTGGAGGAGCACGGTCTTGCCTCCAGTGCAGAGTTCCATGAGATCCGTCCCCGCCAAAAAGTGCGCCTTGGCTGCTTTACGGTGGAGCCCATCCATGTCAACCACTCCATCCCGGATTCTCTGGCGTTTGCCATTGACTGCCCGGCAGGCATCGTGCTGCATACCGGCGACTTCAAGATCGACTACACGCCGCTTTCCGGCGATGCCGTTACCGACCTTTCCACCATTGCGGAGTATGGCCGCCGCGGCGTGCTGGCTTTGCTGGCGGATTCTACCAACGCGGAGCGCCCCGGCTTTACGGCAACCGAGCAGACTGTGGCCGAAGGGGTGCGCAGCCTGTTTGCCCGCGCCAAAAACCGCCGCATTATCGTGGCAACCTTTGCTTCCAACATCTACCGCATCCAGCAGATCATTGACCTGGCCATTGAGTATGGCCGCAAGGTGGCCGTCAATGGCCGCAGCATGGTTTCCAACACCGAAATGGCGCGGGAGCTGGGGTATCTGCATGCGCCGGATAATGTGCTGATCGATATCGAGGAGATCAACAAATACCCGCCGGAAAAGGTTGTCCTTATCACCACCGGCAGCCAGGGCGAACCGCTGTCCGCTCTGTCCCGTATGGCGCAGGCCAGCCACCGTACCGTCAAGGTCGGCCCCACTGACTTTATCATTATCTCGGCCCGCCCCATCCCCGGCAACGAAAAGACCGTGACCAAGGTGGTCAACGGCCTTCTGGCCCTGGGCGCAGAGGTCATTTACGAAAACATGTACGATACCCATGTTTCCGGCCACGCCTGCCAGGAAGAGCAGAAGCTGATGCTGACCCTTGCCCACCCGCAGTATTTCCTGCCGGTTCACGGCGAGTTCAAGCAGCTCAAGCGCCACGCCGAAACGGCGGAGCACCTGGGCTATATCCCCAAGCAGAATATTTATATTGCTGAAAATGGCCAGAACATCCGCCTTTCCCGCGATGGCATGGCAGTGGAGGGCACTGTGCCCGCCGGTGCCGTGATGGTGGATGGCTATGGCGTGGGCGATGTGGGCAATGTGGTCCTGCGTGACCGCCACCACCTGTCGGAGGACGGTATCATCATCGTTACCGCAGCCGTGGATGGCAGCACCGGCCAGCTGCTTTCCGGCCCGGACCTGGTTTCCCGCGGCTTTGTCTATGTGCGGGAAAGCGAGGAGCTGATGGACGGTGCCCGCGTGCAGGTTGAAATGGCCCTTGACCGCAGTATGGCGGATAACATGCACGACTGGGCCAGCGTGAAATCCCGCGTGCGGGAGGCGCTTTCCAGCTATATCTACCGCAAAACCAAGCGCAGCCCCATGATTCTGCCCATTCTGATGGAAGTTTGATCCAAACCATATCTGACCGTGACCGCCTGCCCCACATTGCAGGCACCGAGGAACGATGATGAAAAACAAGCTGAGACGTGATATCTTTGTCATTATCTTTTTGCTGCTCGTTGCGTGCATCGCTCTGGCTGTGCCGCTGGCGTTCAGTAACCCGCGCTGGCTGCTGGCACCGGCGCTGCTTGTAGTGTTTGCGTTTGTGGTGGCGGTGCTTGGCATCCGCCGGCTGCGGCGCTTTGTGGCCGATATGCTGTGCGGGACCAACTTTGAGGGCAGCAAGACCCAGTATTCGCTGGCGGATTTTTCCATCCCCACTGCCCTGATTACCGAAGGCTCCGTGGTGTGGTATAATCCGGCCTTCCGGGAGCAGATCCTGGCGGGGCAGGATGCCCTGCTGGCTGCACCGGACCGCCTGATGACAGGCATTGACCTTTCCGTCTGTGCCCGCGCCCACGGCCAGGACCTGACCATTGACGAAAACCGCTACACGGCCTATGCCACAACCAGCCGCAGCAGCAAAACGGGCACATTGCTGTTTTTGGTCAACGATACGTTCTACAAAAACACGCTGGATGAATACACTGCCAGCCGCCCGGCTTACCTGATTATTGGGGTGGACAGCTATGACGAGCTGTTCAACGATATGAAGGACTCCGAGCAGGCGCACGAGCTGGAGGCCATCAACACCCTGCTGGAAGAATACATCGGCCGCACGACCGGTTTCCTGCGCAAGGTGTCCAACAGCCGCTATATTGCGGTGGTGGAAGAGCGGGATATCCGCTGGATGATGGAAGAACGCTTTGATATTCTGGATAAAGTGCGTGCGTTGCACCCCGGCGGAATGCTTACCCTTTCCATCGGCGTAGGCCATGGCGGCGCTACTATGCAGGAATGCCAGGAGATGGCCCGCGAAAGCATTGATATTGCCTTGGGCCGCGGCGGCGACCAGGCTGCCGTGAAAACAGTCGATGGCTTTGAGTTCTTCGGCGGCATTTCCCATGGTGTCGAAAAGCGCAGCCATGTGCGCAGCCGCATCATTGCCAACGCCCTGGCAGACCAGATCCGCCAGAGCGACAGCGTCATTATCATGGGCCACCGCCAGAGCGATTTGGATGCCATCGGCTCCGCCATCGGTTTGCTGCGCATGTGCAAAATGTGCGATGTGCCTTCGGTCATCGCAGTGCGCAGCAAGGCAACGCTGGCGGGCCAGCTGCTGGATGTGTTCAACAAGGCGGGGGAGGACCACAACTTTATTGAACCGGAAGAAACCTATAAGCTCATCACCCCCAAAACTCTGCTGATTGTAACTGATACATACCAAAAGCGCCTGCTGGAAGACCAAAAGATTTACGAAAAATGCAGCCGCGTGGTTGTTATCGACCATCACCGCATGGCGGTAGGGCATATTGATAACCCGATCCTTTTGTATCATGAACCCTTTGCTTCCAGCGCCAGCGAACTGGTGTGTGAACTGCTGCAATTCATGCCCGCCCAAAACAACATCACTCAGTTGGAAGCCCAGGCGCTGCTGTCTGGCATCATGCTGGATACCCGCAGTTTTGCGCTGCATGTCGGCGTGCGTACCTTTGAGGCTGCCGCCTGGCTGCGCAGCCGCGGGGCCGAAACCGCCGCGACCAAGAGCCTGTTCAATATTTCCAAAGAAGAATACGAAGCCCGCGCCGCTATTGTGGAGGGCGCTTACCTCTACAAAGGCTGCGCTATCGCTACTTCGGATGAGCTTGACCCCGCCATGAGTGTGGTTCTGCCCATGGCAGCCAATGACCTGCTGACCATCAACGGCGTGGATGCCAGCTTTGTGGCAATCGCCAAAAACGGCGGCGTCAACATCTCCGCCCGCAGCATGGGTGCGCTGAACGTACAGGTCATTCTGGAGCCCTTGGGCGGCGGCGGCCACCTGACGATGGCCGGTGCCCAGCTGCGTGATTGTACCGTAAAGGAAGCCGAAGCCCGCATCCGCGCGCAGATCGACGAATACCGCGCCAACCAGGAATGCCAGGAAGAACTGGTGGGTGCAGTTTAACAAATTAAATTATCAGCGAATCCCTGCCAATGGCAGAAAATTATATCAATTACTACATAGAGAGGGGAACCACCACGATGAAAGTTATTCTCAAACAGGATGTCAAGAGCATTGGTAAAAAGGATGAAATCCATGAAGTGTCGGACGGTTACGCCCGCAACTTCCTGTTCCCGCGCGGTCTGGCTGCAGTGGCCGATGCTGACGCTGTGAACACCGCCCGCACCAAGAGCGAAGCCAAAGCCCACCATGAAGCCGAAGCTAAGGCTGCTGCTGAAGAACTGGCTGCCAAGATCAAGGGCCAGATCGTTTCTGTCAAGGTCAAGGGGGGCGCTTCCGGCAAGCTGCACGGCAAAGTGACCGCAAAGGAAGTTGCCGAACAGTTGTACAAGCTGACCGGCACCGAAATCGACAAGAAAAAAATCGAAATGCCCGCCAGCATCAAGGAGTTTGGCAGTTATGATGCCAAAGTCCGCCTGCATGTGGGTGTTGTGGCCGCGTTCAAGGTCAAGGTCGAGGAGGCTCCGCTGTAATTGGCAGGGGGTCTTGTGATTACATTCCAACAAAAACGGCAGGGAGGTGCCTGAATGGCAAACAATGAATTAAGCTTGTCCAGCCTGGGCATTCAGCTGCCGTATAACATGCAGGCGGAACAAAGCGTGCTTGGCGCAGCGCTGATGGATGAAACCATCCTGAACCGCCTGATCACCGAGATGGACCCCGATATGTTCTATTCGGAGCAGAACCGGGCCGTCTATGAGGAAATGCGCCGCCTGTTCAGCGAAAGCGAAGCGGTGGACGTTATCACTCTGGTGGACTCTCTGGCTCAGAACGGTGTGTTCAAGGGCGCAGATGATGCCAAAGTGTACATTACCCGCATTGCGGAAACCGTCCCGGCGATTTCCAACGTCGATTCTTACATCAAGATCGTCAAGGAAAAATATCAAACCCGCCGTCTGATCGAAGCAGCCCGCGATATCCTGCAGCAGTCCAGCGAGGAATCCGATTCTGACCTGCTGCTGGAAAGCGCCGAGCAAAAGCTGTACGATATCCGCAACGGCCAGGACCGCTCCGGCGTTAAAACCATTCAGGAGTCTATCCTGGAAGTTATTGATACCATGCAAAAGCTGTCCGGTGCGGACCGCGATAAATTTGCCGGTATCCCCACAGGCTTCAACTATCTGGATAATATCCTGACCGGCCTTGGCCGTTCGGACCTGATTATTCTGGCGGCCCGCCCCGGTATGGGCAAAACCAGTTTTGCGCTGAACATTGCTACCAATGTGGCCCGCCTGCAAAAGATACCGACCGTCATTTTCAGCTTGGAAATGACCTGCGAACAGCTGACCGACCGCATCCTTTCCAGCACCGCAGGCATTGACAGCCAGGCATTCCGCACCGGCCGCCTGAACAACTCCGACTGGAACGACTTTGCCAATGCAACGTCACTGTTGTATAACGTTCCCATTTACATGGATGATTCCTCCGGTATTTCGGTGCCGGAAATCAAGGCAAAAATCCGCCAGATCAACCAGGACCCCAAACGGGATAAGATCGGTCTGGTCATCATCGACTATTTGCAGTTGATGCAGTCCGCCAAGCGCACCGAAAGCCGCGTGCAGGAAATCAGCGATATCACCCGGAACCTGAAAATTATGGCCAAGGAACTGAACGTTCCTGTCATTGCGCTGTCCCAGCTTTCCCGTGCTGCCGAAAAAACAGCGGGTCGCTCGGACCACCGCCCCCAGCTTTCAGACCTGCGTGATTCCGGCTCTATCGAACAGGATGCGGACGTGGTGCTCTTCCTGTACCGCGCTGCCTATTACAATTCCCAGAACGGCGAAACCGAACAGGCGAACGAAAACGAAGCCGAATGTATTGTGGCCAAAAACCGCCATGGCGAAACCAGTGTGGTCCGCCTTGGCTGGGATGGCGCCCATACCCGGTTCAGCAATCTGGACGAGATCCATGAACAGTACTGACGCAGACAATTCATTGCAAAACCCAGTGAACACGATGGAACAAACCTTGCTGGCCTATTGCCGCCGGCAGGGTTTGTTTCGGTTGGAGGACCGTGTCATCGTTGCCTGCTCCGGCGGGGCGGATTCGATGGCGCTGCTCTGTTTTCTGCTGCGCTGCAAAGCGGAACTTGGCATCACCGTCATGGCGGCCCATGTGGACCACGGAATCCGGGGCGAAGCTGCCCATGCGGATGCCCGCTTTGTGGCGGAGTTCTGCCGCACGCATCATGTGCCGTTCTTTTTGTACGATGCCGCTGCCAGCGGGGTGCAGATTCCCCCAAACCCCAGCGAGAACTGGGCGCGCAGCCTGCGCTATACCTGGTTTGATGCGCTGGCCGCACAGCAGCATGCCTGCATTGCCACAGCGCATACGTTATCTGACCAGGCGGAAACGGTGTTGTTCCGCATGGCGCGCGGTACCGGCCTGCACGGCATGGCGGGTATTCCGGCGGTACGGGGCGTGTACCGCCGGCCATTTTTGTGCCTGACAAGGAGCGATACCACGGCATACTGCGCCGCCCTTGGGCAACACTATGTTCAGGACGAAAGCAATTTCAGCGATGCCTATGCCCGCAACCGTATCCGCCATTATGCTGTTCCGGCGCTGCAAACCATCAATCCGGCGGCAGAGCGGGCCGTGGGGCGGCTGTGCAACCAGCTGCAGGAGCTGAACATCTGGCTGGAAAACCTGGCCGAAAAACTGCTGGCGCAGGCTGCCTGCGGGGGCGGGTACAGCATCCCGATTCTTGCCGCGGCGGATGCCCCGGTGCTGGCTGCTGCCCTGCGCATGCTGGCAGCCCGCGCGCGTGACCCTGAAGAAAAATATGTGCAGGCTCTTGCGGCCATTGTTCGGCAGGGCAGCGGTGCGGTACAGCTGACGCCGGATGCCTGCTGGACCGCGGCAAACGGCATTTTGTACTGCCGCTCAGTGCTAAAAATGCAGCCGGAAGCCATTCCCGCGCCGCACCAGCTGCTAAAAACCGGCGTTTACTGCCTGCCAGGGGGCTATGAGCTGGAGATTCAACAACTAAATTATGAAGTTTTTTTGAAAAATCCATCATTTTTGAAAAAAGACTACACCTATTGTGCAGATTATGCTAAAATAAATAAGAATATTTTTGTGAGGACCCGCCAACCCGGCGATACGTTCCGCCCGGCGGGACGTCACGTTGGCAAAACGCTCAAAAAATATCTGAATGAGGCAAAAGTTCCTGTGGCTGAACGGACGCTGATGCCGCTGCTGGCCTGCGGTAGCCAGGTGCTTTGGCTGTGGGGGGCAGGCTTTGCGGACGGTTTGTCCCCGGATGATGGGACAAAGCAGATCCTGTTGATTCGGCAAAGCCGCCAGCCTGCGGCCCCGGAGCAGGAGCAAGATCATAATATTGGAGGAACAGATCATGCATGATATGAACAATGATATCGCCAAGGTTTTGATTTCGGAAGAGCAGCTGCAGGCCAAGGTGGCTGAATTGGGGGCACAGATCAGCCGCGATTACGAGGGCAAAGATTTGTTGCTGGTGTCTATCCTGAAAGGCTCCGTGGTGTTCATGGCCGATTTGATGCGCGCCATCACGGAACCCTGCAGCATTGACTTTATGGTGGTTTCCAGCTATGGCGGTGCCAACACCACTTCTACGGGCCTTGTCAAGATCGTCAAGGACCTGGATCAGGATCTTTCCGGCAAGGATGTTCTGATCGTGGAGGATATTCTGGATACTGGCGTCACGTTGTCTCACTTGGTGCCCATGCTGAAATTGCGCCGCCCCAACAGCGTGCGCCTGTGCACCATCCTCAGCAAGCCCAGCCGCCGCAAGGTGGATATTGAGCCGGACTACTGCGGTTTTGAAGTGCCTGATGAATTTGTTGTGGGCTATGGCCTTGACTATGACGAAAAGTACCGCAACCTGCCGTATGTCGGCGTGTTAAAACCGGAAGTATATTCCAAATAAAATTCTGTCTTGGCAGAATAACCAATCGCCCGCCGTTTTGGCGGATTTTGACAGGGAGTTGATTTTTTGCAGCACAAACCGCGTTTCAGCGGCATTATCATTGCCGCTGTCCTGATGGTGGCAGCACTCGTGATGATCTCCAGCTATTCCAGCCTGTTTGCCTCCAGCAAGAGCACCATGATGTTGTCCGAAGCCATGGGGTACTTTGAATCCAATCAGGTCACCTACTTTAACCTGGACCTGAACACCGGCGTTATCGAGATGAGCGTGAAAGAAGGTGAACATCCGCTGCCGGAATCCGGCACGTCCAGCGAAACATCCAACGGCCTGCTTGCAGAAATTTACGGCGATGGCACCGATGCTTACGCCCCCAAGAACGGCGGGGCAGCGGTCATTACCTACAAGCTGCCATATCCTTCTTATTTCCTGCAATTCTACCTCAAGGATTATATCGACCAGTATAATGCAGCCAACCCGGATGCGCCCATGCAGTACGATATGGTCGCCGTTAAGACCAACGTGCCCTGGTTTGAGATCATCCTGTACGCCTTTATGATCGGCAGCGTGGTGCTGCTCTTCATGTCCATGTACCGCGGCGGTGCCGGTGGCGGCGGCCTGATGAATGTTGGCCGTGCCAAGGTCAAGGACCAGCAGGAAGGCCAGCGCAAGGCAACCTTTGCCGATGTTGCCGGTGCGGATGAAGAAAAGGCTGAACTCCAGGAAGTGGTTCAGTTCCTGAAAGCACCGGAAAAGTTCAACTCCCTGGGGGCGCGCATTCCCCACGGCGTTCTGCTTGTCGGCCCTCCGGGCACCGGCAAAACGCTGCTGGCCCGTGCCTGTGCAGGCGAGGCCGGCGTTCCGTTCTATGCCATCTCCGGTTCCGACTTTGTGGAAATGTATGTCGGCGTCGGCGCATCCCGTGTGCGCGATCTGTTTGAAAAAGCCAAAAAGACAATGCCCTCCATCATCTTTATTGATGAGATCGATGCCGTGGGCCGTCAGCGTGGTGCCGGCCTTGGCGGCGGGCATGACGAGCGCGAGCAGACCCTGAACCAGCTGCTGGTTGAGATGGACGGCTTTGACGCCAACGACGGCGTTATCGTGATGGCTGCCACCAACCGCGCCGATATTCTGGATAAGGCTCTGTTGCGTCCCGGCCGTTTTGACCGTCAGGTTTATGTTGGTCTGCCGGATGTGAAGGGCCGCGAGGAGATTCTGCGCGTTCACACCAAGAACAAGCCCCTTGGCCCCGATGTCAGCCTGAAAACCATCGCCAAGTCCACCGCGGGCTTCTCCGGTGCCGACCTGGAAAACCTTGTCAACGAAGCCGCCCTGCTGGCTGCGCGCAAGGGCAAAAAGGCCATCACCGAACCCGAAATCGAGGAAGCTTCCATCAAGGTTGTGGCTGGCCCCGAAAAGAAGAGCCGCGTTGTGACCGATGCCGAAAAGCGCCTGACCTCTTACCACGAGGCTGGCCATGCCATTACCGGCTATTTCTGCAAAACGCATGATCCCGTGCACCAGATCAGCATTATCCCGCGTGGTTCGGCAGGCGGCTTTACCATGTATCTGCCGGAAAAAGACCCCAGCTATGTGACCAAGACCGCCATGAACGAGAACATTGTCTGCCTGTTGGGCGGCCGTGTGGCGGAGCAGCTGGTGCTGGATGATATCTCCACCGGTGCTTCCAACGACCTGCAGCGTGCCACGGATACCGCCCGCGCCATGGTGACCCGCTATGGCTTCTCGGAGCGCATGGGCCCGGTGGTTTATGGCACCGACCCTGGCGAAACCTTCCTTGGCCGAGACTTTGGCCAGGGCAAGGGCTATTCCGAAAATACGGCGTCCGAAATTGATAATGAGATCCGTGATATCATGGATGAATCTTACGAGACGGCCCGCCGCATTTTGACCGAGCACATGACTGAGCTGCACCGTGTGGCCGGTGTGCTGATGGAACGCGAAAAGATCAGCGGCGAAGAGTTTGACGCCCTGATGAAAGGCGAAAACCTGGCACCCTTTGGGCTGGATACCCCCGCGCCTGCCGCAGCCCCTGCATCGGCAGAGCAGCCCGCCGCTCCGGAACAGCCCTCCGAACCGTCTGATGAAAATTGAGGCAAGGTGAAACACAATGGATCAAAATTTTTCCCTGATGGCGCAATCCCGTGCCAATTATTACACTGCCGGCAGCCCGGTTCAGTTTGTCCGTGTTGAGCTGCTGAAAGGGGATGTCACGGGTGAAGTTGCGGTCTGCCTGACCTTTAAGAATGTTGGTACAGAACCGCTGACCGGCTTTATCATCCACTTCAAGTGCAAAGATGCTTCTGGTCAGATCCTGTGCGAGGATGATTTCTATTATGAGCAGCTCAATGTGCAGCCCGGCGAATTGTTTGGTGCCGATGACGCTGTGTTTGTCAGCGATACGCCGGTTTCCAGCGTGGAAATTGAGCAGGACCGTGCTTTCCTGAACGGCCGCGGCGTGGATCTGCGTAATTATAAGCGTGTCCGCCTGCAGGCCCCCCGTGTGCTGCCTGGCTCTATTGCCCGCACACTTCAGACCCGCACCAACAATAAGATGCTGACCTGCGTCCCGCAGGATACCGAAAACGGCTGGTTCTGCGCCTGCGGCGCGTTCCACCCCAACGAGGAAGCAGTTTCCGTCTGCAGCGAGTGCGGCGGCGACCGCGCTTACATCAAGGCAACCCTGACCCGCATCCTGGAGGAAGCCCGGCAGGCCGCCGAACAGCAGCTGGACTCCCAGCCCCTCCAGGGGGTGCACGATGGCCTGGTCGCTCACATACCCGTCGACCACCTGGGTGTAGAACACGCAAAAGACCCAGGCGAGCAGGAACGACCAGCCGAACCGCCGCAGCATG
>OGOI01001933.1_pt1 | contig 11226 bp, 14 predicted proteins | sample 1552631 | NCBI WGS metagenome assembly OGOI01 (sample SAMEA2580204, study PRJEB22360) | human gut metagenome | biome: human gut; feature: human-associated habitat; material: faeces | place: Denmark | collected 2008/2010 | reverse complement strand
ATAATTAATATATAAACAAGAGGAGGTCAGAACAATGACAGATAAGAAAGTATTTACAAAAGATGAATTAATTGAAAAGGTAACAGTTTTACATGAAATTATTGGCATGGATGTATCACGTATGGAACTAGCATTTTATATCGCTGGTTACAATGATGTAGTTACATTGGAGGAGTTAAAAATGTTAAGTGAAATGAAAAAAGAAGGTTATATTGTATAAGATATACATGGTAAATTTTACCATGTTTCACGTGAAACATTTTAAGGAGGTAAAAGTTAATTTGCAGTTACGCTCATTAATCTATAATCTTGACAAATTGTCCTATACCATTGTAGAAAACGTAGTAACTGAGATACTGGAACAAGCTAGTAAAACAAAAAAATCACAATTAGTATGTGATAATATTAAAAGAGTGTGCGATAACATACTTGTAGTATCAAAATACTTGGAGGACACATCATGTATACAAGACAAATGAATGCGGTTAAATGCTTTGAAGCAAGTAATCATATGGCTACTACATGGTCAATGTTATGTTTAAAACTACATACTAAGACAGGAAAGATTGAACCAAGTTTAGGGACTGATGTAGTATGCGAGTGTATCCCACCCGACATTAAAATAGAAGATGAAGAGTGTGTATATTATTTATTACATTTTGCTAGTATAACAGAAGCATATGATTATATGAAAACGTTAAAGTCCGTTTAAACGGAATATATAAAAAAGGAGAAATAAAATGGAAGATATCATTATCAGAACAAATGTAACTGAGCAGTTTAAAAACAGAGAGCTTAATAATTCTACTCAGAAAATCATCAAAATTGGTGAGAAAATGCAAAAGAATCTTTATGAGATTGCAAATGTACTTGCAGTAGTAGACAAAAAAGAAGCTTATAAAGATGATGGTTTTAAATCTGCCGCAGACTATGCAATGAAAGTATTTGGTTTTAAGAAAACCCAAGCTTACACGTTATTAAAAGTAGGCAAAGAATGGACTAGTCCTAAACTTGAATCAACCCTGCCACATGAGGAAGGAAAGGACTTTACAGTAACACAGGTAGAAAAACTATCAGCTTTAGGGTCTAAAGATGAAGTATTAGAAGTTGTAAAAAATGGAGAAGTAACTCCTGATATGACTGTAGCTGAAATTAGAGAGTTTGTAAAAGTAAAAAAAGGTGGTGAAGAAGTTAAGAAGGAAACAGAAGAAACTATTGTATGGGATGGTACAGCTGATACAATGAGGTCAGTAAACGCTCATATTGAGGTCATGTATCAAACACTTAAAGATATCGAGTTTTTACTCGGAAATAGTAAGTACGGCAAAACAGTATCTAAATTTGTTGATTTTGTAAATGATATGAAATCTGAATTTGAAGAAATTATTGAAAGCGAAAATAAGGAGGAAGCAACAAATGATTAATTTTAAACAGTATGCAGAACAGGCTACTACTTTATCACCATTGATGACAGGTAGAGAGAAGAAAAACACTGATTACATGATTGAAAATTATCCAAACGGATTTACAATTGAAGAATTTGATATGATTACAATCAAAGAAAGTATGTTTCCTGTAGTTACAGTTAAGGAGGAACCAGGAATATTTTACTACGGAGGTACAGTGTTATCCAAGATATGCAATGAATGGATAAATGCATATGAAGGAGATATTACACAGGCTTCTGAAGATTTAAAACGTGCGGGTGGTATTAAGATTAAACTTACTAATGGAAAAACTAAATCAAATCAGAATCTAACTCAAATTACGATACTTTAAGAAAGGAGTATAGAGGGGTATCATAACCCCTCTTAATTTTTATGAAAAATGATGAGTTATTAAAGAAATTAGGGGAAGAGTGTAAATATTTTAGAATGTTTATACATAAAATACAGTCTGATGCCGCGATTGATACAGATTATAGTATAGAAAGTATAAGTGCATTTGAACGTGGAAGAACTAATAATTTAAAAATTTTACTTTGGTATATAGAAAATGGTTATGATATAACTGATTTTATTAAGAGGTGGAACAATGAAAATTAATGATATTTTAAACTTAGAACCTGGAGAACTTATGAAACTTGACCGTCCTGAATTGGCAAAAATAGTGTCACAAATGTCAAGTGTAGCTAATAAACGTATAACTAGACTTAAATCATCGGGTGTGCAGTCACAGGCGTTAACTAATGTAGAACGTGGTGGAGGGTTGTTTGGTGTAAAAGGTAAATCACTTAATCAACTACGGTCAGAATATAAGCGTGCTAGAGGATTTTTGCAATCTAAATCATCTACAGTAAAAGGTGCTAGAAAAGTTAATAAACAGGTAGAACAACAAATAGGTGGTGAACTTACACCATCGCAATTTAAAGAGTTTTGGAAAGCATACAATAGACTAGAAGAACTCGAACCTAATTTTTTAAGAATATATGGCAGTGAACAGATGCAAAAGTTTTTAAGAAATGAATTGGTAGAGAACAACGCAAGTATAGACGAATTACTACAAAGTGGTTTAGAAGAAATACAACGACAATATGAGGAAACAACGGAGAGTATGTTTGATGACTTGGGAGAATTTTTCGAAATTTGAAAACAGAATATTTGAACCAGTCGATATTGAAGAAATGATAACTTTGTCTATGTGTAATACTGAGATAATAAAGACGAATAAAAAGATAGAATATTATAATGTACCATGTTCTTTTGATATTGAAACTACATCTTTTTTCCGTTCAAACGGAAATAAAGGTTCTATCATGTACGAGTGGACTTTAGGAATTAATGGTGCTGTTATGATAGGTAGAACTTGGGAAGAGTTTATTCATGTTTATCATAATTTATGTAACATATTAGATTTAAATGAAGATAAACGGTTAATAATATATTCTCATAATTTAGCATTTGAATTCCAATACTTAAAAAATTGGCTATCATGGAAAAAAGTTTTTAGTTTAAATGTACGTAAACCATGTTATGCACTTACAAATGATGGTGTAGAATTTAGATGTAGTTATATATTATCAGGGTATAGTTTGGCAAAACTAGGAGAACAATTAATAACTTACAAAGTTAATAAAATGGTAGGTGATTTAGATTATAGTTTAATAAGACATAGTGGTACTAAACTAAGTGATAAAGAAGTGGGATATTGTGTAAATGATGTAAGAGTAGTAATGTCGTATATACAAGAAAAAATAGAACATGATGGTAATATAACAAAAATACCATATACAAAAACTGGGTATGTTAGAACTAATTGTCGTAATGCGTGTTTGTATGATGGCTCTCATAAAAATAATACAAAAAAATATACAAAGTACGTAGAACTAATGCAAAGTTTAAAGCTTACTCCATCAGAGTATTTACAGCTTAAAAGAGCATTTCAGGGTGGTTTTACACATGCTAATGCACATTATGTTAATAAGATACTACATAATATTAAATCTTATGACTTTACATCTTCTTATCCATATACTATGGTAGTAAATATGTTTCCTATGTCTTTTGGAAAAATAGTAAATATAAAATCTAAAGAAGAATTTGAGTATTATTTACATAATTATTGTTGCTTATTTGATATAGAATTTAATGCATTGGAAAGTAGTACATTCATAGAACATCCATTAAGTTCTTCAAGGTGTTTTAAAAAACATAATGTAATAGAAGATAATGGTAGAGTAGTTAGTGCGGAACATATATATACAACACTAACAGAATTAGATTTTGATACAATATCATATTTTTATGAATGGGAATCGGCAAAAGTATATAATTTTAGAATATATAAAAAAGGGTATCTACCTACCGATTTAGTAAAATCCATATTAAAAATGTATGGTGAGAAAACAATGTTAAAAGATGTAAAAGGAAAAGAAACGGAATATCTACGTAGTAAGGAAATGATAAATTCTGCATATGGAATGATTGTAACCGATATATGTAGAGATGATATAATATATGATGGGGAATGGAAATCTAGTAAATCTGATATAGATAAATCATTGAAAAAATATAATGATAACAAACGTAGATTTTTGTTTTATCCTTGGGGAGTATGGGTAACAGCTTATGCAAGACATAATCTGTTTAGTGGTATTATAGAATTCGGGGAGGATTACGTATACTCTGATACTGATTCGGTAAAAGTAAAGAATTATCAGAATCACGTTGATTACATAAATAAGTACAACGAAAATGTAATACGTAAATTAGAAAGAGCATGTAATTACCATGATATAGATACTGAAATGACAAAACCTAAAACGATTGAAGGTGAAGAAAAAATACTGGGTGTTTGGGACGATGAAGGAATTTATACAAGGTTTAAAACATTAGGTGCCAAAAGATATATGATTGAAAAAGATGGTAAAATTAATATAACAGTATCGGGATTAAATAAAAAAATAGCAGTACCATATCTGATTAATAAATACAAAGATAAAGTATTTGAAAACTTTACTGACGATTTGTATGTACCACCTGGTCATACAGGTAAAAACACATTTACATATATAGATGATGAAATAGAAGGTTATATAACAGATTACTTAGGTAATGAGTCTTACTATTATGAAAAAAGCGGTGCACACTTAGAGCCTGCTGACTATACACTCAGTCTATCTAAACAATTTGTTGATTATTTAAAAGGAGTTAGAACCTATGAAGATTAAATTTTATAGTTTAAAAGAGATATTAAAACTAGATGCTACATATAATATGATATTTGGTGAAAGGTCTAATGGTAAAACATACAGTGTATTAGAATATGCATTAAAAAACTACATAGAAAAAGGAGAGCAATTAGCAATAATTAGAAGGTGGGAAGAGGACTATAGGGGTAAACGTGCACATATAATTTGGGATGGAATTGTTGCAAACGGACTGATAGAAGAACTTACAGATGGTGAATTTAATGACGTTGTTTATCGTGCTGGTCAATGGTTTTTGGGTATACGTGATGAAAAAACAAATGCATGGGTAACATCAGATACCCCTATAGCTTATGCTTTCGCCCTTACTGCTACTGAGCATGATAAATCTACATCATATCCACATGTTACAACAATTTTATTTGACGAATTTTTGACAAGAGGTAGATACTTACCCGACGAATTTGTATCCTTTATGAACCAAATAAGCACCATAGTTAGATTTAGAAATAACGTAAAAATATTTATGTTGGGAAATACTGTAAATAAATATTCCCCATATTTTAAGGAAATGGGAATTTCTCACATAAAAGAAATGAAACAGGGTGACATTGACTTTTATCGTGTGGGAGAAAGTGAGTTAACAATAGCTGTAGAATGGGCAGATACTCTAAATAAAAAAGGAAAACCGTCTGACAAATATTTTGCTTTTGATAATCCCAAATTATCTATGATTACGGGCGGTGCCTGGGAGATGGCTATATACCCTCATATACCGTTTAAATACAAACAGTCAGATATATTATTTACTTACTTTATAGTTTTTGAAGATGATATATTACAATGTGAAATAGTTAATTCAGATAATATGTTATTTACATATATACACCGAAAAACTACTCCTTTAAAAAATGAAGATGAAGATTTAGTGTATACTACTGATTACAGCCCTAGACCAAATTTTAGTAGAAAAATAACGAAACCAAGAAATGAATTAGAACGTAAGATAGCTAAATTTTTTGTAGAAGACAAGGTTTTTTATCAAGACAATGAAATTGGTGAGATTGTACGTAACTATATTAATTGGTGTGCTAATACAAAAATAAAGTAGGATATTACCTACTTTATTTTTGTCCGTTTAAACGGAATATGTATGTTAAACAATGAGAAAATTGTATCAACCACCTGCTACTGCTAGAACAAACGATGTAGTGCTAAATCCTGTTGGAAATTTTTTAGTTACAATATTAGGATTTTGGTAAGTTTTAAATAGTCCGTCGTCTAGATATAGATTCCACTTCTTTTCCTGACGTGAAATTATACCTGTGTTTGATTTAATCTCAGATGCAAAACTTGATAATACATCAACATGACCATGTATCTCCCAAAGTCCTGTACGTACATTTATTATATCAGTTATAAAATATTTACGTCCAAAAGCTGAAATATACATATAATTGGCATCTCTTAGTGTTATGTTATTAACATCTTGTATCATAATTACTGGGTCAATAATACTACTACTATTAGTAAGTTCACCCTTTAAAGTTTCTAAATCTGTTACATTCTTAGTTAATGATTCATTTTCTGAATTGTTCTTTTGAATATGAACTGTAAAACTCATATGATAACCCCCTCTCTAAGCTTTTGATATATTTCTTTTAGTTCTTTATCTGTACATGTCATATTTTCTAAATGTATTTCTTCTACCCTAGTATATCCGCTCAAAGCACTTAATTTACTTGTAATATTACTTGGATAACCTAAATGAGTATTATAACCTTTAGGTAATGATTGTCTAGGACGTTCTAGTATCATAAAAGGAATTTGAAGACCTAGTAAACCACCTGTACCACTTACTGCACCACTATGTTGTAAATGTGGTTTCATTCCCATTACGTTATTTGCTGTAGTAGTAAGTCCTGCGGTTACAACTCCTGCACTAATTGGTGCACTCATACCACCACTTGCAATCATTGCGCCCGTTGAACCAGCTATACTTATTGCATTTCTTACGATATCTGAAAAATCTCTACCTGAAACAGGAAGTGATGCGGCACATGAACCACTAAATTGGTAAAGTACACTACCACCACATTTTATTTGTGCAGTACAAGCACCACTTAATATATCTATACGATATTTAAGATGTACTGCTTTACCCATTATATCGTCTACACTTAATTGTCTAAATCCAATATATGGCAAGAAAATGTTTGCTTTTGTATAAGGGGCATAATCTAGTGCACTCCCCCAATATTCTTTTACATTTAATGTTCCACAGTCAAACCCAATATACTGGTCAGATGCTACTGGCATAGTTACTCCAGTACCAACAAAACCAACACTAACCTCTTTTGTAGTTGATGCTGGTACTGATACTGGTACAATACTTAATCCTAGTATTGCATCCATAGGGTCACCAAAAAGTTTTTTTATGACATCTACAAAATCAGTTGTCCACATGTATTTTGCAAGTGAAACTAATTGAGATGTAGATGGTGTATATATTGTTACAAATCCTGCATCAACCGCAGATTTTATAGGAAGTTCGGAAAAATCTATATTATCAGAACTACCATCAAAATCCCCACTTCCTCCACCAGTATCTGATTCATCACCTGGAAACCCTGTACTAGTATCTGCGGTACGTAATAATGGTAACAAATCTCTAGTAGCTTGAGCCGTAGCATTTCTTGCAAAGTCTACTTGTTTTAATTTACCTTCATCACTACCTTCAAAAAAATACTCATATTGAACATAAGATAAATATTTTGCGCTTTTAATATTATCATCTTCTAATTCACCAACAACTAAAAAATCTCTATACCATTTTTTACCAGTAGTTGATATATTTGCACCATAATTAGTAGTGTATTTTAATTCGTTATTAGAATTATACCAGTTCCAATCATATCTATAATCTCCACCACTAGACGTTAATGTTACATATGAACCGTTTGAAAATGTTAATTTACTTATGCCATCTTTAATTAATTCCATAAAATCAAATGTAGATTCAGGCATTATTACATTTCCTGGGTCAATATATATATTTCCTGGTTCACCATTATTCCATAAAGTGGGGTCAGTAAGTGTAGCTACTGGTACTTTTATACCTTCTTGTGTATCTAGATAAAAACCCATAATATATTTTCCTTCCTTCCGTTCAAACGGAATATATATTTATGGGTGGTATGCAATATTTATATCATACCACCCAAACAAGAGGATTTACGTGCAATCACTTAATAGATTGCGTTATTAATTTATCCTTAGGCTGCAGAAGCCGCAGGGTCAGCTATAAAAAATACTACAAAGTTTTCATTTAGGTCGTTAAAGTAACCTGCTTCAAACTTATAAAAGTTATTCCAAAATTCTGCTTTTGGATTATAATTTGTTGTAACTCTTCTGTCAAGATTTGATACACCAAGAGCATCACGGTCGAACATAACTGCAAGAATACCCGACATATTAGTTGTATGACCACTAGTATCTTTGATATTAATACTTGAGGTACTATCAAAATCATAACTTGTTCCGCTACCCTGCCAAAATGGAACGGTTTCAGCGAATGGAAGTTCGGTATACATATCATGAAATGTATCAGACTGTAGGTAGATATCAGCAGAAGTTCTAAAGTCTGCAAGCATTACTACATGTAACATATCCTCAGGAGTAAATCTTTCTTTCCCCCCTACATTAAATAAGCTAGATATTCTGCTCATACGTGACATGTAAAGCGCCATCTGATAAGATGCAAACCTTATAAAGTCCTTATCTTTAATTGCATTAGCCGCAGTGAGTGGTGTAGTTTTACCCTGATTGTACAGATAAAGTAAGTTAACTGCTCTAACACCACTCTTACTACCAAGTGCTGTACCTGTAGGATATTCAGCAGCAACCGTTTCACTAATCATGTTATTAATAGTGCGCATTACAAGAGCATCCATCTTAACTGTGATTGATTTATCTACAGCCGCATAAAGCATCGACAAAAATCCATTTAATTGTGCAACATTGCTAAACGATTCTCTAACCTGTAACTCAGTAAATGACATATCAACTTCAAATGTAATTCTTTTGTTAAAAAATTTAGCTGATACAGTAGGCTTATAAAATACATTAGGGTCATACGACTGCCCATCTACCAGTTCCCAAGATTCATTTTCAGACGCTTCGGGAATGTCTGCCTGAATTTTTTCTAAAATAGAACCAAACTCCCAACCATCCATTAATACAGATGGTGCACCCCCACGATATGGACGATTAACAAAAATTACTCTTCCGATATGGTCTACTAAAGCCTTGACGTAATTGTCAAGGTTATCTGTTCCGATAATCTCATTACCAATATCTACTACGTTTGTTAAATCTTCATTAACAACAGCAGATTCGCCTAATACTTCCTGGGTAGCCGCATTAACTAATTGATATACTTGTGTTACTAACATAATTAATACCTTCCTTTTTTATTTAATATGTACTTAGAGTTAACATATTCATAACATCTACTATAACGTCCTTATAAAAATTCCATTGCCATAAATCAATTTCCGACTGTATCATCTGCTGAGATGTAGTTACACCAATATTACCACTACGTGTTAATGTGCGTGTATCATCATACTTATCACTACTACTACCTGTTTTATCAATACTATCACTATTAGTTGCCGTACGAGTGTTAGTCATATCAGTAGTATTAGTACCAGTAGCACTATCAGCATTCTTGGGGTCTTTCATAGCATTAAATCCATAGATACTATTATCGGTTTTCGCCTTAACCGTACCGCTATCTTTTGTGGTATCATCTATAGTTATATTATGCTTATCAAGTTCTGATAATGTTGATGATTTATTACCATTACTAGATTCAGTTTCCGTCATGTCATAGTTTTGGATTGGATTATAGGTTTCGGATAATATTGCGTACTTATGTTTCCACTGTTCATTAAACATGTCTTGCATAAGTTTAGATAAAAGTTCTGCGTCTGTCTCGCTTATTGACGGATTTTCATCTGATACAAATCTACGTACAAGTGGAGATATAATTTTACACCCTGCATCTGTAAATAAAATCATATCAAGTTCGCTACTAGATATAGTTGGTGTCCATACAGGATTTTTCATTCTACTAAATACACCGTTACCACTCCACCCATTTGGATATACATCATTCAACGTCAGTAATCTGTGCACCATCATCACCACCTTCTAATATATCTGCAACTAATTCAGTCACACCATCAACAATATTTTCTGTAAATTCTTGTTCCGATGCAATTTCAGTATCATCTTGCAATTCATCAGTAACAACTGTTTCCACAATATTACCTATATCATCAACCACTTCTAATAATGGCTCAATGGTTATATTGTTTTCTTCCGTTTGAACGGAATCATCTTGAGTCGAATTCGATTCAATATCTATTGTTTCATCTTCCGTTTGAACGGAATTTTCTTCTATTGCTAATTCCTCATTATATTCGTCTCTCCATGATGATGCTAATTCAACAGTAATTTCAGTACCATATTTTTCATTTATTAGATTGATTGATTCACGTCTATTTCTTAACATATCATCTACCAATGGTAACAAATAATCACTATTCATTTCTGTTTCATTCTTGGTGAGGTTCTCACGTTTAGTATTAGCATTATACTGCAAACCAATATCATTAATCCAACTACCCTTAAAATACTGATTTACCTCAATGAGATTCTGTATATATCCGTTACCTACACTTGCATATGGTTGAGACTTAATACCATCAAGCAGTGAACTTTCCGATATTACACCAAAATCTCCATCATATATACGTTTTAAAACTAGTTCTGCTGATGCACGAGTTTTGTCATCTTGTGCAGATAACAATGCGGATAAACGAGACATAACAAGAGTGATATCAATAGTAAGTTCATTCTCAACAAGCATTGTAGCATATCTTTCAAACATGGGTAGTAATCCGATTAACATGCTGTCATTTTTTACGAGTATACAATCTTCATCAATCTTATACATCTTTGTAAGATTAAGATATGGATTTGCTACAGTATATATAGTAGGACGATAATATGCATCGGGTACACCACCAAAACTACCAGTAAATGCATAAAGTTCACCATTTACATCTGATACTACACAATTTCCGTTACATTGTAAATACAATTCAAACATTCGTGCAGGTATTGTTTCGGGTAGATTTGTATATTTAAACATAGACTGAGTACGAGACAACATATAAGATACATACTGTCTAACTCCACTTCTCTTATCTTTAAAGTCAATAGGATTAATTGTAAATCCTTCCCAATTATTATATGAACTAAAATTTGACATATTACTTCAACCTTTCACTAAGTTGTACAAGTGCCTTTGTATTATTCTCAAGAGTTTCTTGTAATTGTTCTACTTCTTCCTGGTGACGTTTGGATAAAACATTCATCTGCCAAAACATGGCACAACAGGCAACAATTGGAAACCCCAGTGAACCTATCATCTGTGTAATTGCTTGCAAGTCCATATTGCACACTCCTTTCCTTAATTGTATTATACACCCAAATATGTTATTTTC
>OGOI01001919.1_pt1 | contig 11280 bp, 18 predicted proteins | sample 1552631 | NCBI WGS metagenome assembly OGOI01 (sample SAMEA2580204, study PRJEB22360) | human gut metagenome | biome: human gut; feature: human-associated habitat; material: faeces | place: Denmark | collected 2008/2010 | reverse complement strand
ACGCGGACGCGATTCTTTTGATTCACTGGCCCAATCAGGAGGACAGCACCAGGGAGTTAATCATTGCGAAAAACAAAGAGGGCCAGACGGGAAAAACCACAATAGCCTTTGACGGCAGGCGGCAGACATTTTATGAGTGGGACGACCGCCATCGCCTGGCCTGTTAGGAGGAATTATGAAAGTTTTACAGATCATGCCTTGCTTTGGACAATCGGAACCGGTCCTGCTTGGCGACAAACCGCAGGGAATCTCTTATCTCCCTATCAGCACGCCGCGGATTGTCGGAATGGCGCTGGTGGAGCGGGAAGGTAAAACGGAATTAGGGTGGATTACCTGGACGCCGGAAACCTGCGAGATTACCATCAGGACAGAGTATTTCCAAAAATAAAAAAAGCCGCCCCAAAACAGGACGGCCCCTAAAAGCTGATTATATTATAGGCAAAACAGGGGGCGGCTGTCAATGGCAGAACAAAGAGCGGACAAAGAGAAAACGGCATTTTGTCAGACAAACGAGGAATTAGCTGTACAGGCCCAGGCGGGAGACAAGGGCGCAATCTCACAGCTGTGGAACCAAACAAGGGGAATTATTTTTATGATTCTAGCCCGGTACTATAACCGGAATCCTGATCGGTTTACCCGGTGCGGTATCACAATGGACGATTTAGAGCAAGAGGGTTTCTTTGCCGTCCTGGAGGCCGTGGAAGCCTTTAATCCCGCTAAGGGGTGGAAGTTTACTACCTGGCTCAACTACCCGCTTCAGAACCATGTAAACGCTATGCTGGGCTTTAAAAACGGAAAAGCAAAGCATATCCCATTAAACGAGTGTTCCAGCCTCGACGAGCCGATCAGCCAGGAAAGCGACGATATGACCCTGGGGGACAGCGTGGAAGATCAAACAGCCTTAGAAGCTTTCCAAGGCGTTGAGGACAGAGCATACAACAGCCAGCTTCATGATACCTTGGAGGTGTGCTTGTCGTTCCTTGAAAAGCCAATGGAGCGGGCTGTCCGGGGCCAATACTATGAGAATAAATCTTTGAAAGAAGTCGGCCGGGAACTGGGCGTAAGCTATCAATATGCCAGAGACTTGAAGAACAAAGGATTGAGAAAGCTCAGAGGCGGGAAAGCAAGACGGCTGCTTATGGAATACGCCGACGAGATCATCAGCGGCGGGGCTTGCCGTGGTACCGGCTTCCAGTCGTGGAGCAGTTACGGAAGCGTGGAGGAAACCACTATAGAATATTTGGAGCGAATAGGTATTCTAAAAGCCAGATAGGGGATAAGATTTTGGTAAGGCTAAAGGTTTTCTAAGGCTCCCCCCTTACCGCTGCAATACTCCAGTGCCGCAAGGGAACGGCGGGGGTAACCTTTTCCAACTCTGGCGCAAATCCCCGCAAACGGGGAAAAGCCGGGATTTCTCCCGGCCTAGGCTATGTAAGATTTCTTTTGTTGGTTTTGCCAGACAAAAAACTCAATGAGTTCGATTATATAGTCGCGATCCGATGGAGAAAATGCGGTTATTTCTTCTATTAATTCCCGACTATCACGCATCTTTTCGGAATATTGATACGGCTCATTATTTGATTCCATAAATTCAATTAATCTTTGATTTGGCTGTTTCCCCGCATAGTCGCAGTATTCTAGGTATTCAGAGACTTTAAAGGGTTGCTTTTTTGTAGGATTTGTGATATCTTGATTATGGTTATAGTTGACTGCACTTGTAACGCTGGCGGGCGTTGCAGGTGCTTTTTCTTTTATCTGGCGCATGGTTTATTCCTCCTTGTTTTTACTGATTCCCGGCCTTTTAGATAGCCGAATTTAAAAGCGTTGTAGATTGCCTGGTAGAAGTCGCCGCTTTCGTTCTTCAGTTCCAGAAGCTGGTTTCCGGTCAGCTCATACTCCGGCTTGATCTTAACCGCTTTGATCTGTTCGCTGGTTGGCTTGTACATGTGGATTCTCCTTTTTTATGTTCACGGTTTCTCACACTTTTGGCGCTGCCATTTAAGGGCAGTTTCAGGCGATTCCGGAGGCTTTCCGTGCTCCCTGGTATAATTGTCTATTGCGTTTCTTGCAGCGGCTTTCTGCCACTTTCTATCGCTCATTTGCGGGATACCCACCAGGGGAACCACAGCCCCCGCCTTTGATTTGATGTAACCGTCCACGGGATAATATCTGCCGCCCGCTTCATAGATTTCCTTTGCTTTCTGGCTCATGCGATCGAAAACCTCCTTGTGATGGTGTGACGTGTAAACGCCTTGTAAAGATCGCCGTGCTGTTCCTTGAACGAGGACAAGTCAAAGCGATTGCTTTCCACAGCCTGGAACCTGATGATAAAATCGTCAATGCGTACCTCATGGCGGTCTCCCATGTGCCGTTTGACCCGCTCCGCCAAATGCGCCTTTCTCTTTTCAAGCTGGTTTATTTGCTGGTTGATTTCCTGATACTCCGCGATCACTTTTTTAAGCTCCGATCTTTTCATTCCACTCATTCCTTTCCGACATATCGGTTATTACGTCGCCTAAATGGTCATACAGGGTTTCCAGTTCTTCAATGGATTCCGTTGTCAGCCCATCGTCCAGGATAAGCCCCAGCGCTGAATTGACTAACAGAATCGTTGCGGCGCTGTCCGCTGAGATTTTAACTTCCCGCTTCATGTGTTCATCTCCTTTCAACTTGTGTGTTTTTGATAGGGCTAGCTGGGGGATTTTTCAAATGAACTGTCTAGGGGTACTTGGATACCAGTTAAGCGGGTTCTTTTCCAAAACCACGAGCTAGCCTGTGAGTTTTCAGCTTAAATTTGATTTTAGGCGTGTCCGCCTCCTTTCAGCTTTATGGGTGAGCCCCGGCAGGCTTTAAGCATCTAGGTCACCGACCGTCTCAATCTCTCTTATCCTGCTTCCCGGTGTCACGTTGCGTTCTTGGTTCCCTTTCGGTACTTCGTCCGCTTTCGCTCTCCCTTGACTGTGATTATAGTATAGCATAGGTGCACACATATATCAATTGGTATTTTGCATGAATGTGCACACATATATTTATGCAATTTGTATATGTACACACTTATTAAATTGTGTTATAATACTCATAGAAAAGGGGGAATATTATGGCAGTAAGTAAAGCGCAACAAAAAGCAACAGCGAATTACAAAGCAAAAAATTATGATAGGATAGCACTAGAAGTAAAGAAAGGCACAAAAGACACCATCAAAGCCCATGCAGAGGAACAGGGTGAAAGTCTAAACGGGTATATAAAAACCGCCGTAGCTACACGGTATAAGGAAGATACCGGAAAGGATATTGATTTATAACACAGAGCGGGACGAAGCGGGGAAATAACCCGCTTTTTATTTTTGGTCTCTACAAGGCAATTTAAGGCGTTTTTCTTTTCAGATGTAAAATTACCCTCTGAAGGAATAAAACCGTCTGTATCGCCCTTGCAGGCCAAAAGAACGCATGTTCCACAACCGTTTGTTTGTGAAGATTGCTTTTAAGGGTAGTTTTGAGCTTTTCCCGCTTCCCCTTGGGGGTAAAGGGGGTATAACCTATACTATCCTAATCTAATCTATACTGTGGATACCACTGGTATACCGAGTTGGACACCAAATGACAACCATCGGTATCCATTTTGGGGAACTCCCCGCAGGTTTTGTTATCGGTGGAACCTGCAAACCCCGGAAGCGTCTAACGACCAAGACCTACAGCGGATTTTGTGGCTGAATTCTAACCCCGTCTTGTCATGGCTGGCGGTGAACCGTTCCAAGGTCATATATCCCGGCCTTGCCGTTTTCCTTGACCTTGTGATTATATTATAATATATTGTACCCAGTATATCAATAGGCAATAGTGCTAATGTTGTACCCAATATATTAGTTATTGTGTATATTGTACCCGCTATATAATTGGCGTATAATAATATGGGGTGATATATATGGCAATTACAAAAGCACAACAAAAAGCTACTGCTAAATATATAAAAAATAATTATGACGAAATTAAAACCAGAGTGCCTAAAGGACGCAAGGCAGAAATTCAGGCCCACGCAGAAAAGCAGGGGAAAAGCCTTAATGCTTTTGTGAACGAGGCTATCGATGAAAAGATAGAACGAGACAACGCGGAGGACGAAACATGAACTTCTCAAAAATCGACCAATTAAAGGAGCAGCTTGCCAGTTTACGCCCGCTCAACGATACGGAATTAAAAAGACTGCGTGAAGAATTTATGATCGAAAACACATATAATTCAAACGCAATCGAAGGGAATACGCTCACGTTAAGAGAAACGGCGTTAATATTGCAAGAGGGCGTTACAATAGCGCAAAAGCCTATTAAAGAGCACTTGGAAGCAATCGGGCATAAAGATGCCTTTGAGTATGTAGTAACCCTTGCGGACACGCACAGCCCCCTTACAGAGCGGGTTATCAAAGACATTCATTCTTTAATACTGATGAACGACGCAAACAATAAAGGCGTTTATCGGAGCGTTCCCGTTCGTATTCTTGGCGCAAACCATACACCTCCGCAGCCGTACCTTGTTCCGGTACAGATGGAACAGCTTATCGCAGACTATGAAACGATGAAACGAGAAAAGCACATCATCGAAGCAATAGCAGAATTTCATCTGCGTTTCGAGGGTATCCACCCGTTTATTGATGGCAACGGACGAACCGGACGGCTGGTCTTAAACCTTGAATTGATGAAAGCAGGCTTATTGCCTGTCAACGTTAAGTTTGCGGACAGAGCGTTGTATTATAGCTGTTTTGATGAATATTACAGCGATCAGCGTTCCGCAGATCCGATGATCGAGTTAATCTCAAAGTATGAATCGGAAGAACTTCAAAGATACATCGCCCTTTTATCGTAGTTTTAAATAGTCTAAAGCAGATTGATAGTCCAAAGGCCAGCAGAAAGCCCTGGAACGAGTGCAGGAACTCACGGAGATACCACGATATCAAAAGGATAAAAACGCCTAAATCGGTCTTGTAGCGAAAAATAAGGTGTGTTCCAAATTGGCATTGAAAATGAAAAACGTGATCCAAGCAAAGGCGAAAGAGAAGCAACAAGGTGGACAGGGTGGGATTTTGCTTTTGCAGAAATCTGAAAAAGCAAAACAAATCCACACCGATGACGAACTTTCCAAGCTGGCTGGATTTAATCTAGGCGGCCTAGTGAATCAAATATACTCTGGAATTTGCGCATTTTGCGCACATTCCAAACTTGTGTGTTGGTTGCCTTTGTGTTCGCCGTTTAGGGGAACGTAGTTGATTTTGTATTTGGCGGCCGAAAATTCGGCTGTCAATTTGGCGGCGGAAAATTCCGCTGTGAGTTTTAGCCATGCAGGGCGATAAAGGCAACAAAAAAGCCGGGGGCGTGAACCCTCGGCTAATAATCTATGTAAGTTATTCAGCTTTTTTGTATAGGGGAATCTTGACTTCAAGCTGCGCCTGCTCCGCCCAGTCAAGAAGTGTGTTGACGGCGCTTCGCGTAACCTTGCTGTCTTCCTCCACGTTAGATAAGCGTTCGTCAATTGAATCTAAGCGTGCATCAACAGAATCTAAGCGTTTATTGATGGGTTGCAGCTTCATGTCCATTAGCTGAGCGATCGCTTGCAAATCATTCTGATCTAACATTTTAATTGCCTCCTGTTAACCAGCCTTTGCTTCCAGAGCTTCCAGGCGTTTTTCCAGCTGCTCAACTTTTCTTTCAAGTTCCCATTGCTTTTCATGGGCCAGCTTGTAGCCATCGAATAGGGAATCAATGCGTTTGCCTACCTGATTTTCCACATAAACCTTCATGCGCTGTTCTGATTCGCTGATCATGGCTTGTGTAGTTTCTGATTGTTGCTGGATAACTTCCAAGATATCATCACGTTGCTTTTCCAACTTGGAATCAATCAACTGTGCAATTGCCTGTAAATCATTCTGATCTAGCATATTCTCACCACCTTGCCCCTATTTTAGCACAAGCCCGGCTGTGATTCAATGAAAATTTATGGAGCGGGATAGATAACAGGAAACAAAATCGGACAAATTGAGGGGGACGGGTTTGCTTTCGCAGCCGTGGAATATCGCCCCACAATGATATAAAAATAATAGCCGCTCTGTCTGCAGCAGAAGCAGCTATCAAAAAAATAAAGGAGTTTAATCTTTGAATTTATTATACCACAAGTGCTCGATTAAGTCAAACAATCGGTATGGTGAAGCGGGCGTTTTCTGGTGCTTATTTTTGGTGTTTATTTGGTGTTTATTTTTACAAAAACAGGCGAAAAGAAACGAATGTTCGCAAAGTTGAAATTTCAAAAAATCGCATGATACCGCCATTTATCGCATTTTACAAATGCATGCAAAACTCAAAATCGATAATTCGACTCTCCTCATCTCCACCACCTCGAAAAGGCCAATAATCCGCATGAACGCTGGATTTTTGGCTTTTTCTTTTTGGCTCAAAAAAGCGATTTGGTGTTTGTTTGGTGTTTATTGCTTCAAAAATACAAGAAAAGCCGGTGGATTTGCCCGCTTCAAGGGTTTATCTATCGGCTGTTTTTTTATGCCTTTTTCTGATTCAGATTCAAGGCGTTTGCTATGGCTTCTGAAGCCTGCGCCTGCGCCTCTGCGAAGGTATGAGCGTATATGTTCAGCGTGGTTGATGTTTGACTGTGCCCCAGGGAAGCGGAGACAGTCCGGGGATCAACGCCGCTTGTAATCAGCAAGGAGGCGTTGAGGTGCCGAAAGCTGTGAATCGAGACAGGAGGGATATTATTTGATTCACAAAAACGTTGCAGCCAGTTATACATAGAAGCGTTTCCTAAAAGCCGTCCTAACTCATTCACGAAAATCCTATCGCTGTCTTCCCACAGGTCTCCGGCTTTTAACCTTTGTTCAGCTTGCTCTATCCTGCGCCGCTTTAAGATGTCCATAATAGGGACGGGAAGATGAATAACCCTGTAAGCCTTATCTGTCTTTGGTGTGTCCGTATAGTGTCCCTTGTCGGTCGTATATTCCGCCTCTCTGCGGATCGTGACTGTATTGGCTTTAAAGTTTATGTCTTTCCATTCCAGGCCCAGCAACTCGCCTTTTCTGAATCCTCCATATATAGCCAAAATAAAGAACGTTTTCCGAACCAGCGGAGCAGTGTCTAATAGCTCAATAAAGCGCTGGGTTTCCTCGATGGTAAATATCTTCCGTTCAAACCTTTTCCCTTCAGCTACCTTGATGTTATGGCAAGGGTTCATTGGTATCATGTCCAACTCCACAGCGTATTCCAGTATCGTGGATACGAAGGACAGATATCCCCTCACGGTCTTTGGAGACAGCTTCCCGCCCGTTTGTTGATTCATGCCGTCAGCTTCCAGGGAGGAAACAAAGCGTTGAATATGCCGCCTTGTTATTTTATCAATACGCAAATGGCCCAGCGCCGGAAATGTCCGGTTTGTAAAGCGGTAATATCTTTGACGGGTATTCTCTTTTAATTTGCCGTTTACCCGTTCTTCAAGAAATTGCTTTGTAAAAGCTTCAAACTTTATATTGCCCCCGGAAGCGCCGTTTTTACACTGTTCCTCAAAAAGCACCTTTGCCCGCTCCAGCTCTTTTTCCGCCTGTTTTTTCGTCATGCCGGGACTGGGTGTCCAGGTAGTTGACCGCCTGATCTGCTTCCCGTGGGAATCATAGCCGCAAGACACGATAATGCGGTAGTTGTCACCCCTCTTTTGTACTGTTGCCATTTGGTTCACCCCTCAGTTTTTGAAGTTTTTCCCTTTGTCTCTGCTTCCTTTTGGCCTCTAATTGAGCACAATGCATGGAGCAATATTTTTTCCTGGTATCGTAACTACTGACTTCAAAATAATTTGGACAACCGCCACATGTGCATTTGCGTATTGTTTTATTTGAACAATATGCAAGAAATATTTCAAAATACATTGCCGATAATAAATTTTTAGCCTCCCATTTGGTAGATATATTTAATGATTGACCATCATCGGCAAGCATCGGGTAGACATTTTTTAAAAACTGATTAACCGTTAACACTGTAATGCTAACAATTTCGCCTTGTAATTCACACATATCTATTTCTTTTCGAATAGTTTTAAACATGTTTTCAGTCGGCCCATGAGATAGCCATTTTTCATATAAGCTGCTCAACATATAGTTAGTGTGATCATAAAGATAAGATTCGTTGAATTCGGTCTCTAAGAATGCATACATAGTGTAGTATGAAACAATAGATTTCTCATAATCATCGGTGTTTTTAATATTTTCTAAAGCCCACAGAACAGCTTGCATTAATGAAATATGAAACAGAGTTAATTCAGCATATTCAGCATAGTGTAGATTTTTATTTGAAGAATGCACTAAATGAGAGCTTGGATAATCATTGTAGTTTGAGGTTCCTAAAAAACCATAACGATTATAGAAATTAACTATTGCCTTAATACCGCCATGTTCAAGAGTGGTTGGCAAAGCTGAAAATTCCGAGTATAGTTTTTGACCGCTTCCGATAATAATCTCCTTCGTTTCTTTAATAGATATACGAGCGAAAGAGTTTTCTATAAACGAGTATTCTCCAGGAGTTATTTTGCAAATTATTCCGTTATTTTCCATATTTTTCACCTTCCATATTGTCATATAAAAAGATAGATGACATATGACATTGTTTCTGTTATAATTTAATCACAGAAACTTGAATTTGTCAACAACAACTTTCACAGAGGAGGAAAAAGCAAAATGATGAATGTTGAAATCAGGAGAGAAGCAGCTGGAGCGGGCGTGAAGCTGTGGCAGATTGCGGATAAGCTGGGAATCACAGACAGTTATTTTTCCCGCAAGCTTCGAAAGGAATTTACCAACGAGGAAAAAGAAAAAATCCGCGCGATCATTGCGGAATTAGCAAAGGAGGTGTGAGCATGGCGCGCATGAGGTTACAAAAAGACGTATTCGCCTACATAAAGGGAAAAGACCCGCAAACAGCCTTAACGCCTCACGCCTTGCGCTGTATGGTTCTTGACGGGACAATCCCTCATGTGGACGTGGGAAGAAAGAAGCTCATTAATTTGGACGTGCTGGACGAATATCTTGAACACCCGGAACGCTTTCCCGCTCCGGAGGAACCAGGCAAGGTCAGGCTGGTGAGATAGGAGGGAAGCGCCTTGACTTTAATCGACTATATCCCGTTCGGCAGATCGAACGCAATTCAGGCAAAGGCATTAGCTAAAGCGGCGGGCTTTCCAGATGTGAGGACGCTTCAGCAAGCAATCCACAGCCTGAGAGTGCAGGGCGTTTTGATTCTATCCAGCACACAGGAGCCGCAAGGGTACTTTTTACCGGAACCCGGCGAGGATTACGAGGTATCCAAGTTTTTAAATTCCATGAGATCACGGGTAAGGGAGATCGAAGCCGCAGCAAGGCCAGCGAAGATTTTCCTGAACGCTGCCGGAAATGGCGGTGATTAAATGGCGGAGAATGATAGTTTCGTTTTTTATCTGGAGTGGATTGACTACCTGGAAATGCTTCCGCCTGATAAGGCAATGGAGATTTTAAAGGCAATTGTCGGTTTAATCAGAGACGAAAAAACTGTACAGTTTACCGATCCAGGTCAAAATATGGCATATTCTTTCATAGCAAATCAGGTGAAGCGGGACAAGCGGAAGTATAAAGAGGTTGTCAGCAAAAGAGCGGAAGCAGGCAGAAAAGGCGGCCTAGCAAAACAAGCAAATGCTAGAAGTGCTAAGCAAAGCCTAGCAAATCTAGCTGTTAATGTAAATGATAATGATAATGTAAATGTAAATGATAATGATATAATACCCCCTATATCCCCCAAGGGGGAACACACGGACGAAAAAGAACAAGGCGAGGGCCTAACTGTTAAAATGGCAGACGGAACGGGAACCCCCGCGAACCGCCCTAAGACCCTTGTTGAAGATCGTTTTAATGTGTTCTGGAAAGCGTATCCACGTAAAGAGGCGAAGAAAACCGCGTTCAAAGCGTTTCAGAAATTGAAGCCTGATTCCGCCTTATTGGAAAAAATGCTTGCAGCGCTGGAATGGCAGGCGAAAAGCGAGGCTTGGAAAAGGGACGGCGGGCAGTATATCCCGCTTCCGGCTTCCTGGATAAACGGGGGCAGGTGGGAGGACGAGCCAAAGGCGGCGGACGGCGGAAGGAAGTGGAAAATCCTAGAATGATTATGAATCCACATGTGGAAAATTCTTTGATCGGCGCAATCCTCATTGATCCTAAAAAGGTATTGCCAGAGGCTGCGTTAACCTTGACGGCAGAGGCGTTCCAGTTTGGCCCCAGTCAAAGGGTATATGAAATCTGTCTGGATTTATACCGGCAGGGGAAGGCTATTGATCCTTTCACCGTGTCGGCTTGTATTGGCGAGGACGAGAAACAGGAGTATTTGAGCTACTGCCTAAACTGTGCTAGTGATATTCCGGCGGTTTCCCACTATCTGGAATACATAGAGATCATTCGGGAAACGCAGATAAAAAATTCGGTGTACGGCTATGCTGAAGTTTTGTCGCGAGAGATACAGGAGGGCGTCGGGTTGGCTGAGTGCCAGTCATTGGCGGCGAACCTCCTTAAATGCTTTGACACCGTCCAAAAAGGGAAAAGCCTGAACGCTAAAGATGGATACCTTGGCTTCATCGAAACGGTGGAGGAAAAGAAAGAGTATATTAAGACGGGGTTGTCATGGATTGATCGCCATGTGTATCTAAGCAGCGGCGACTACATGATCGTTGGCGGCGGTCCGTCCTCCGGCAAAACGGCCTTAACCCTGCAAATGATGCTGACGATGGCGAGAACCAGAAAATGCGTTTATTTTTCCCTGGAAACTTCCCCGGAAAAGATTTTTGAACGGCTGGTGACCTGTTATGCTGAATTGGATTTTATCGAGGTCAAACAGCGGAAAATCAGTGAAAGCGATTCGGTAAAGCTGGCAGAAGGATTTGACCGCTTTAAAAACTTAAAGCTTGAAGTGGTTTCGGCTGCGGGCTGGACAGCGGAACAGATTAAGTCAAAGGCAGTGCAGGCGCAAGCGGAAATTATCTTTGTGGATTACCTGACCTTGATGAAATCGTCCGGGAAAACGCCTTACGAACGGGCAACACAAATTTCAATGGATCTGCATACCCTGGCGCAGCAGATGGGGATTACTGTGATCGCCTTGGCCCAGCTTAACCGAGCCGGGAAGGGAGCGCCGGATATGACCAGCCTAAAAGAATCCGGACAGATTGAGCAGGACGCGGACGCGATTCTTTTGATTCACTGGCCCAATCAGGAGGACAGCACCAGGGA
>OGOI01001915.1_pt1 | contig 11297 bp, 10 predicted proteins | sample 1552631 | NCBI WGS metagenome assembly OGOI01 (sample SAMEA2580204, study PRJEB22360) | human gut metagenome | biome: human gut; feature: human-associated habitat; material: faeces | place: Denmark | collected 2008/2010 | reverse complement strand
GGCGTCCCGCACCGGCCTGGAATCCTACGTCCGATGGCTCGAAACCACGGAAGGCACGCAGCGCAGCCACATCGGTTTCGGGCATTTCGACCGGGCGCGCCTGGGCCGGTGGGTCGAATGGATGCGGACCGAGCGCGGGTACTCGGACCGCACCATCATGCTGAGGATGACGACGATGCGCGTGTTCCTCGACCACGCGGGCCTCGAACACCCGGCATTGACCGCGCTGGGCAACGACGCGGCCGGCATACGTGTCAAACCACCCGCGCGCAAACCCGTCGACCACCTCGGGGAGGAGCACACCAAAGCGTTGCTGACCGCATGCGGCACCGGCAGGAACCGCATGCTCCTGATCCTCATGTACGACACCGCCGCCAGGATCGGCGAACTCGCCGCACTGACCATCGCGGACGTGGGTATGGATAAGCCGGCCAGGGTCACGCTCACCGGCAAACGCGGCAAGAGCCGGGTCGTGCCCCTGGGAGAAAGGACACGAACCCACCTGGCCGCCTACCTCGAGGAATTCCATCCCGGACCGTCCATGCGCGACGGCGACAGGCCGTTGTTCCACTCGACGAGGAACGGCGCCATCCAGCCGCTCTCCGTGGACCGGATCGACGAGATCCTCAAAACCGCGGCGGCCAGAGCACGCCGCGGGACGTGCCCGTCCATGCCCGAACGCGTCCACTGCCACCTGATCCGCCGGACCCGCGCCATGGACCTCTACCAACAGGGCGTGCCGCTACCGCTCATCATGCAACTGCTCGGCCACGAAAGCATGAGCACAACCAGCGCGTTCTACGCGTTCGCGACCCTCGACATGATGCGCAAAGCCGTCGATGCGGCCAACCCCGGCCCCGACCCCTCCAAGGAGACATGGCTCAGCGAGCAACGACTCCGACAACTACACACCCTCAAATAACCCGGAACGTTAAGCCGGGAAACCACATGGGACACGGCCAGCCACCAAGACCCCGAACCGTTCCCCGGCTTAACAACAAACCCGGCTTAATCGGAGTTAAACCGACATCGGTTTAATTCCGACATGGGCTGACAGTACCGGCACCGGTGGTGGCGCGACCGGCTCGCGGGACTGAACATCCGCCAGTCCATGAGCAGAAAGGGCAACTGCATCGACAACGCCGCGACCGAGCAGGTGTTCGGCCACCTCAAGGACGAGTTCTACGCCGGACGCGAGTTCGCCTCATACGAACAGTTCAAGAACGAACTGGACGCGTACATCATCCACTGGAACACCAAACGCCGCCAGATACGACTGGAGGGACACACCCCGGAGGAATTCCGGAACATGTCCCCCACAGCCTAATCAGGTACCCTTAATAAACCACGTCCAACAATCGGGGCGCAGTTCAGAATTGGACTCACGACCTCTTCCTTACCAAGGAAGTGCTCTACCACTGAGCTATCGGGGCATGCTGCGTTATGGCAATCTGAATATCATGGCATGGCTTTGCGTATCGCGCAAGTCCGACTCGCCTTTGCGATTCTCGCGCGCAAGTATGTGAGGCGAAGCGTAACTCATCGTTGTGCGCCGTTTCGAGGTGACGGCACAGACTCCTTGTTGTCTCGATTGATGTCGGCGATGACGGAGCGGAGTTCGGTAAGAAATGCGTCGGCTGCCGGAGTTGGCGGCTGGCTCTTCTTCCAAGCGATGGCCAGATGGGTTTGCATGGGCGGGTCGAGCGGCTGGAACACAAGCCCCGACTCCCACGACGTATCCACGAGACCTTGCAGGCAGATCGCACAACCGTAGCCTTCCTGCACGAAGCAGCTGGCGTTATACAACAGGTTCATCGTGCCGACAATATTGAGTTCTTTGTTGCCTGATTTGTACCAGCCGGAAAGATCACGGCGATTGAGCACGCCTTGGGGGACGATGACCGGCACATCCGCGAGATCCTTGGGATGAATGGATTCGCGCGTGGCGAGCGGGTGGTCGTACCTCATGAGCAGGCCCATCGGATCTCCTGTTGGCAGTGGCAGGAAATCATAACGGCTCATGTCGGTGGGTTGCACAAGCACACCGAAGTCGGCCAGGCCATTGTCAAGCCGTTCAATGATATTCTGCCCATAGTCGTCGTGCAGCCGCACGCGGACTTGCGGATGCTTGTGCCGCAGTCGTGTCATGGCTCGTGCCACGATGCGCATCGCTGCGCTTTGTGCCGCCGCGATATGTACATCGCCGGCGATGTCTTCGTCGGCGGTCATCTCTTTTTGCGTGCGATCGGCGAGCTCGACGATCTCCTGCGCTCGGCGGTACATCAAGCGGCCCTTCTCAGTAAGTTCGAGCGAGCGGGACCGGTTGCCGCGAACGAACAATGTTGCGCCGACCTCGTCTTCCAAATCTTTGATTTGCCGGGAGAGCGCTGGCTGACTGATGCGCAGCGCATCTGCCGCAGCGCTCACGCCTTCCTCCTCGACCACGGCAATGAAGTTACGTAGGATTCGTAGTTCCATGTGTGCCTCCCCGCTTATTTTATATCCGATATTGCATGTATTCATGTTCTACTTTTGCATTTGTAATACTGTTTGGCTGACTTTACTGTTGAGGCAACAGATGCGGGCGCGACGGTGAATGAAGAATCACAGGGTAGCTTTGAGTAGCTTTCGCCCGCTGCTATCCAATGATTTCAGCGAAAGAACAACGATAATGCTCAGCAATAACGCGGTAGTGGTGTACTTCTCTCGTACTGGAGAGAATTACTCAGTCGGTGAGATCGAAGTCGGTAATACAGCCAAAGTCGCGCAGGTGATTGCCTCGCGAATTGGGGCGCCGACCGTCGAGATTGTGCCAGTCGAACCCTATCCGAATGTGTATGACGAAGCCGTGGCGCAGGCTACGCAAGAGCGTTCTGCGGGAGCTCGGCCGGCGTTCACGCTGGTCGCCGGCGATGGGGCGGATAATCCTGCGGCGATGCTTGACTCGGCTGAGACTATTTACCTCGGCTACCCAATTTGGCGGTCGGATATGCCGATGCCCGTTTACACATTCCTGGAAAGCCGCGATTGGAGCGGTAAAACCATTGCTCCATTCTGCACGCATGAGGGCAGTGGTCTGGCCGATACCGTGGCGTCGATTCGTCGGGTTGTAGTCGGCGCAACTGTTCTCGATGGCATGGAATTGCGCGGTGCCGTCGCGCAGAACGATGTTGATGCCACCGTGCGAGCCGTCGATGGATGGCTCGGATAGCGATGGCGAGGTTTGTTGTCAATCCGGTGACGCATTCAAGCGTCATTGCGGTCTCAGTAGTGGGACGCAACTGCAATGCGGCTTGATTTGCATTTGCGTCCCACGTTGTTGCGTCCCGCAAGCGCAAAATCGACCTTTTTGCAGTTGCGGGACAGTGTGGATTGTTGGAATTCCGCCATTCTTGTGATGAGGTGCTGGGAGGGCTGTGGGACGCAACTGCAAATTGAGCCATATCGCAGTTGCGTCCCACTCTTATGCGGGGTTCTCGATTGCGCTTAACCGCATTGAGCGGCGTATCAAGCGGCGAGCTTGGCCTTGTAGTCTTCGCCCCAGTTCCATAGAGCGTCGATGACGGTTTTGAGGCTATGGCCAGTGTCGGTCAGAGAGTATTCGACGCGCGGCGGCACTTCGGGGTAAACCTCGCGATGCACAAGTCCGTCGGCTTCCATCTGTCGCAGGTTCGAGGTGAGCACCTTCTGCGAGATGTGCCCGATTGAGCGACGTAGTTCACTGAAGCGCTTGGTACCGGTCAGCAGGTCGCGCACGATGAGAATTTTCCATTTGTCGGAAATCAGTGTGAGCGTCGTCTCCACGGGACACGCCGGGAGCGTGTTGACATCGATCATAGCATCACCTCGTGTAATCGTTGGAATCATGCAATAGTTCCTTTTAGGTGACTATAGCACTTTAAAGTACCTTCTTCCCAAAAAGTAAGTACTCCAATATCGTACTGTTTCAACGGCGGAAGCACCAGGTTCCGCCGTTGAAATCAATTAGGCACAGCGTGTAGCAAGCGCAATGGATTACTACATAGGAGCCCATCATGACCCAGAACATCGCAGTTATCGCAGCCAACGGCAAGTCCGGCCAGCTCATTGTCAGGGAGGCCGTTGATCGCGGACTTGACGTGACCGCTGTTGTGCGCGGGGAGAACAAAACCGTCGCCCAGCACGCCATCATCAAGGATCTGTTCGACCTGACCGCAGCAGATCTCGCCGGATTCGATGTGGTCGTCGACGCATTCGGCGCATGGACGCCGGAAACCTTCCCGCAGCACTCCACGTCGTTGAAGCATCTCGCGGACGTCCTCTCCAGTGCTGACGCGCGACTGATCGTGGTTGGAGGTGCCGGTAGCCTGTACGTCAACCCGGAGCATACCGTGCAGCTGAGCCAAACCGATGGCTTCCCGGAGGCGTTCCTCCCGCTCGCCACCGCGATGGGGGATTCTCTCGCCGAGCTGCGCGAACGTAGCGACGTGCGTTGGACCTATGTCTCTCCGGCCGCCGACTTCCAGGCCGACGGGCCGCGCACCGGCAAGTATGTGCTGGCCGGTGAGGAGTTCACCGCGAACGAGGCCGGTGAAAGCGCCATTAGCTACGCCGATTATGCGATTGCGATCGTGGACGAAGCGACGGCGGCACCGGAGAATGCGCACGTCAACGAGCGTATTTCCGTGCGTTGGTAAGCGCGTATATGCGGGAAGATATGTGGAAAGCGCTCGCCGAATAAGCAGCACCCCGAAATCAAAACGATTTCGGGGTGCTTGTGCGTGTGGGCAAGATCCCAACCTTCATGGCGACTCAGGCCTGCTGCCGCTTGGGTTTTCGGACTATCGCGCGCTCGCCGTGTCGTCTCGGTTGCCGCGTCCGCGGCGTGTCGTGATGGGGCTTCGCGTCATTCATGGGATAGCTGCGGTGGGGTGGGGATTCGCCATGTGCCGCGCCGGTCCGAGCCGGTGCGTTCGATCAGTTTGGCTTCCTGCATCGCCCGGAACGTGCGCCATACGGTGGTGTAGGACACGTCCAGCGCGACCGCCGCCTGACGGTACGTGATCGCCGGATACGGGGAACCGGAACGCTAAAGGAACCAGAGGGGAAAACAAGAGGGTACAAAAAAGCCGGAAGCCCTAGAAAAAATAAGGGTTCCGGCGAGGGCGGAGGATACGAGATTCGAACTCGTGAGGCTGTTACACCAACACGCTTTCCAAGCGTGCGCCATAGACCACTAGGCGAATCCTCCATGCACTGCAGTGCTTGCTAGAAGTAAGCTCCGTAGGCAACTCGAATAAGCTACCACAGCTTTCGGATAAATGCACATTCAGTGCCGGCTGCGGCGTGTCGCTTTGTGGACAAGGACCACCAATGAGTGCCTGCGCTGATGTGCAGGTCGTTCGTACGGCGTGTGCAACAGGTGATCTCACCGGGGGATGAACCAGTGCAAATCAAAGCGACTCAAGGCAAGTCAGCAAACCCGAGGCAAACCAGAATGAACATGCGCATGCCATCGCGTGAATTATTGCCAGCCTCTTGCCGTGATGCAACATAGTGATTTTAGGCTATGAACCTTGGTGAAACAGTTGGTCATGCAATATGAGGGATGGGGAGTGGCCAGTCGCGGGGAGTTCATAATTCGGGAAGTCTCCCATCTGTGAGCGGGACAATATCGAATATTGAGACAATCTGCGGTAATAATTGATCGAAAAACAGTGCCTAATACCTCTTAAATCCTAAAAAATCAAGACTGTTCCTCAAAAAAGTTTTTCTTTATATTGAGTAGTTGGTTTTTGATTACTTAGCCGCGCAGAGAGAGGGATAGGCATGGTTCGTCGCGCCCAGGCTGCTCTTCGGTCCGTTGAACACACCAGCGTGAGGCAGCTGCGAGTTCTGGCTGCGATTGTATTTCTGTTCGCCATGGTCATCGCCACTGTGGCTCCTGCAGTCACGGCTCCGATGGCCTTCGCCGACAGCAGCACCAGCTCGTCCAGTTCATCAAGCTCGTCCAGCGTTGACTACGCCACCTGGGCCGAAGTCTCCAAGGCGATGGACAAGCAGCTGAACAGCGGTCTTAAGACGTACAAGGATGGCAACACCGCTGGCGCCACCTCCGATTTCATGGGCGCGTACAACAAGATTTACGTGGCCTCCAACTTCACCGCGGTCGTGCACGACACCATTGGCGCGGACAAGCAGCTCGCCCAACAGCAGGCATTCCAAAGCGTTCAGAATCTTTCCTACACGCCTGGCAACGACGATCAACTGACTCAGCAGATTGATGCGTTGACCGCCGATCTTGACGCCACGGCCCAGCAGCTCGACGCCAACGCCGATCTCGCCAAGCCGAAGGCGTACGCCGAAGCGCTGCAGGCGCAGCTGGCCAAAGAGCGCAAGGAGCTCGACGCCAAGAAAAAGAAGAACCCAGGCAAGGGCAATCGTTCATGGACCGACGTGGCCAACGAAATGACCCCGATTCTCGACAATGCATACAAAGCTTACGAAAAGGGTGATGGTGCCAAGGGCGCCACGCTCGTGAACAACGCGTACTACCAGTATTACGAGAAGCTCGGCTTCGAAAAGAACGTGATGAACGCCATCAGCGGCAACCGCGTCTCGCAGGTGGAATACCAGTTCAAGATGTGCCGCAAGTCCATGAACGCCGGCGCATCCCTGAAAGACACCAAGAAGCTGATCGACGACCTCAAGGCCATGCTGATCAAGGACGCCGGCATTCTTGACGGTGGTGCCGCCGATAAGGAAGACGGTTTCGCCAAGCTGGTCACCAGCTCCTCCGGCCAGGCGTTCCTCGTGCTTATCCGTGAGGGTCTTGAAGCTCTGCTGGTGGTTGCAGCCATCGTCGCCTACTTGGTCAAGTCCGATAACAAGCGCTTCGTCAAGTGGATTTACTTGGGTGTGCTCGTCGGTCTGCTCGGCGCCGGCTTGGTGGCTGTGATCTTCGTGTTCGCCTTCGGCGGCTCCGGCCCGATTCAGGAGATCATGGAAGGCACCTGCGCACTGATCGCCATGGGCATGCTGCTGTGGACGAGTAACTGGATGCTGAACAAGTCCAGCGTGGAAGCGTGGAACCGTTACATTCGCAAGAAGACCGAGGCTGCTGTGGCTGATGCCGAAGCCGCCGCAAGTGCCGACAACGTGACGTTGAAAACCGTGGTCTCGCTGGCTATGCTGAGCTTCCTCGCCGTGTTCCGTGAAGGCGCTGAAACCGTGATCTTCTACGAGTCCATCTACACGATGAGCCGCGATACTCGCGGTATGTGGATCGGTGGTCTGACCGCCGCGGTGGTGCTTGTCGGCATCTTCCTGCTCTTCCGCTTCACCTCCGTGAAGATTCCGATTGGTCCGTTCTTCCTGGTCACTTCGATTCTGATGTCTGTGCTGGTGGTGGTGTTCGCCGGCGGCGGGGTCCCATCGCTGGTCGAGGGCCCGTGCCGCACCGCCTTCTACCTGAACGGTGTGCCGACGAACGATTGGCTTGGCCTCTACCCGTACGTCGAATGCCTAGTGGCGCAGGCCATCGCAGCCGTTGCGGTTATCGCGCTGTTCGTGGTCGGCTTCATCAAGCAGCGCAAGCTGAAGGCGCAGGCTACTGCCGAGGTCCCGGCCGTGAAGGCGTAGCCCGTCTAGCTCGTCCGTTTCCTCCCATAACTGCAGACAACTGACAGACTTGCGGCACGGCCTCGGATCGATGCCAATTCCTCCAGCCCACGCCGCACTTATCTCATAACTGAATAATTGCAATTATCTAAGCGTGAATCCTAATTCACCAGAGATAGAGAAAAGGAATAACAATGATGAAGAACAAGAAACTGGCCGCTCTGCTCGGCCTGCTGCTCGCCGGTTCCATGACCGTGTCCATGGCTGCCTGCGGTTCCACCAACTCCGCATCCGACACTAAGGCTGACTCCTCCTCCCAGTCTTCCGACTCCTCTTCCTCCGATTCTTCCTCCGATTCCGGCGCCGGTTTCGAAGAGGTTCCGGTTGGCCCGTCCGGTACTGCTGAAGAGCAGGATCAGGACGCCGGCCCGCTGACCGTGGGCGCTGTGTACTTCCAGCCGATCGATATGGAGCCGTCTTCCATGGGCCTGAAGGCTGCTGACGCTTCCTTCCACCTCGAGGCCGACATCCATGCCAACCAGAAGGGCACCGAGCTCGGCTACGGCAAGGGCGACTTCGTGCCGGATCTGACCGTGAACTACACCATCATCGATAAGTCCACCGGCAAGGAAGTCGAGGGCGGCACCGCCACCTCCGGTACCTTCATGCAGATGAACGCTTCCGATGGCCCGCACTACGGCGCCAACGTCAAGCTCGACAAGGCTGGCACCTACCAGCTGAAGCTCTCCATCGAATCCCCGGCCTCCAAGGGTTGGATGCTGCACGTTGACCCGGAGACCGGCGTCAAGGGCCACTTCTGGACCGAGCCGATCGAGGTCACCTTCGACAACTGGGATTACACTCCTCGCCAGTGGTGATTGACTAAGCAGAAAGCCCCCTCGTCAGAGGGGGCTTTACGCCGCTTTAGGGAGATAATTCTTAGGACGGTCTAAAACTCCCCTCAGTCCGCTTCGCGGACAGCTCCCCTCAGAGAGGGGAGCCTAAGGTGAACAGAGAAAGGACGCGAATGCTTGAACAATTCGTGGCAGTGATGCCGGGCACTTTGGCCCCCGCATTGCTGGTGATGAGCCTGAGCGTGATGCTCACGGTCGGCGAGGGGCGAGATAAGCCGATAAGCTCGCATTGGCGTCTCATCGGCCTGATCGTCGGTCTGATCGCCGCCCTCGTATTCGCCGGCCTGCGCCCCTCGGCCGTGATCAATCAGCGCACGTTCGTCAACTACCCGGTGTTGTGGTGCGCGATCATTGCCGACATCCTGACCATCGTCGTGGTGGTGTTCGCACGCCGCATCACCACCAATTGGCAGCAGCACAAGGTGTTCATGCACATCGCTAACGCCGTGGCCGCCATCGACATCGCACTCACCCTGTTCTACGCGCTGCCGGACGTGATTCTGCAGCTCACCATCTGGGTGGAACCAGGGGAGACCGCATTCACTTCGGCCATGCTGCTGCGCGCTCTTGGTTTCCTGCTTGGCGTGGCCATGTCCATTATTGTGGCCGCCATCTTCCGCACGATGCGCACCACTGCCGTGCGCTGGGCGTTCACCGTGGCCGTCGCGGCCATGATGGTGATTCTGCTGATTCAACACTTCACTGGTCTTGCCCAGATTCTGCAGGCGCGAGGCTTCCCGATGAACCATACGATGTTCGTGGCGCTGGCTTTGTCCATCAAGCCGAAACACACCGTGGTTAGTAGGCTTCCTCCACGATGATTATGGCGCAGGCGCTGGTGTTCCTGATTCCCGCCGTGGCCTCCATCGTGGCCGGTTTCCGTATGAAAACCCATGATGTGCCGGGAGCCAACGAGGCCACGTTGCGCCGGCATAAGGTATTCCGCCGCCACGCCATCGCCGCTGCCGTGTGGAGCCTTATCGCAGCCATCGGCGTCACAGCAACCCTGACCGTGGGCGTTGCCGCGACCCATCAGACCATCACCCTTTCGCCGCCGGAAGCCTACTCGCTCAAGGACGGCGTGGCCACCATCCCCTTCAGCCAGGTCGAGGACGGCCACCTGCACCGCTTCGAATACAAGGCCAAGGACGGCACCGTCATGCGCTTCATCATCATCCGAAAGAACGGTGGCGCGTACGGCATCGGCCTGGACGCCTGCGAGAACTGCGGCGACGCTGGCTACTACGAGAAGGACGGCAAGATCATCTGCAAGAAGTGCGAGGTGGCCATCAACCTGGCGACCATCGGCTTCAAGGGTGGCTGCAACCCGATACCATTCCCGTACAAGACCGGCCACGGCAAGATCACCATTCAAACTACGGATCTGGACGCGCTGAGCGCCCACTTCCGGTGAGTCAGGCAGGAGACAAGAATCATGTTCTTTCTGCGCATGATTACTCGCTCGTTCACCCGACAGCTGCGCCGGCGCCTGCTTATCGCGCTGACCGTATGCCTGTCGGCGACCGTGTCCGTATCGATGCTGGGCGTCGTGTTCGACGTGGGCGACAAGCTCAACGCCGAGCTGTCCACCTACGGTTCGAACATCACCGTGCAGCCCAAGGCGGATGCGGTCGTTTCCGACCTGTACAACACCGAGTCGGGCGGCGCGACGTCCACCAGCGACCCGACCGCTTTTCTGAAGGAGTCGGACGCGGCCAAGATCAAGACGATCTTCTGGTCGTTCAACATCACCAGCTTCGCGCCGCAGCTCAACATCCACGCCACGGTGAACGGTACCAACGTGCCGGTCGTCGGCACGTGGTTCAACAAGAACCTCAAGATCTCCACCGGCGAGACTACCGTCGTGGGCGTGGAAGGCATGCGCTCGTGGTGGCAGCTGGACGGCAAGTGGCCCAAAGACGATTCCGACCAGGGCGTGATCGGCAAGACGCTGGCCTCCGAACTCGGCGTGCCCACCGGCGACCCCATCACCCTCAACAAAACCACCGCCTCAGGCAAGAAGAACGAGCAGAAAATCAAGCTCACCGGTGTCTACGATTCCGGCGACGAGGACAACGGCTCGCTCTACATCGCCTCCTCCACGGCCCAGGTACTCGCCGACCTGCCCGATTCGGTCGACAAAATCGAGGTCAAGGCCCTGACCACGCCGGAGAACGACCTGGCCCGTAAGGCCGCCGCGAACCCGGCCGCGCTGAGCCAGGAGGAATGGGAGACCTGGTACTGCACCGCCTACCCGAGCTCAATCGCCTATCAGATCGAAGAGGTGATTCCGGGCGCGGTGGCCAAGCAGGTGCGTCAGGTGGCCGCGTTGCAGGGCAATGTGCTGCAAAAGACGCAGGCCGTGATGATTCTGATGACCGTGCTGAGCCTGATCGCCGCAGCCGTGGCCGTGGCCAACCTGATGGTCGCCTCGATCGGCGAACGGTCGGGCGAGCTGGCGTTGCTCAAGGCGCTCGGTGCCACCGATGCCGCGGTATCCCGCCTGATGCTGGCCGAAACGGCGGCAATCTCGCTGCTGGGCGCGATTGTGGGCGCGCTGCTCGGTTCCGGCGTGGCCCAGCTGATAGGCCGGGTGGTGTTCGGTTCCGGCATTACGATGCGGCCGATGGTGTTCGTGCTGGTGTTCGTGCTGCTGGCTGTCACCGTGCTGCTGGCGTCCGCCTCATCGATTCGTTCGATTCTGAATCTCAAGCCCGCGGAGGTGCTCCATGGTCGCTGAGTTTATCTACGTAGGTGTGGAAGGAGGGAACCGATGACCAACAC
>OGOI01001877.1_pt1 | contig 11506 bp, 5 predicted proteins | sample 1552631 | NCBI WGS metagenome assembly OGOI01 (sample SAMEA2580204, study PRJEB22360) | human gut metagenome | biome: human gut; feature: human-associated habitat; material: faeces | place: Denmark | collected 2008/2010 | reverse complement strand
CTCGGTTTTCAGCTGGCTATCCAGCTCGTCCCGGGTATACTCCTTCTCCACATTTCCGCAGACATTGGTGTAAAAGAGCAGAGGGTCTGCGATCTTATACGAATAAACACCGGAGCAGCGCACCGAAACGTCCACATCCAAACCGATCTTGGAATCCACCACACGGAAGGGGATGGGATTCGGCGTGCCGAATTTGTTGTCAATAAGCTCCTTGGTGTTGAAATAGTACACCCGCTGGTCCTTGCCGGTGTCGCCGCCGTAGGTAAAGCGCTTGCCGATGGTCTGGAAGGTGGCGCGGACGCTGTCCCCCAGATTGCCGGAGAAGATGGAGGGCTCCGTGGAGGTATCATATGTAAATTCCCCGGGCTCGGCGCAGATCTCCACCACCTTGCCCTGCTCCACAATGATCATGCACTGCCCATCGGCCACGGCAATACCGGAGCCGTTGGAAATAATGTTGTCGCTCCCCTTCGTATTGGAGGACCTGCCGCTGACGCGCTTTTGTCCCTTGGTGACCAGCACCTCCTTGGGCATAGACTCGCAGTAGAAAAATTCCTTCCACTGGTCGGCAAGAGTGCCGCCCAATGCACCGATACCCGCTTTAATAAGTCCCATAATAAAAGCTCCTTTCCAATTGTGAGAATGATCCATATACTTTTCCGACCGGAGCCGGCAGATCACTTCTTTTTTCCGTGGACCCCCACGGAATATGAATGATTGTTCTCCCCTTGATTTTATTGCCGCCCGACAGTAGACCACGTATCGCTTATGGCATCGTAGCTATAGACGAGATTGTCGCACACGCCGTAATAACGTTCTCTGACAAACTGCTCCTCGCTGTCGGTTCCCAGGGCAAACAGCAGGCAGGGGTGCCCCTCGATCCACTGGGTATTTCCGGTATACATAACCTTCATTCCCTGCATGACCGCCTGCTTTACCTCGTCCGTTTCCAGAAGAATCTCTGTTGCGATTTGAATGGATCGCTCATCGGGCACTTCCTCGTATGTTGAGAAATCGTACACCCCTGCGATCTCCTGCAGGTGCCCGTTTTCCATGGACAGCGACGGGCGGAAGTCCATGGCCCCGCCGCCGTCAGTAGCGGCAATCAGCACATTGGAGTATATCTCGCTGAGGTTGCACCGCAGCAATAGCGGCTCGCCGGGCTCCCCCACGTGGAGGGGATTGCTCTTGTCGTCGGCATACTCGCCGTCTTCAGTCATCATGGATGGGTACACGATTATCGTTCCCTTGTCATTCGGCGGTATAATTGCATACAGCTCCTGTCCCTCAGCCATGTAAAGCGGCGCACGGGATAGGCTGGGATATTCCTTTCCCGTTTCGCTGCCCGCAACATAGGCGCGCAGGTCCACCTCAGAGCTCTCGCTATCCACATAGCCGATAAAGGCGACGGCGACTGCGCTGCCGCTCTGTGCAATTTTCTTTTGCAGCGCCGCAAAAGCGGCCTCCTCTGTGTTTTTATCATCCGGATCCTTCGCGGTGTTGCCCCCGGGGATCGTGCTCCCGCCTGGGATAGAAGGGTTTTTTTCGGGCGAAGCCGAACATCCGCACAAAGAGCAAATGAATAACATTACTGTGCAAAACAGCAGCACAATTCTTTTCATATGGACCTCCTCTTTCTTATTCCGAAGTATTCCTGTGGCACAATGCATCCCTGCCTGGTTTCCATAGATACGCCCTGAATGAAATTTTCACCCTTCCGAAAGACGATGCGTTTTTTATCTGTTCATCGCCTTTCGGAAAGGGGCTTTTACAAGCCCTTTCCAAATAGTAAGGTGCGGTGGTACAGATAGCTTTATCTTCTTAAGCCTCGGTCCCTGCCCTATGCAGGCATAGGGCAGGAGCTGAGGTGTTGAAGCAAACTCAATCAGACTACCAAAGCAAAGACTTTCCTTTCATATGAAGGTTCGCTCTGTTGACATCGCTGATCGTGACCTTGCCGTCGCCGTTGATGTCCGCGCAGGCAAATTCATACAGAGTCAATTTACTCTTTCCCTTTGCATGAAGGTTTGCTCTGTTGACATCGCCGACCGTGACCTTACCGTCGCCGTTGATGTCCCCCTTCAGGTGTATTTTCACATTCTGCGTCACCGCTTCTCCGCTCACCGTCACGGTATACTCCCGGGTGACATGATTTTTCTTCATCACCCGCATGGTATAGGTACCGGAAGCGATCCCGGAAATCGTGTAGGAGGCGGTATATTGATTCCCCTCCTTCGTTCCGCTGGGGACGATGGTCTCATACGCAGGCTCTGAGTGTCCCTGCTGAATGAGCTGAATGGTCACCTTATCGGCAGCGGAATTAAAGCTCTTCACCGTGCCGCTGACGGAGCCGCGGGCGTTGGGGTCAGTCACCTTATAGGATTCATACACCTGCCAGACATGCCCGTCTGTATTGTCTTCATATTCCATCCATGCGTTTACGCTCTTACCGTTCACCTTGAAATCTTTCCAATTTTTCGGGTATACATAACCCTTTTCTTCGCCGCCCTCAAATCCGATACGAAGATCGAGGAAATACGATTTTCCAACCTCAAATTTGTCAAATTTCCTCATTGGTTTTTGATCGGGTCCCAGCCATTGCATCGACAGCACCTTCATATTATACGGCAGGCTTGTCGGTTTTTCATAGTCGGCAAAGGCAGCGGGGCAGTCCCCCGCCTTAGGCTCCTGTACGCGGATATCGGTCCCGTATTTCACTCCCTCGCTGTTCGGCTCCAACAGTTGAGAGACCCGGTATTTCCGTCCTATCGGTGAATAGTCGTACCAATCGCCCTTATAGACTGTGCTGTATGTTTCCGCAGAGTCGAATATCCCGTTGGCTCTGTAGCCTGCGGGCAGGATCACCTTTACCGAAGCATTCTCGGGGAGATAATACCCAACCCCCGGCTTTACGTCGAAGTAGACATAACACGTATCGCCTTCACGCAATTGACCGGCCTCTACGCCGTAGGAGTTGCCATAGCCGGGATCGTATACCACCGTATCCTGGAAAGAATACTTTTTCGGTTCATTCGATACGATCTCCGTAAACCCGGCGTCAATGCCGAGACGGAAATTCTTGAGCGTACCGCGCACATCCGTCAGCTTCCGCTTTGCCACAAGGTTGACAGTGAGGTATTTGTCATATTTGGTGAATGACCTCCTTGTAACCTTTGTATGCTGCACATTCAGAGTAACTCCGTTGTCTGCCGTCGCAGTCGAATCGGTAAACTCGTATCCGTGCCGTGGTCTTACCCAGAAGTACATAATATACGCATCCTCATCGGCCAGATATCTCCACTCGGAGGGGATACCAGTTGAATATGAGTCGTCGGTATAGCATTTCGCCAATGTATCCGGATGCAGGGAAATCTTGTGGGTGGCGTTGGTTGCTTCGGTAAATTCGCCCCCCGCCTGCAGAAGCTGAACATTATTTATGTATTGTTTGCCGCTGACCGATTCGTTCATCTGCACATCAAATTCGATGTGCGTCTGATAAAGGACACTCGCTTCTGTCATCGGTCTAACATAGTTACTATCTATCGACGGCCTGCAGGCCCAGTAGAACTCTACACTGTGTTTTCCGGTGCGGTCCACATAAAAATCATACGTATACGCATAGGGGTCTTCTTCATAGCCCTCTTGCTGACCCGGCTTGCACAGGAGGCCGTAGAAATAGAACCTGACTCTGCCTGCATCCCTCAGCTTTTGCATCCACTGGGGCATATACACAATATCCGCAGACATCTCATAGCCCAGGCCGGCCTTCAGGCCCCGCACCGTCTGACCCCCCTTCACCTCCTGCAAGTTGAGGTTGAAGCGTATCTGCGGCATGTAGTCTCTGCGATCCATGGTGAGAGTATAGCCGCCGTCGGTTCTTCCGGCTATATACCATTCCCTGCCGATCTTACCGATGCTCCTGTAATACTTAAACACCTTCGCCGGGTCGGTTTCGCCGTTGTTGCCGAATAAGATCCATCCGCCGGAGCCCCGCTGCACATAGACATTCAGGCTCTTTGCGTTGACGAGCTTGAAGTTGTTCATATGGCAGCTCCAAGCGGCGGCGTTGGTCCGGGGATTTTTGATAGAAAGGGAAACATCTCTGGTGGTGTCGATGGTGAGTGAGATCGTCTGGATCAGGGAACTCACATCTCTGTGGCTGTTGCCGCAGACAATATTCAGCGCAGTATCCTCCAGAACCGATGTGTATTTCGCCACGATGGCATAGTCGGGGCTGGTTTTTCTGGGGGCATTCGTCGTAACGATACTCAGCTTCCCGTTTCCGCACAGCTCAAAGGTGCCGCAACCGTTCAAGCTTCCCTCCGACTGCGCCAGATCGATCACCGCGCCGGTTGCACCGTTTTGGGGACAGTAGGCGGTCTTGTTCTTATACCGGGTGCTGTGGTTGAAGGTGACATTGACGCCGTCGGTCACCATCAGCTTCAGATCAACGCCGGGGGCATATAGGGCGGATAGCTTCAGATCGTCGAACAGAACCAGCGTCAGAGACCGACCCTCAAGCCCCGAAAGATCCAGGAAATCATTCTCAAAACGCGTCCAATACATAAGAATGCCGTTATCGTATGACACGACCCGCTGAAGGCCTGTTTCGCTCTTATAGCCTTCGCGTAAGTTCGTGTTATACCGGCAGTCCTCCGGGTCTATAATGACCGAACGTCTCTCCACCTTGCCGTTTTTATAGAAAAAATAGACGTGACCGTAGATTATCTCCGTTCCCTCGACCAAATTGGTCAGCGTGGGATACGCCGACGAAGAGGCCTGCGCTGCGCCCCGATTGGCGCCGGTCGTCTCCTCGCCGCCGCTTTCAGCGCCCACCGACAGCACAGAAAGCGGCAGCAAGCCCACCAGCATGATCAGCGCCAGCAAAAAGCTGAGCCATCGATTTCGTTTACTTGTTTTCATCTCATTTCCTCCTTTACAAAGTCCAGATGGTTTTTGAAGCCGAGCACCTTAGCGGATTGCTGTATAACATTACCTTTCCAAAGAAAACCAACTGCTTGATTTTCTTTGGAAAAGCGAAAGGGCGGAGGCGGATGGCTTCCGTCCCGCCCTTTGCTTCAATCCTTTAGTACGATTTTTCGGTTAGGTGGTTTATCTGCTCCTTCTGCGGGAATACAGAGCTGCTCCCATCAGAGCCGCACCGGATACGATCGCCATCGCGATGCTGAAAGCGATCATGCTGCCGTCGCCGGTCTTGGGGGTTTCCGGCGCGGGAGGCGTCACCGGCTTCTCGGGGGGTTCCGGCGCAGGAGGCGTCACCGGCTTCTTGGCGCTATAGCTGTTGGTGAAGCCGATTTCCTCCATGGGATTGTTGTATTCCAGCTCGCCCTTCTCGTCGAACTTGAAGAAGGCCCAGCCCCGAACGCTGTCATAGCTGTCGACAAACAGAGGCATGGCGTAGAAGATGCTCTCATCGTAAGTCCAGCCCGCAGCATTGCCCTTGACCTGGTGGATAACGAAGCCCTCGGACAGATTGCCGGCCTGATCCTCACTGATGGTGAAAATGAACTTACCCTCATAGGTCTTTTCGCCGTTGGTCTCCACGGTATCCTGCACCAGCGTATAGACGGTGGGTGCGCCGAACCTGTCAATAGCGAACCGGAAGGTTTCCTTGCCGGGATCCATTTCGCCGGTCTTCTTCACAGTGAGCTTGAAGGGAACCTCGATGCGAATGCTGCCGTTCTCCCGCTGCGGCTCAAGCACACGGCTGCAGCCGGTGCACTTCACAGCGTAATCGTAGGTCGCTCCGCCCTCATGATCGGGCGTATGGGGCTGCACTGCATCATAGGCATCGTGATACTGGCACTTGTGGGCGTGACCGGTCTCCCCGCAATCGACCCACTCACTGCTGTAAACATGAGCGCCCTGCTTGCCGTTATAGAACTTATCCGTAGCGGCGGCATCATCCTTGGCGCTGTGGGTCGCGTCATTGGCGCAGGTGTACCAATAGGTGTCAAACTCGCGGCAATCTGCAGCGGTGGATCTTCTGTGAGCTTCATCGCTGTTTTGCACGGTGTAGCTATGACCCGTCTTGGGAAGCACCACACTGCTGTGGTCGGTAATTTCCGTGGCGGCGGCAGCATCCTCGAAGAGCTTGCCGCAGGTGCACCGGTAGTACTCCTTGTTGCCGTCAGTGGTGCAGGTAGCGTCCACCTTGTCCACCTTGGTCAGATGGTCGGCATGGACATGGCCCGTTGCAGCCTGCATCACAAATCCGCACTCCGTGCAGGTCTGCGGTGTGGTTTCCGTTGCGGCAGGTCCTGCCGTGTGAGGCATTACGGTATCATGGTGCGCCGCGTTGCGTCTGCAAACATGGGCGTGGCCGTCGGCCTCCTTGTATCCCCACTCAGAAGTGTTGAAATCATGATCGTCGTTGGTAGCCCTGTACGGGATCCCGGTAAGGGGATTATCGCTCATGTCAAACAGCTTGCCGCAGAGATCGCACTTCTTATAAGCGTCCCAGCCCTTCTCGGTGCAGTTCGATTCCTTCTCCGGGAAGAGGGTGAAGGAGTCGTGACCACAGTTCACCGTCACCTTGCAGGTGGCCGTTTTTGTTCCTGCCGTTGCGGTAATGATCGCTTCACCGGGGGCTACGGCGGTCACCTTGCCCGTGGCGGGATCGACGGTAGCAACAGCGGGCTTGTCAGAAGACCATACCACCGTGTCGGTAGAATCGGCCGGCGTGACCGTCGCTTTCAGGCTGTCATCCACTGCACCGGCAACCAGTGTCAATTCACTCTTGTTAAGAGTGATACCCGTTGCCGGCTTCGGGGCGGCAGTGACCGTGATGGTCGCAGGGATGCAAGTGGGATTTTTGGTTTCGTAGTTCTCAGTAGAACCGCCGTCCGCTTCAATTTCAAGCAGAGTTACCTCATAATTTCCTGCAGCAGTATCGTTATCCACTGTGCACTGAAATGTCATCACTGCGATCTTATCTGTCCCGGTGAAATCCTCTGCGCCAAATGCGCTCAAGAGCTTATAGGGATCCTGGGTCCAGGCAACTTCGTCCCGGCCAAGTTTCTCCTGGATACCCTCCGTAAGAGCACCGCTATCCACAACGTATGTTAAGCCGGACGGGATGCCAAGTTTACCCTGGAAACAAGTCATCGTACCTGTTTGCTGTATATAAACGGTAAACGTGACAGTATCCCCGGGGCCTGCTGTTGTTTTGTCAGCTTCGACCGTGAAGGTAAATGTCGATGTCGCAGGCTCTGCTGATACCGGTGCCGCAGTTGCAAACATCGCAAAAATCATGACAAAACTGAGCAGTAGGGATGTGATTCGCTTGTTCATGACCAAGCTCCTCCTTTGAAAAATAGATTTGCGGGACATTTCTTACGCACCGCTTCCGAAGTCTCGCTTAGTTCCGAAGAGCGGCGGTGCAGATTGCTCTGCATTTTTATTCTTAAACCGCAGCTCCCACCCTATATGGCGTATAAGGCAGGCGCATTGGCATTAAGACAAGCCGGTTGGGCTACCACAGAAGGGACTTTCCCTTATTGTGAAGATTCAGCTTGTTAACATCACTGATCGTCACTTTGCCGTCGCCGTTGATGTCTGCACAGGCGAGTTCATACCCAAGCAATATCTTTTTTCCCTTTGCGTGAAGGTTTGCTTGATTGATATCACCGATACTGATTCTGCCGTCGCCGTTGATATCGCCCATCAGATGTATCTTCGCATCCTGCGTCAACGCATCCGTTCCCACTGTAATTGTGTACTCCCGGGTGACATGATTCTTCTTCGACACCTGCATGGTATAGGTGCCGGGAGCAACCTCGGGAATGTCGTAGGTGGTGGTGTATTGTCCGGAGCTGTCTTTTGTTCCCCCCGGCACCGATACGGTGTACTTGGGCTCTGCGCTGCCATCGGCAAACAGGGAAACGGTCACATCGCTGCCATCGCGGAAGCTCACCGCCTGACCGTGTACACCCGAAGCAACGGGAACGGAGTATCCTACGGTAAGAGTTGTTCTGTCCCCGTCCTGCGCGCTTATATACGCTTTTGCCCCGTTCACATAAGCATCCAGCTCCTCGTCGTCAGCTATGTAATAGCCCTCTTCGCACTGTAAAATCACGTTTACGTGATATCTTCTGCCTGCGATAAAGGTCATATCAGCCTGAATCCGCTCCCCCGTAGCGGAAGCATACCATGTATAGTTTACAACCGAAACGCCGCCCGGCAGTCCCGTAACCAGATTATTGTTATATATCGGTCTTTCGCCCGCCCACGGAAGTGGCACGCCCAAAGACAGATAGTCATAATTAATCACATCCGGTTCCGGTACCAAATCTATTACGTATGCCTGGGCGGATGCATCATACGGCACTTCAAGATAATTTTCTGCAATGTTGAGATCACTGTACATCCGCAGCTTGACATTCGTGTTGAGATAATAGTGAAATGTGTAATCATACTGCCACGGACCGTTGTGGAATGTCATTCCTTGTTTGCCCGTGCCCACCAGCTTGATCCGATAGGTATAGTCGGGATCAATCACCTCATTGGGGCTGGTGCTGTAAACAACTCCGTTCTTGATTCGCTGGATCTCCTTAATCTCAAAATCAAAGTAACTGTCCTTCGGCCTGATGTTCACTCCATCGACCACGCTTCCCGCCCGCAGTCCGGTAACGGTACCCCAGGCGTTTTGAATCAGCTCGGAGGGATGGGAGGCCAGGGACACCCCCAGGGACCTTTCATCATTGGCGACACGAACATCTATACTGTCACATTCCCGGTTGAGACCCCGGATCTTGATCTTTGGTGGGTTTTTCTTATCGAATTTATACCCCTCATAGCCGTCCTTGAGATACACACGGATGAAGCGATAATACTGATCCCCCAATACCGCAGGAACACTGCCATTTCCGGTCAGGTCCCAGATATCCTCATGTTCCCAGTAGCCCTGCCTATCCTCGATGGTATAGGGCGCACTCTCATCCACAGTGAAGGCACCGCTGGTGTAATCCCCCTGCACCAGAGGCTGGCTGATATCCAGATAGACGGTGTCGATGGCCTTCGTCCGATCCACCCACTGCGCCACCTTGGCACCTTTGTAGCCGTGCATAACCGGCTTCCTTTCCCCGTTTGCCGTCAGCATAAGGGTATACTGCAGCTCCATGGTGGTCAGTGTATCCACATTGGATTCATTGATGGTGTAACTCAACGAAAACGGCTTATCCTCGTTGTCCGAGAACTCGTAATGATGAGTATCCTGCCCTTTTATATCCCCGCCGACCAGCCGTACATAGCTGGATCCATACCCGGCTCCGTAGGGATAGCTGTATCCGACCGCACGCAGCATGGGGGAAATCGGACACATAACAAACGTCACCTTGTGCTCATTCTCTGCGGTGGTATCCACCTGAGGTGCGCTGAAGCCTCGCTCGCCGCAGGCCATGGGCTCGCCATCCAGCAGAACCTCCTTCACGCCGTAGGCGTTGGAGATCACCTTGGCTATGCTGCCCTGAATACCCAGCGACGTACCCTGGAAAGCCATGGTCGGCCCGCCGTTTTCAACCGACCGGCGCATATTGCCCCGCACATACCAGTTTCCGTCGTGCACATCGGTGAAGACCGCGCCGTTTTCGCTGATAAGGTGCGGCACCAGGCCCCACATCATAGTCTTCGCATCATCCAGGGTCGCGCCCGGAATATCGTTATAAAATAACCGGTAATCCCAGTTATTGTCATAAAAACTTTGCATCTTCCCGCCTAACACCAGACGGCACTGGTCCAGCTTATCGGTGGTACGCATGAAATATGCATCGTTGATCTGCATGGGCAGATGATCGAAATTGCTGGCATAGACATCCCCGGTCAATATCAGAGCGATGGACTGCCGGAAAAAGCCGCCGTTTACCACCAGCTCATACTTTCCCCGGTTCTCCGGTGTGGGGGCGCTGTGCAGAACCACCCGGTCGAAGGTACCGCCGTTGATGGTGACGCTGCCGCCTGCTTCTCCCCGAATGGCTTGCAGCCGGCGGGAAAGATACCGCTCCTCCTTCTCGCCCCCGGGACTGGTCACCTGCGTCAGCACCTCACCGCCGTTAAAGACCGCCGTACCGGATACACCGATGGCGCACTTCAGATACTGATCATCTTTAGAGGGACACAGCATCTTGACCGTGCCGCTCTCCATCACCAGCGTGCCTTCACTCACATTGATAAACTCATAGTAGAATTCCTGATTAAACTCGCCGATCAGGGCGCCGCCCCCCACGCTGTCGCGGATGGTCAGCCGGGCATCCTTATCACATATATTGATCAGATACCCCTGCGCAACCTCCGAATAGTATTTCGCATACGCATTGACGGTGTGTCCGTTCAGATCCAGCACCTTGTCCATGGCCATCGTCATGAAGATGATGTTGTCCTGATGCAGACCGGTGTGCCCGTTCAGAGACTTTGTTTCGATGTCCTTAACCACCTTCACCACCGAGCAATTTGTCGTGTAGTCCAGCGCCTTTTTCAGCTCCGCCCAGGTAGAAACCTCCACCGTGCCATCTGCTGCATCGGCCGTCACCGGGAAGAAGGGCACTGCTGATACGAGCATCATCACTGCCAGCAGAAGGCTAAGCCATTTTCTTTTTTTCATTGTGCTTCACCCTACCTTTCTTATGTCGTCCTTACATCGCGTAAATCTGATCCATCAGGTATTCAGCGGTCATCGAGCCGTAGAAAAACTGGTCGATGATACCATTTTTCTTGGCCTCCCGGATGTCCTTCGCCGCCTGTTTTTCGGTGTTGGAATCCACGATGAGGGCAATTTTGCAATCCGGGCACACCGTCTTTGCCTCATCCCGCAGCTTCAGCCTCTCGCAAAGCAGCCATGGAGTATAGGCAGTAACCTCCATTAAAAGGACAAACGGTTTGAACACCCGGCACAGTTCAATGGTATCTCGCGGGGACTCCGCACGAACCACAGCAATGTCGTAATCCGAACTCTTGAAAGCAGTCGCTATGGAATCGGCAAACAGAAAATTCTGCATATCGACCACGATTTTCTTCATCGAACCGTTCCTCCTTTTTTCTGATACATACACCGAATCTGTTCCGTCTTACTTTATGGCTTTATTGTAGCAAGGAACGCCGGCTCTGTCTGTCCTCAAAAGTGAGGACAAACGCCCCTTTAATTGTAAACAAATTGTGAACGAGCGTCTGTTTTTCGCAAAAAAATACCCAGCTTTTTGAAAGCTGGGTATTTTCGTGTCAAAAATGGTTTTTTCAGCGCGACGCTTTATTCAATTTGCTCCTACCTGGTTTCTTCCTGCTCCTCGATCCAGCATCCGGGCACGACCATCCGTTTGCCCACAGCTGCGATCATCAGTCGATTGCGGTTTGTGTAGCCGGTTTTTTCCAGCATACGGTTAATATAGGTCCGCACCGAGGACTCGCCCACATTCAGCTTTACGGCAATCTCGGCATTTGTTTTTCCCTCACAGAGCAGGCGCAAAGTCTCTATCTCACGGTCAGCTCGGACGGA
>OGOI01001874.1_pt1 | contig 11533 bp, 9 predicted proteins | sample 1552631 | NCBI WGS metagenome assembly OGOI01 (sample SAMEA2580204, study PRJEB22360) | human gut metagenome | biome: human gut; feature: human-associated habitat; material: faeces | place: Denmark | collected 2008/2010 | reverse complement strand
CGGCAGCCATTGGCTGCCGGTTTTTATGTCTGTTTAACCTCATTTGGTCTTGGATATGCGATTGGTTCCAATGGCAGTAAGACCACAAAAAAATAACCGCCCCAGCCTGGAAACTGAACGGTTATTTTAACTAAGTAAATGATCAGGCGAACCGTTGTTATAGGTAGCACCTTTTTGTTAACTATATTTTAACATTCATTTCTAATCATGTCAAAATTATTTCAAAAAATGAAATAATTGAGAGAATTACATAATTCATAGTCATTGATTTTACTGATGTTTCAGGACATATAAAAAACAATATATTTTTTAGTTTTTAGTTTTCAAAAGAAGCTTGCACAGAAATGTGGAGGCTCTTTTTATGTGAAATAATTAGAGGCTTCCACTATTATGCCAGAAGCCTCTAATTTTTAAGCTGTTTTGGAGATTTTTGCGGTTTCAGCTACTTTTTTCTGGAATTTTTTCGGCTTATGGACTGGTTTTGGGAGCTGTTTTGGGAATTTTTGCGGTTTCAGCTACTTTTTCACGCGATTTTTTCCGGCTTATGGGCTGAGTTTGAGAGCTGTTTTGGAGATTTTTGCGGTTTCAGCTACTTTTCTCGTATTTTTTCCGCCTTATGGGCTGAATTTTGGGAGCTGTTTTAAAAGTTTTATGGATTATAGCTCCTCAAGACCTGCCCACTATGCTATCAACCTAGGGCTATTGTACATTATGCTATGCAAATAGAGCAATTATCAGATATAAAGGCATTGGTTATGCGTCTCAAATCTGACCCGGTTACCGGTTCTAAGACGCAGTCTTGGTTACGATTATGTCGAAAAATCAAAGATAATTCAAGGTTTATTACAGCACCATTCAGAGAAACAAAAGCATTTGAAAAACTATATAATCAACGAACCAGCGTAGAGCGTACGTTCGGAGATTTAAAAGATAATTACAACCTTGATAACATCCGGGTTGCAAAAATGGCAAGGGCAAAAGTCTTTATGGATTTATCTTGTATTGCCCTTATTGCATCAAGACTACCAGATGCAGCCAGCAAGGAAAAAACCACAAAAATAGTACAAATTTATCATTACAAAAATTCTGATATAAAAAGAGCAATATTAAACAAAAACCAACTAAATTAAACCAAAAACCATGTCGTATTTTGTCGAAAACTGCTAATCACCTATCAATATTAAAAATTCTAATAGAAATCTTCAAAATACCAGCACGTAACGCGCCTAGAATATTGATATATTATATGGAAAAATTAACCCACCAACAAAAACAAAGAGAAAAATTTCGTAAAAAACGAAAAAATTTCAAAAGAAAAAGAAGTTCTATGAAAAATATAGTTGATGGAGGGAAACAAATATTTGAGAACAATGTACTATGAACAGAAAGGACTTATTAACCTCGATGATATCGTAGATATATTTATTGAGGTGGGAAATATACACAATTACCTGGAAAATGCAGCCTTGCGGATTTTGCTTTTTGGCAATCCTGAGCTGAATTTTTATCAGTGCCGATTATTAGTATTGAAGTACGGAGAATCACTTTCACAGGATGATTTGCACGGGCGGATGGTATTTATGAGAATGATACAGCTGCTGGAAGTTAACACAGTTTAAAATAAGATGAGAATTTCTTTTTTGACCGGGCAACCGGTCTTTCTTTTTTGCACAAATGGTGTTATAATTTTGGAAAAATTATGTTGATTACTCATAGCTTTAAAAAAGAAGCATTGCATTGTGTTTAATTAAGCCAAAGCATGATAATTCAATCAAAGAAAAGAGGACAAAAATGAACATCGTAGTACTTGCCGGAGGGCTCAGCACAGAGAGAGATGTTTCCTTCAAGACAGGAAGCATGGTAGCTAAGGCGCTCAAAGAGAACGGCCACAAAGTTATATTATTGGATGTATTTATGGGATATAGTGACAGGGAGGAGGACCTGACAGGTATATTTGACCGCGCGGACGAGATAAGCGTGCAGGTCAGTGATATTCCGACAGAGGCTCCTGACCTCGCAAAGGTAAAGGCTTCCAGAAAGGACCAGTCACCTTGCTTCTTCGGACCAAATGTCATCAAAATGTGTCAGATGGCGGACATTGTTTTCATGGCTCTCCACGGAGAAAACGGAGAGAACGGAAAGATACAGGCAGCATTTGACCTCTTCGGTGTCAAATATACAGGCAGCGATTATTTAAGCTCAGCCATCGCCATGAACAAGGAGACATCAAAGCAGTTCTTCCTTGCAAACGGTATCCCTACTCCAAAGGGTATTTCCATGACAAGAGCGACCAGACAGGACGATATCACAAAGCTTGACCTGACACTTCCATGCGTGGTAAAGCCATGCTGCGGTGGTTCAAGCATCGGTGTCACTATCGTTAGGGATGCGGCAGAGTTCAAGGCGGCACTTGACGATGCCTTCAAGTGGGAAAATGAGCTGATTATCGAGGAGTTTGTACAGGGCAGGGAGTTCTCTGTCGGCGTTATCGAGGGCAAGGCTCTTCCTATTATAGAGATTGCACCGAAGGAGGGCTTCTACGATTATAAGAACAAATACAAGGCGGGCAGTACAGTAGAGACATGTCCGGCCGAGCTTCCTGAGCAGGTGACAAAGGATATGCAGCACTATGCCGAGGAGGTTGCGCGCGTTATCGGGCTTGACACATATTCACGCTCAGACTTTTTGCTCAATGACAAAAATGAGATGTTCTGCCTCGAGGCAAATACACTGCCGGGCATGACTCCGACCAGTCTTCTGCCACAGGAGGCAGCGGTTATCGGTATGAGCTTTAATCAGCTCTGTGAGCATCTGATTGACATATCTTTGAAAAAATATGAGGTGTAGCATGTCGGATAAGTACATGAAGAATCTTACATTTGCAAATATCGCAAAGGCTTGCGAGGGCACATACATAGGCGATGAGACACTGCTTGATATGACAATCACCGGCGCAGTCATAGACAGCAGACAGGTGAAGGAGGGCTATCTTTTTATCCCAATAAAGGGAGAAAGGGTGGACGGACACAAATTCATTCCGACTGTGTTTGAGCAGGGGGCGGCAATTGTGCTCTCTGAGCATGAGCTTAAGGATCCGGCAGGCCCATATGTGCTTGTTGAATCAACCACCGATGCCATGAAAAAGCTAGCGGCATTTTACAGAAAAAGCCTTGATATCAAGGTGGTGGGTATCACCGGAAGTGTCGGCAAGACCAGCACCAAGGAGATGATATCATCAGTTCTTGAGCAGAAATACAGCGTCCACAAGACCGCAGGCAATTTCAACAACGAGATAGGCCTGCCACTCACCATTTTCGGAATCAGGGAAAGCCATCAGGTAGCGGTGCTTGAGATGGGCATATCTGATTTTGGCGAGATGCACAGACTTTCTACTATGTCTTGCCCGGATGTCATGGTCATTACCAATATCGGCTACTGCCATCTGGAGTTTTTGGGCGACAGGGATGGTGTGCTTAAAGCAAAGACAGAGTGCTTTGAGCATATGATGCCGGATGCGGTCGCAGTGCTGAATGCAGATGACGATAAGCTGGCCACAGTGCAGACGGTAAATGGAAAGCCTGCCATATACTATGGCAAGGAATCAGCTTCAGGCGTTCATAAATCAGTATATACCACAAATATTGAAAACCTGGGCTTCGACGGCATGAAGGCTCATTTTGTCACTCCGGAGGGTGAGTTCGATGCACAAATCCACATCCCGGGTGAGCACAATGTATACAATGCCATGGCGGCAGCAGCTGTCGGATTGCAGCTTGGCCTCACAATAGCTGAGATAAAGTCAGGAATCGAGAAAGCAGAGACAATCGCAGGGCGTACCAATTTCATCAAAACACACGGCATGACAGTGATAGATGACTGCTACAATGCAAATCCTGTATCCATGAAATCCTCTATCGAGGTGCTTTCACATGCAAAGGGCAGGACAATAGCAGTGCTTGGCGACATGGGCGAGCTTGGAAGCGATGAGAAAAAGCTGCACCATGAGGTAGGCGAAGCAGTTGGAGAGAATCATATCCATACACTTTTTGCCGCAGGAGAGCTTGCAAAGGAATATGCAGCCGGAGCCGCAGAGAAATCGTCCGATGTAGACATCCACTATTTCGAGGATAGGGAGACCATGACACAGGAGCTCCTTTCATATGTGAAGGAGGGCGACACCATACTGGTGAAGGCATCGCACTTCATGGAGTTTCCTAAGGTGGTAGAGGCTCTGAGTAAGTAAAATCAGGTAAAATCAATCTGATAGAAATTAATTCGATATTTAATTATTGCGAGGAATGGATATTTTCCAAGCCTCATAATATTATAAAAGAAAGAGAGAAAAATAATGGCACAGAATCCAATCGTAACAATCACAATGGAAAACGGCGATGTAATCAAGGCGGAGCTTTATCCGGAAATCGCACCAAACACAGTAAACAACTTTATCAGCTTAATTAATCACAACTTCTATGACGGAGTATGCTTCCACCGTGTAATCAAGGGCTTCATGCTCCAGGGAGGAGATCCTGACGGAAACGGCACAGGCGGCCCTGGCTATGAAATCAAGGGCGAGTTCACACACAACGGCTTCAAAAATGACTTAAAGCACACAGCCGGTGTACTTTCAATGGCACGTACCATGATACCTGATTCAGCAGGCAGCCAGTTCTTCATCATGCATCAGGATGCACCACATCTCGACGGCGAGTATGCGGCATTTGGCAAGGTAATCGAGGGCATGGATGTGGTAAACAAGATCGCGGAGGTGCGCACAGACTACATGGATAAACCACTTGAGGCCCAGGTCATGAAGACAGTTACAGTTGAGACCTTCGGAGTGGACTATCCGGAGCCGGAGACAGTTTAATGATAATAATTATTGATGAGGCAAGCGCAAAACTTGCCTCTTTTTACTATCATGACGAGATATTCAAGCTGCAGTGGAGAAATGTGGCAGGCAAGGCATCTATGTCAGAAGAGCTGCAAGAAAAACTGTATGTTGCGTTACCGGCTGATGAATCAATTAATGACTTCCAAAAAACAACGATACAAGAATCTGCAGATAACACCGCGAAAGCTAATACGGGAAATCAAAGAATACCGAAAGCTCCCGCCGACTGTATCTGGATAGTATCAAACCGGCAGCAGAAGCAAATAGCCGACTCACTCGGCATAGCATCAGTAGGAGAACCGCAGTGCGGCACGCGCTATGCAGTCGAGAGCCTTGCGGAGCTTGATATTGAGTATCTTGAGCGGGTGCGCAGGCGGTATAATCACATCCCGTGGGACATCGGCGAGACAGACAGGTGTCTGATACGTGAGCTGTCCCTGTCAGACCTTCCTGCGCTCTATGAGCTCTATGACAAGCCCGGCATGACAGACTTTGTGGAGCCGCTTTACGACTACGAGACAGAGCTTGAATACCAGAAAGCATATATAGAGAACATGTATGGCTTTTACGAGTATGGCATGTGGCTTATATTTTCCAAGAAAACAGGGAAGCTGATAGGCAGGGCAGGGCTTGAGCATGATGAACTGGGCTATATGATAGCGCCGGAATTATGGAACCAGGGCTATGCCACGGAGGTATGCCGCTTCATCATAGACTACGCGCGCGAAAACACAGACTTTGAAGAGCTTTACTGCCGGATAGACGAGAGAAATACGGCATCGGTGCGCCTTGCCAAAAAGCTTGGATTTACAAATAGCGGGCATATGGATGATGATATAAACGCTTCCATATATAGAAAAAACATAAAAAACAATGAAAAACATTGAAAAACATTGAAAAATATGCAATTAGGCAATAAAATATAAACATAGTTTAACGATTTGGAGGACGAAAAAATGAAACAATACGCATACGGAGTAGATATAGGTGGAACAACTGTAAAGATAGGCTTTTTCGAGACAACAGGAAAGCTTGTCGATACATGGGAGATTCCTACACGCACAGAGAATTCCGGCGAGCTCATCCTGCCTGATATCGCAGCATCCATCAAGGAGAATAACGAGAAGCATGGCATAGAGATGGGTGACATCGAGGGCGTAGGCATGGGAGTGCCGGGACCTATAAAGGATGACGGAACAGTATTGAAGTGTGTCAACCTCGGCTGGGGCGTGTTCAACGTGGCACAGTCACTCTCAGTACTGTGCGGCGGTATCAAGGTAAAGGCCGGAAACGATGCCAACGTAGCTGCACTCGGTGAGATGTGGCAGGGTGGCGGAAAGGGTCATCAGGATGTAGTCATGATCACACTCGGCACAGGCGTAGGCGGAGGAATCATCCGCGAAGGCAAAATCGTAGCCGGAGTAAACGGAGCAGGCGGAGAGATAGGACATATGCCTATGGTAGATGATGAGTCAGAGTGCTGTGGCTGCGGCAAGAAGGGCTGCTTAGAGCAGTATGCATCAGCAAACGGTCTCGTAAGAGTGGCAGAGAGATATATTGCAGCACACAGGGATGTGGCAACAAAGCTTGATTTAAATGCAGGCTTCACAGCCAAGGATGTATGCGATGCGGCAAAGGCAGGAGATGCAGCGGGCATTGCAGCTGTAGAGCAGTCTATGAAGCTTCTCGGCAAGGCAATGGCAGCAGTAGCATGCGTCATGGACCCTGAGGTATTTGTTGTAGGCGGAGGTCTCTCAAAGGCAGGCAGCATCATCATCGATACAGCAGCAAAGTACTATAAAGAGTATGCTTTCCATGCAAGCCGTGAGACAGAGATCAAGCTTGCCACACTCGGCAACTCAGCCGGCATGTATGGCGGAGTAAAGATGGTTATCGGCTAACAACATGAGATTGCAATTTTTAAAGAAATAAAATATAATGGCTACTAAAGATACACTACGATCGAGGTGAGACTATTGGCAGATTACTCAACAGAAGAATTAGAAAAAATAGCGGACAAATTTCGCTCAGATACCAGCGGTATAAGGGGAACAAAGGATTTTACGAGCCCGGAGGAGCTTTACGATGAGCTTAAAAAGGAAATCAAAAAGTACCATCCGTCGGATGACACAAGCCTTGTGGACAAAGCCTACAGGGTAGCTTATGATGCCCATAAGGGGCAGGTACGTAAGTCAGGAGAGCCTTATATCATACATCCGCTGTGTGTTGCCATAATACTCGCCGAGCTCGAGCTGGATAAGGAAACCATTGCAGCAGGACTGCTCCATGATGTGCTGGAGGACACCATCATGACCATGGATGAGATGTGTGCGGAGTTTGGAGACGATGTCGCACATCTGGTGGATGGTGTCACGAAGTTAAAGCACCTGCATTTGACAGACAGCACCAAGGATCCGAAGGATAAGAATGCGGACAGGCTTGAGATGCAGGCTGAGAATCTGCGCAAGATGTTTCTCGCCATGGCAAAGGATATCAGAGTCATCCTCATAAAGCTGGCAGACAGACTGCACAATATGCGTACACTCAAGTACCAGTCCAAGGAGGCACAGCAGCGTATCGCCAGAGAGACACAGGATATCTACTGTCCTATCGCGCAGCGACTTGGTATCAGCAAGATAAAGATAGAGCTCGAGGACCTTTGTATGAAGTACCTCTATCCGGATGCCTACTACGATCTGGTAGAGAAGGTAGCCCTCAGAAAGGCAGAGCGCGACACCTACATCCAGGGCCTGGTAAACGATGTCAAGAAGTATGTTACAGATGCCGGTATCAAGGCTGAGATATACGGCAGGGCAAAGCATTTCTTCAGTATATATAAGAAGATGGTCAATCAGGACAAGACTATAGACCAGATATATGACCTCTTTGCCATCAGAATTCTGGTGGATACCATACCGGACTGCTACGCAGTGCTTGGTATCATACATGAGAAGTATAAGCCTATACCGGGCCGTTTCAAGGACTATATCGCCATGCCGAAGCAGAACATGTACCAGTCGCTTCACACGACGCTCATAGGCCCAAGCGGACAGCCGTTTGAGATACAGATACGTACCTATGAGATGCATCGTACAGCTGAGTACGGTATCGCAGCGCACTGGAAGTACAAGGAAGCAAACAACGGCAATGCCACTACCACCACTGTCACAGAGGAGGAGAAGCTCAGCTGGCTGCGCCAGATACTCGAGTGGCAGCAGGACATGTCGGATAATAAGGAGTTTATGACTTTATTAAAGAGTGATTTAAATTTATTCTCCGACAATGTATTTGCATTCACACCGTCCGGCGATGTAAAGAACCTGCCAAAGGGCTCCACACCTATAGACTTTGCCTACAGCATACACTCTGCGGTCGGCAACAAGATGGTCGGTGCCAAGGTAAACGGCAAGCTGGTGCCGATAGACTATGTCATCAAAAACGGTGACCAGATAGAGATAATCACCTCACAGAACTCCAAGGGACCAAGCCGTGACTGGCTCAAGGTCGTAAAGAGCACACAGGCCAAGAACAAGATCAACCAGTGGTTCAGAAGTGAGCTCAAGGAGGAGAATATACAGCACGGCAAGGATCTGATAGCAGCCTATGCCAAGGCAAAGGGCATCAACTTTGCAGAGATAAACAAGCCTGAGTATCAGGAAAAAATACGCCGCAAATACGGCTTCCACGACTGGAATTCATGCCTTGCAACCGTCGGCCACGGCGGACTCAAGGAGAGCCAGATAGTCAACAGGATGTACGACGAGTACAAGAAGGATCATGTGGTGCCGATGACAGATGCAGAGGTGCTTGGCAGCATCGCAGAAAAGCAGCAGACGGCAGCAGGCACACAGCCCGAGCACAAGTCAAAGAGCGGTATTGTGGTACACGGACTCTATGACGTGGCTGTGCACTTCTCGAAGTGCTGCAATCCTGTTCCGGGAGATGAAATCGTTGGCTTTGTCACAAGAGGCCGAGGCATCTCAATCCACAGGACAGACTGTGTGAATATCATCAATCTGTCCAAGATGGAAAAGGACAGGCTCATAGAAGCAGAGTGGCAGGATACAGCCCTCATGGACAACGGTGCCGAGTATCAGGCAGACTTAAAGATATTCTGTCATGACAGGTCGGGACTGCTCGTAGATATCACAAAGATATTTACCGAGAAGGAAATCAATATCAGTGGTATCCAGTCCAAGACCAGCAAGCAGGGCATCGCTACAATCGAGGTATTTTTCAATATCAGAGGCAGGGACCAGATAAAGGTTCTAGTGGAGAAGCTCAGACAGATAGAAAGTGTAATAGACGTAGAGAGGACCACCGGCTAAATCCCGGTGGTTCTTGCGTGAAGCATAACATATAACAGACAAGGAGTACACTCATATGGTAAATATGAAGATAGACCACTTCGTAGTGGGACCGGTGCAGACCAACTGCTACTTTGTCACCAATATAAAGACAAAGGAAATGATAATAATAGACCCGGGCGCGTGTGCGGATCAGCTCGCCAAAAAAGTGGACGAGTCAGGCGCAAAGCCTGTTGCAATACTGCTCACACACGGACACTTTGACCATGCCACTGATGCAAAGCCGCTCGCAGACCGCTACGGCATCAAGATATATATCCATGAGGCAGACAAAGCCACACTCGATGACCCGCAGCTCAATGTCAGCTACATGATGGGCCAGTCAAAGACCTTTTATGCAGATGTATTTTTGAAGGATAAGCAGGAAATTGATATTGCGGGCTTTCACATAGTAGTGCTTCACACACCGGGGCATACACCGGGTGGCTGCTGCTATTATTTCCCGTATGAGGACGTGATCTTTACAGGAGACTCGCTGTTTTGCGGCTCAATCGGACGTACGGATTTCAAGGGTGGCAGCATGTCAGACCTCGTGCGCACAGTGAAGGAAAAAATCATGACACTGCCTGAGCATACAGAGGTGTACCCGGGCCACAACGACACAACAACCATAGAAAACGAGAGGATGTATAACCCTTACTTATGATAGTAGTAGTATTTAATAAACCGGATTTTGAATATGATGTGCACTCACTGCTCAAGGAGTTCTTCCCGCAGGAAGATGTGCAGATGTACTATAGCTGCTCACCTGATGAGGTGGAGGGGAAAAACTTAGCCTGCACACACCACGAGATGACAGCTGATGGCGTAAAGGAATTTGCGGATGCCTCACAGGTATTTAAGATAGACTATGTGGGCGATGAAATTGCAGTGGAGTGGACGCTGAATAGAGCCGGAAAAAGAATCTGCACAAAAATATCCGTAGACAGTGCAGACCGCAAAGAAACAAAAAACCACCTCAAGCTCGCCCTATATTCCATGATAGAAAAGGGCACAGGAAAGAGCCTTCCGTGGGGCACACTCTCAGGCATCAGACCGACCAAGATAGCCATGAAATGCATAGAGGACGGCATGAGCGATAAGGAAACCTACGACTATCTGAAGGAAACTTACCTCGCAAGCGATGAGAAAATCGACCTCTCAATAGGCATAGCAAAGCGCGAGAAGGCACTGCTCGATAGGGTGGACTATGACAACGGCTACAGCCTGTACATAGGCATACCCTTCTGTCCGAGCACCTGTGCGTACTGCTCGTTTACCTCATACCCGCTTGGTGTGTGGAAAAACCGCGTAGACGATTACCTCGATGCACTTGAGAAGGAGATAGATTACACGGCGCAGAAGTTCTACCACAAGAAGCTAAACTCCATCTACATAGGAGGCGGCACACCGACCACACTAAGCCCTGCGCAGCTTGACAGGCTTATCAGAAAAATCAAATGCAGCTTTGATTTAAAGGACTGCCTGGAATTTACGGTGGAGGCAGGCAGACCGGACTCCATCACGAGAGAAAAGCTCATGGCACTAAAGAAAAACGGCATCAGCCGTATATCAGTAAATCCACAGACCATGAAGCAGCAGACACTTGATATAATAGGAAGACACCACACGGTAGACGATACGATAAATAGCTTCAAGCTCGCGCGTGAGTTGGGCTTTGACAACATAAACATGGATCTCATCATGGGACTTCCCGAGGAGACACTCGATGATGTAAGGCACACAATGGAGCTGGTGAAGGAGCTGGCGCCTGACAACGTCACTATCCACTCACTCGCAGTAAAGAGAGCTGCAAGACTCACCATCTTCAAGGACCGCTACAGCGATATGCAGATGGTCAACACTCAGGAGCATATGGATCTCTGCGCAGCCTACTGTAAGCAGATGGGGCTTGAGCCATACTATCTCTACAGGCAGAAGGGCATGGCAGGCAACATGGAGAATGTGGGCTATGCGGCAAAGGGCAAGGCCGGCGTATACAACATACTGATCATGGAGGAAAAGCAAACGATTGTGGCGTGCGGAGCCGGAGCAAGCACCAAGCGCGTTTGGCCGGTACCGAATCCGGATGGCACACACCGCATCGACAGATGCGAGAATGTCAAGGATGTAGGGCAGTATATCGCAAGGATTGATGAGATGATAGAGAGGAAGCAGAGGCTGTTTGAGGAAAAATAAGCAGAATGACATATAATAATGTATAATAATTGGCGCTACAATACCATAGCGATTAGCGAATGTGTCAAAAATTGTAAAGAAAACCTAATATTCA
>OGOI01001870.1_pt1 | contig 11569 bp, 10 predicted proteins | sample 1552631 | NCBI WGS metagenome assembly OGOI01 (sample SAMEA2580204, study PRJEB22360) | human gut metagenome | biome: human gut; feature: human-associated habitat; material: faeces | place: Denmark | collected 2008/2010 | reverse complement strand
TGGAACTGTAAAATGTATTGAAGATGAGATACCGTTTGAAGTGCCGGAGGGGTGGTGCTGGGCACGAGTTAGAGATATTGCAATGGTTAAAGGTGGAAAGAGGTTACCTAAAGGAGCAAGTTTTTCAGAAGAGATTACTACCCATGCATATATCAGAGTAACTGATATGAAAAATCATTCTGTCAATATTTCTAATTTGAGGTATATTTCTGATGAAATATTTTCAGCAATCAAGAATTACACAATTGCAAAAGATGATTTGTATGTAACAATAGCTGGAACAATTGGTGTTGTTGGAGAAATTCCAGACAAGTTGGACGGAATGAATCTCACCGAAAATGCTGTAAAAATAACAAATATAGCCATAAATAAGTCATTCCTTTGCATAATATTGCAAACGGATTTTGTTCAACAGCAGTTTCAAGATAAAACCCACCAAGTGGCGATGCCAAAGTTGGCATTAGAAAGAATTCTTTCAACTTTGATTCCTATATGTCCATATGTACAGCAGCTACAAATTGTTGATAGATTTCAAATCTGTGACAATTTCTTATCTACTATTGATACTGAAAAAGAAGAACTTCAAAAAATAGTATCTTTAAGTAAGTACAAAATCCTTGACCTCGCCATCCGTGGTAAACTTGTTCCACAAGACCCGAATGACGAACCAGCATCTGTGATATTGGAGCGTATTCGTACAGAGAAAGAAGAACTGATTAAACAAGGCAAAATCAAGCGTGATAAGAAGGAATCTGTTATCTTTAAAGGTGATGATAACTCTTATTATGAGAAGATTGGCAATAAAGTAAATTGCATTGATGAAGAAATTCCGTTTGAATTGTCAGAAGGTTGGGCTTTTATTCGTCTAAAGACTGCATGGGAACTCATATCTGGAAGAGATTTGTCTCCATCAGAATATAACGATAAAAATGATGGAATTCCATATATTACAGGTGCAAGCAATTTTAGAAATGGGCATATTAGCTTAGTTCGTTGGACTACCGTTCCGCAAGTTATTACTCGGAGGGGAGACTTACTTCTGACTTGCAAAGGAACTATCGGCGAAATCGCACATAATAACTTTGGGGAAGCTCACATTGCGCGTCAAATTATGGCTATTCGCAATATCTATAGCCTTAATGTTGATTTTCTGGCATTATGCATTGAATATTCAATGACGAAAATCAAACAAGCTGCCAATGGACTTATTCCGGGAATATCTCGTGAAGATATTCTTAACTTGGTTATACCTATTCCACCAACCAAAGAGCAAGAAAATATTTGCAACAAGCTCAAAGCAACTTTTTCAGCAATAGAGCATATTGAGAAGAGTCTCAATTGAGGCACTTTTCGATTATAGCTAGGTGGCTAAATGCAACATTTATAGATTTATTAATGCGTTTCTGTTCAGATATCGGAGGAACTGCGATGAGCATTTCTTTTAATGTAAGTGGCTTTAATTCCTTTTGATTTGTTGATCCTTCACCTTTCTTTTCAAGTTCGGTTTGATGTGCCTTCATGAAAGCATATAGGTAATATGAGCTGATGCAACTAAAGCTACGAATTACCGTAACATGGGAATCAGGAACAATTAAGAGACCTGTAGTATTATCGGTATTTCTATAAATTCCGACTCGTCCAAGAGTACCTGTTCCGGTTGAGTTAATTACTATATCTCCATCTTGCATATGTTCATCAGTCGGATAACGTTTTATTGTGGTCTTGTCAAGATATTGAGCCAAACTAATATCTATGCCGTTGTATTTGGTGTTGCATTTCTGAGCAAATACAATAACATTGCTGATTTCTGCATATTTTGGAGATTTCCCTCGACGAATTTCTTTAACACAGCAATTTTCTAAACGCATCCATGTCCAAGTATCTGGAATATCATATGGTATTTCTTCATCAATGCAAGACACCTCACCATCAATCTTCTCATAATAAGAGGAGTGTAAACATCTTCGATATAATATTAGAGCGAATTTCTCGCAAAATTATTATATCGGAGGTGTCTTTTTATGGAGACAAAAATAACATTTGAAGAATACTTGAGAAAGGAAAATTTATCAGAAAATACGATAACATCGTATCTATGGACAGTGAATTATTTCAATGTGAATTACGATGTTGTTAGCAAAGAAAATCTGCTTGCCTACAAAGGGTATTTGATGGAATTTTTTAAACCTAAAACGGTAAATCTACGTATACAAGCAATAAACAAATATTTGGAGTATTTAGAAGAACAGCAATTACAGTTGAAAACTGTAAAGGTGCAGCAAAAAAACTTCTTAGAGAATGTTATCAGCAATGCAGATTACAATTTTCTTAAGAAGCAGCTCAAAAAGGATAGTAATATGGAATGGTATTTTGTAGTTTGGTATTTAGCAGCTACGGGAGCAAGAGTAAGCGAACTTATCCAAATAAAGATTGAACATATTGAAATCGGATATTTTGACCTATATACAAAAGGTGGAAAGCTTCGCCGATTATACATACCCCAAAAATTAAAGAAAGAAACTCTTGAATGGCTGAAGGAAAAACATCGTTCCTCCGGTTATTTGTTTCTTAACAGATATGGCGAAAGAATTACCACAAGAGGAATTTCACAACAGCTGAAAAACTACGCCGAGAAATATGGTCTTGATAAAAAGGTGGTTTATCCTCATTCATTCCGCCACAGATACGCAAAGAACTTCCTTGAAAAGTACAATGATATTGCTCTACTTGCCGACCTTATGGGGCATGAGAGCATTGAAACAACACGCATTTACCTTCGCCGTACTGCCAGCGAACAACAGGAACTTGTAGATAAAATAGTAACCTGGTAAAAATATTAAGCCGTCCTTGAATGAGGGCGGCTGTTTTCTAAAGTAATGCATTTGAAATCAAATCAAGCTGTTTATATGCAATATGAATAAGCTCGACAATTCTTGCTTGCTCTGCTAATGGAGGGATTGGAATAATCATAAGAGAAAGTGCATTAAGATATATTCCTTTTTGAGCTGTCCCTTTACTATTGTCAGTGAGCCATTTTTGAATTTGAGGAGATTGGACAATGTGCATCAAATATAAAGGATTAATTAAGCATGGTTTAATAACTGCAACGCTCCTTTGTAATGCAAAATGATTGTTGTTCTGAACTACTGCACTTCGACCAATACTGCCAACAATAGTAAGCAATACATCGCCAACTTCAATATTAGTACGTTGATTTTCAATTTTCCATTCTTCGTTTGTAATCCATCGTGATATTTCGTTCATTAAAATAGAATTATCATTTATATTTGCAGCACTTAACAAAGGGATGCCACTACCATTATTTGGTGGTGGATTATGAGAACCATCACTAATTGAAAGTGCGATTTCTCTCAGAGATGCCCAATTCCAACTATCTGGCAAATGTATGCCATAATAAGAGTTATCATCACCTTTAAAGATAACAGATTCCTTCTTATCAAGCTTGATTTTGCCCTGTTTGATGAGCTCTTCTTTCTCTGCACGGATGCGTTCTAGAAGAACAGAAGCAGGCTCATCATCTGGATTCTGCGGCACAAGCTGGCCTCGGATAGCAAGATCGAGGATTTTTGTTTTAGTAAAAAGTATTAGCTGACGCAGCTCATCCTCACTGCTCTGAATACCACTTATGTGCCGCAGACTACAATCAAGATGTGCAATTATACGGTACATTTCTTTTAGTGGTGGAATTGGAATAAGAAAGTTTGCGAGACTGGATAAGCTTAAATTGGCTCTGGCAACATTAACTTGATTAGCAAACATCAGATTAACACAGTAGTCGCTGTTTAAGCACTTTACAACATAGGACACCATATCTACTGCTATCAAACGAATGATTGCAACTGCCTGATTCGTGTTGGCAGAATCTACTAATGTATATTCGCACGTTCTTCCAATAGAAGCACCAACGATATTAGTTAGAATATCATGGGTTTCTAATATTGAGCGTGGTTGGATCTTGTTGATCTTCTCAGGCAAGAATTTTGGGGATTCAAGCAGAAGTGTTTCAACTTCGACATTTTCACTTGTTATAAACATTGTGCCTGATGATGTATAATCTACTCCTTGCCATTTAGGTGATGCCCCCTTGGTAATAATCGCTGTTAAGGATACTAATCTGCTCCACGCCCACCCCTCCGGCACTTCAAACGGTATCTCATCTTCAATACATTTCACAGTTCCATCCTGGAACTTCTCATAATGCAAATTATTGATACAAGTAGTAAGTTTAATGTACCTTCGTGGAAAATAAAAAAGTGGAGCCCACGCATGGAACTCCACCGGCTACGGGCATCGCAAGTTTCCGTAGCGCAACCATATGTACATTAACATTACAGGATGCGTATGTCAATAAACTCAGGATAGATATTAAATTATATTTTCCTGTATCGGCTGATTTTATCCCAGTTAGCAGGAAACCCCATATTATCAAGCAATTGTTTCTCTGTAAGATGAGGACACTGCTTAATTACAGTTTTTATAAGTTTTGAAAGAGCAGTTTTAAAGAGTCTGAATTCATCATTATTTATCAGGTAGCGTAGGGCAATTACAACTGCGAATAAATCCTGCTTGCCGTATACATAGTGATTATTGTTTTGAGTTATTTGAAGCTTTTTGTGTAGCAGAGTATCAGGAATCGTCTCGTTTATTCTGAATGAGAACAGACGCTCTCCATGAGCACATACATTACGGCATTTGCCTATAATGTTGATAAACTGATGCAATTGTTTTTCTGAAACATTCTGAAAGTTTTTGCTGATTTTGGTTCTAATATCAGTAGTTGCATATTGATACATTTTGGAAATCTGCCCAAATGTTAAAGCATTTGTTGCAACCCATAATGGTACATTGTGATATGTATTGACTGAATGCTCAATATAGGCATATTTGCTAGGTGTAGCAATAACTTTTTGTAATGAATGAGTCAGGCGAAGCAGTTCACGATGGTTCTTTCTGGTGTGATTATAATTATTTATATCAAGATACATGGACTGCTGTTCACCATATTTTTCACAGAAGTGATAGGAAAACATGGATTTTATATGGCGTTCTACATGAAGAATGTATTTCAGAAACAAAGTGCGTAGCTCTTCATCAAAGTAGTAGAAAGAAACTAATTCATCAAAAGTAACGCCATGAATATATTTATTTGACGGAGCGTGTTTGAAAAGAGATTTGTATCCACCTATTAGAGAATAGTAGCTGAGTTCTTCCAGTTTTTTAGTGGCATATTCGTGATTAGGAATAGCAAGTTGCTTGTCATATTCAAGAATATGTAGCTGCTGCTCATAGGTGAGAAAGTTTTTTGCCATATAGTATTTCCTTTCTGAAACAGGCATAAAAAAAGTGGAGCCCACGCATGGAACTCCACCGGCTACGGGCATCGCAAGTTTCCGTAGCACAACCACTACAAATAATATACCATTGATATCTGGCGATGTCAAACAGTATTTTTTTTAGTGGCATTAATAGTTTATGCGTTTCTGTGTGTGATATTCTTATTTTGTTCATTCTTGGTATTCAGCCATTTTTCTTTATATTCCAGTGCTTTCTCAGGCTTGTGCCATCTGGCATATAGATTATTCAGATATCCGTATACAGATTTCAGATAGTTATTCTTAGAAACATAATTATCAAATGCTGAAACAGCAGTATCAGATGAAGCTAAATCAGAATCACTGGTATCCATAGCAGCATTGATAATACTCTCTGCTGCCAGTAGATTCTTTTCGGCTTCTACTGGTTTACCTTCCTTTAATGCAATTATTCCGGAAGCAAGTCGGTAGCAGCCATAATCTAAAGTGTTGTAGCCTTCGTTATCTGTTACAAGAGCATCATATTGATTAAGGACAAGCCGTGCTAGCTCTAAATCACCAGCAAGTATCAGCATATTTACAAGATTAAGCATCTGTTGGAGCATATCATGCGTTTCAATTATGCCGGTGTCAGCATATGAAATCCTTATCTCAAATGCCTTGTGTAAGGCTTCGGTTGCTTTATCAGTTTTTTTAAGTGCAAGATATACATTGGACAGATTGTTATAAAGATTTGAGAGTAGATTGATATAGCGCTTCTGATTCATGGTGTTCATAGTGTCATCTTCATTTTCAAGCAGGTGTATAGCTTTTTCACGTTTCTTTACAGCCACATCATAATCCTTTCTCATGTATGAAAGCTCTGCTTTGTAGTCTAAAAGTAATGCTCTGTCACAGACAGAATCGATATGCTCCTGTTCCATAAGGTATGATATCCGGTCAGCCAGTTTTGACATATAATCTCTGACAGAGTATTTTTCAAGATATGGAAACATATCCTGAAGGAATAATAGATAACAGGCAGAATTATCATTGATGATGTTTTCTACAACACTTATCATAGCCTGTATCGTATTATCGGGCTTTCGGACTTCTAAGCCATGCATCAAGCAGATTGAGTGAAGACTGTTTACAAGTGTCTGACAATTGGAAATGCAAGGATTTAATTCCTCATATATGATTTCCTGTATCAGAGGATGCAGGTTTATTTTCTTATTCTCTATGTCATCTGTTATAAAACCATATCGGGCAAGATAATTAACATCATGTAAAGAGGCGAGCTGCAGCCAGTTCCTGAAATGATTCTTATACACGCCGGATACCGGAAGGATTGACAGGTTCTTAAGTATATCGGTTTGAGAAGAATTAAGCCGGCTGATCTGCATAAGAATACGCAAATGTTCAATCATAAGCCCATCATAATAATCCCCATCTTTATATAATTCCACATTTTCACTATCTGTGATATTAAGCCCACACTGCTTTAATTCATGCAGTAATTCATCAGGCTCAAGACCGCCTGCTGCAAGTGAAAGAGCTGATAATACGACAGTCAGGGTGTGGGAATGAACTTCTCTTATTATCTGTTTAACTGTTTCGGTATCATCATCCGAATAAGGACAATGCGAAGCAAAAAGCTGTAAAAGGTCTTTTTCAGATGCTATCTCTTTAATCTTAATCGAAGCATATTGTTTTACTTCACAGCGTGTCGTGACAAGCAATTCAAAATCATTCTTTACAAATTCTTTGAAAAAAGCATCATCCTTAGGAAGTGCATTAAAGTTATCCAGTATCACAAGGCTGTCCTGATGCAGGGAGCGTAGCAGTCGGTAATGTGAGTCAAATAGAGCATCCTCATCCATATCTGATGTATCATCTGAAAATTCCATGGCTGCAATGTCTTTTCGCAGTCTGCCGGAATAAAACAGGTAGATGATATTGGTATATTTCTTTTTATTCCTGCTGGCATAATATTTTGCCAGTTCACTTTTTCCTATTCCTGCGATTCCATTTATGAAAACAACGGATTCAGAAGCAAGCAGTCTGCCACATTCTTTTATCTCATCATTTCTTCCGATGAATTCTTTTACAACAGCCGGCAAACGATTACTTAGCAGAATGTCAGTAAGCTCCGGTGAATACAGGTTCTTTCTGTTATGGTCAGATAATATGGCGTAAAGCATAACATCTGTAAAAAATGTGGCATTATCATCAATGGCAATTAATTCATCAGCTTTGGTAATGCCAATTATTTTTCGGCTGTTATTAATCATATCTTCCAACAAATATCTGGTATTAGAAACATTTATAAGATTAGGAATAATCTTGTTCTTAAAGTCCGTAATCATCTGATTACGCCCGGTATCATTTTTGTATTCATTCAGAATATCTACAGGAACAGGTCTTGCTCCATTACACCAGCGGCTGAATGTGATGTTATCATCTGAAGCTTCACCATAGTCAGAGGCTTCATCCAACAGGCAGAGCGAAAACAGGTCACGCACAAGCCGGTGCTGTGGGTAAGTCTTTATTTTATTGTCAAGTAATGCACCTGTCACATGTGCAAATGTCAATTGATTTTTCATACTTTCTCCATGTCTATGTCAACTTCCAGTCAACATGTCGTCAATGTGTTTCATTCTCAAAATTTACTATCATTATCACAACAAAACATAGCCGGCAGACAGCAGAAGATATCTGAAATGGCTATAAATATTATAACATAGAACAAACATATGTTCTACAACTTTTTTGTACATTGAAAACTAAATGAGCTTTATCATATGCCAACAGAACCAGCGAAGATGTTTCCGGTAGGAAACGGAGCGGGTGAAGACACTTCCGTCAAGGGTGGGAAACGGACTCGAACAGGAGTAGCCCACAGGTCACGAAGCGATTCGGGGGACTAAAGGTCAGCTGTGAGACTGACAACATGTGATATGCAGAAAGCCAAATGAAGTATCTTTCAACGGTATGATTATCACAATTGAGATTTCGGTAAAAGAAGGTGATATGTTTAGTATTTTAAGAAGGGGGTGTTTACACATGGCAAAAGAATTAGAATTAGCCAAGAAACTGGCTGTACTTGGGTGGATTTTCCGCAAGGGACTGATTACCGAAGATGAGTACAGTAGAACAAGAATTCATATTATGAGTGAATATGATGTTATAACTTTTATGACAGCATAGCCGCACATTCGTTAACATTTATATTTTGAATTATAGTGTAGGCAGTAGCAGAAATGATGTTACTGCCAATTTATTTTATACAGACAAATTTTAGGGAAGGAGCGTTTTCTATGGATGAAAAACAGGTAGAAGTAATAAAGAAAGTGGATGGTCCTGTTATCAGAGACCGCAGAAAGATGGGAAAACCACTTACTATTACAAGAAAAAGAGTAGCAGCATATGTCCGTGTCAGCACGAATGGAGAAGAGCAGATACAGAGCTTTAATTCACAGAAGCAGTACTATCAGGATAAGATAGATTCCAATAAAGAGTGGGTTATGGTTGGGATATACGCTGATGAGGGTATCACAGGAACCAAAACAACGAAAAGAGAGCAGTTTCTTAAGATGATTGATGATTGTATGAATGGTCTTATAGATATTGTAATTACGAAGTCAGTATCAAGATTTTCACGAAATCTTGTTGATACACTGCAATATACCAGAATGCTAAAGGTAAAGGGAGTTACAGTAATTTTTGAAAAAGAGAATATTGACACATCAAATATGGAAAGTGAGATGCAGTTATCACTTTTATCTGCTCTTGCACAGAATGAGGTTGAGTCTTTATCCCAGAATGTGACAATGGGTGTGCAGATGAAAATGTCCAGAGGAGAGCTGATGGGATTTAACGGATGTCTCGGATATGATTATAACCCGGAGGATAAGAGTATAACTATCAATGAGGCAGAAGCAGAGACAGTTCGCCTGATTTATGATTTGTATCTGCAGGGATATGGTGCATATAGAATTGCGAAGGAGCTTACGAGGCTTGGTAAGGTCAATAAAAAGGGCAATGTTAAGTGGACAGACAGCGGTGTTAGGGGAATTCTTAAGAATGAAAAGTACAAGGGCGATTTGCTTATGGGAAAAACTTACACAGTAGACCCGATATCAAAGAGGCGTCTGGATAATCACGGTGAATCCAATAAATATTATACGAAGAATCATCATGAAGCCATTATTTCAGAGGAAGAGTGGGATAAAGTTCAGGATATTTTAAAAAGCAGATATCGTACTAATGAAAATGTATCAGATGCGGAGAGAATCAAGTTTGCAAGAAAATACGCTTTTAGCAGTATGTGTCAGTGTGGTTTCTGTGGAACTAATCTCACCAGACGTTCCCATAATCAGGATACAAAGCATAAAAAGCCGGTATGGAAATGCCGGACGGCAACGAATAAGGGAATTGCAAACTGCCCACATAGCAAAGCCGTAGATGAAGTGGTTATCGAAAATGCGTTTCTTGAGATGTTTAAGTTGCTTGCAGAGAATTTTGATGATGTACTTGAATCTGTGTTGTCATCAGTAGAAGAAACATTATCCAAAGACGACAGTACAGAAAAATTGAAGCGTATTGAGAAAGAGATTTCCTCGCTTGAAAAGAAGAGAAAAAAATTGACTGATATGTATCTGGATGATAAAATTTCTAAAGAAGCTTATGACGATAAATACAGTGAGATTAGCAATAAGTTGGATAAATGTGAAGAAGAAAAGCATTTATTTTCTGACTGCGTATTATCACAGAAGAATATTGCTGATAAGATGAAACTCATTAGGCAGAAGATTAAAGGGGCTGATGTACTTGATGAATTTGACAGAGTAGTATTTGAAAGTATTGTGGAGAAAGTCGTTGTCGGTGATATGGAAGAGGATGGCACAGCTGATCCGTATAAGCTGACATTTGTGCTAAAGGGTATGGATGACAGAAGCATACCATATGCCAGAGACCGATATATGAATCTTTGTGAAAAGGCTGTGTAGACAACAAGGAGGAGCTTAAAAATGAGCGATAATCATGACTTGTTGAATGATAAAGATGTGTGTTCTTTTGAAGAACACGAGGCAGAAAATGTGTGTTCCAACAAAGATGCCGTTGCACGTCGAGACAGTGGTAGGACTACACAGAAAGGATATATAGAAATCCTTGAATTTACGCACTTTGCAGAGTTTTTCAGCTTCAACAGGATTGCTGAAAATCACAAGGAAAAAGAGCTTGTGAGGAAGGTGACTGTTGTTGTAGCGTTAGACCTCGGTTGTGGGAATACAAAGAATTCTGAATATGAAAGTAAATAGAGAACTATCAGATATATTGATAGAACGTAGGGATACTTGAAAGAGTGTCCCTATTTTTTATATTAGGGCATTCCATTAGGAGTGCCTTTTTCAATTCAATTTAAAAGGAGGTTCACTATGAACAACACAGCGTTAGGAGCAGAAAACAAAAAGGAACAGATAATCAATTTTATTAGTGAAGCACATGAAAAATTCTACTTTGAAAAATTAAAAGAGGTACGCTATCAGGATGTGTAAAAACTGAGTGTCTGCATGAAGGCTGGCAGACCAGCGGCAGTATGAAGGTGGTGCGAATGGCATTTAACCTGTATTGCAACGGCACACCAAGGGAAAAAGATACTTGTCAAAGGTCTGAAAGGAAAGAAAGGCAGTTATGATGCGTACCTGATTCCAGAGAGTGTAGAGGAATTTTCCTATACGAAAGATGGTAAAGAAATCATAGGATTCCAGTATAAGTTTAAGATGGAATTTCCACAGAAGAAGGATAAGTAGAAAAACTGAAAAAACTTGAAAAAATATTTTTCATAATAATTTGTAAGATTTTGTCGAAAACTGTCATGTATATAGTGAAGGGAGAATTTTAGCATGAGTAAGGAAAAAGAAATAGAGATGCTGAAAGAAAAACTTGACTATTATACGTTGGTAGCCGCTGATGACGAATTTGATGCCGGGAAAGTTATAAAAATTGTCAAAAGGTTGGAAGAACTTGAACCGACAGAAGCACCGAAAAAGTCGGTTGACGAATTTTTAGACGATTTCTGTAAGTATTGCGAAGAACGGGAAAGGGAGGAAAAAATACTGGTGTAGGAAGCAGTAATAGCAGTATCTATGATGAAAAAAGTGTGGTATTATGAGAAAAAGAAATTTGCAAATCGGAGTTTGTTACTCTTTTTGGAGGTGAATTGGTAATGATAAAATTAAAAATGTCTATTG
>OGOI01001862.1_pt1 | contig 11628 bp, 14 predicted proteins | sample 1552631 | NCBI WGS metagenome assembly OGOI01 (sample SAMEA2580204, study PRJEB22360) | human gut metagenome | biome: human gut; feature: human-associated habitat; material: faeces | place: Denmark | collected 2008/2010 | reverse complement strand
CGTCTACAACAACAACCGCCGCCAAACCCCGGCCGGAGGTTCCGACTTCTGGGAATCGGGCGTCGTACGCCCCGATCTCGTGCTGCGCGACCTGCGGACGATCTTCTCGGGCGACAGCGTCCCGACCTGTTATTACAAACGCCTCGAATAAGATGAAAAACGCTGCCATTCTCCACCTTTCGCCCCTCTGCCTTCAGCCCGCCGCGCAGGCGCAGGGGTCCGGCACGCGGTTCCGCCACTACGCCGACGGACGGGCCGCCGTCAGGCGCGATTCGCGCTACGGCTTCGCCGACGTCCGTTACGAAATCTCGCTCAAATTCCAGTACCGCTAAATGACCGCACGCAGAACCACGTTCCTTTTCACGGCGCTCGGGCTGCTCACCGCAGCGCTTTTCATCGCCGACCTCGCCGTCGGATCGGTCGCCGTGCCGTTGGGCGATGTCTGGGCGGCGCTCACAGGCGGCTCCTGCGACCCTGCCACCAGCGACATCATCCTCAAGATCAGGCTCCTGAAAGCCGTCACGGCCCTGTTCGCCGGCGCGGCCCTCGCTGCCGGCGGACTCGAAATGCAGACCCTTTTCCGCAACCCGCTGGCCGGTCCCTACGTGCTGGGCGTCAGCTCGGGCGCAGGACTCGGCGTCGCGCTGTTCCTGCTGGGCGCACCCCTGCTGGGCGTCGCGGGACACTCGTTCGTCCGGTCGCTGGGCGTGGCCGGGGCTGCGTGGCTCGGCTCACGCGCCTCGCCGGCCGCTTGATGACTCGTGCTGGCCATCGTGATGGCGGTCAGCCGCCGCATCAAGGACATCATGGTCATCCTCATCCTCGGCATGATGCTCGGTTCGGGCATCAGTTCGGTGGTCGAAATCCTCCAATACCTGTCGAGCGAGGCGGCGCTCAAATCGTTCGTCATCTGGACCATGGGGTCGCTGGGCGACGTCACGGGCAGCCAGCTCGCGCTGCTGCTTCCCGTCGTCACCGCGGGACTGGCGCTCGCCGTCGCCAAGCCGCTCAACCTGCTGCTGCTGGGCGAGAACTACGCCCGCACGATGGGACTCAACGTGCAGCGCACGCGCACGCTGATCTTCCTCTCCACGGTCCTGCTCGCGGGCACCGTCACCGCCTTCTGCGGCCCGGTGGGTTTCATCGGGCTGGCCGTGCCGCACCTCGCACGCATGCTTTTCGCCTCGGCCGACCACCGCATCCTGATGCCGGGGTCGATGCTCGCGGGCGCGGCCCTGCTTCTGGTCTGCGACCTCGTCGCCAAGAGCCTCGCCCTGCCGATCAACACCATCACGGCCCTGATGGGCATTCCGGTCGTCATCTTCGTCGTCGTCCGCAACCGCAATATCTTCTGACATGAGTATCGCCCTCCACCATATCACGCTCTCCTACGGCAGCCGCACGCTGCTCGAAGATGTCACCGCCGCCTTCGCCCAAGGGTCGCTGACCGCGCTGATCGGCCGCAACGGCACGGGCAAAAGCACCCTGCTGCGGGCCATTGCAGGTCTCGGAAAGACCGTCTCCGGCGATGTGGCGCTCTGCGGCCGCCCGCTGGCGTCGCTCACGCCCCACGAGCTGTCCACGACCGTGGGGTTCGTCACCACCGACAAGGTCCGTATCGCCAACCTCGCCTGCGAGGACGTCGTGGCGCTGGGACGCGCCCCCTACACCAACTGGATCGGGCGCATGCAGGAGGCCGACCGCGCCGTCGTCGAACGCTCGCTCCGCCTGGTGGGGATGTCGGCCTTCGCCCGCAAGACCATGGACCGCATGTCCGACGGCGAGTGCCAGCGGGTGATGATCGCCCGCGCGCTGGCCCAGGACACCCCGGTCATCCTGCTCGACGAACCCACGGCGTTCCTCGACCTCCCGAACCGCTACGAGCTGGCGACGCTGCTCCGGCGGCTGACCCGCGACGAGGGCAAGTGCATCCTCTTCTCGACGCACGACCTCGACGTGGCGCTCTCGCTCTGCGACTCGGTGGCGCTGATCGACACCCCTTCGCTCCACCACCTCCCTGCGGGGGAGATGGTCGGCAGCGGACTGATCGAGCGTCTCTTCTCGGGCGAAAACGCCCGCTTCGACCCCGAGACGCGGACCGTACGGCTGCGCTGACAGCTCAAGAAACGACCGTCCGAGGGACTTCCGGCAAAAAATCCGTAATTTTTTCGCATATTTTTTGTACAAGTCACTTTTTTGCTTACCTTTGCACCGCTAAAGCAACCCCGTTCGGGGCATGCGATAGTGGTAAAGGCCCATTCGTCTATCGGTTAGGACGCAAGATTTTCATTCTTGAAAGAGGAGTTCGACTCTCCTATGGGCTACGAACGAAGGGGCCGGAAGAGGGGCGCGAAAAAGGAAGACGGGAGACCGGAATCGAAAAATGCACCGCCGAACACGCCCTCTACGGGTGAAAAAACTTTTCGAGGAGCGGACCCCCGGGTCTATCCGAAAGCGGCCAAGGCCGTTTCAAGCCAAACGACTGAAAAAAAGTAAAAAATAAAAATTAACGGATTATGGCAAACCATAAGTCATCGAAGAAGAGAATTCGCCAGACCCTGACGAAGCGCGCTCACAACCGCCTGTTCCACAAGACGGCCCGCAACGCCGTGAAGGCCCTGCGCACGACCACCGAGAAGAGCGCCGCCGAGGCCCTGCTTCCGAAGGTAACCGCTATGCTCGACAAACTGGCAAAGCACAACATCGTGCACAAGAACAAGGCTGCGAACCTGAAGAGTTCGATCCAGCTTCACGTGAACGCACTCTAAATCTTCGTCCGAGGGAGGAGCGCTCCCGCACCGAGACAGAAAAGCCGCACCGGAAACGGGCGGCTTTTTCCGTATCCCGCCCGGCGCAACGACAAGCGACGTCCGGCGGATTTGGATTTCACACAAATCGTCCCTGCCGGAGACAACTCCGGCAGGGACGATTTTCATTTCGGGAGCGCTTCCCGGCCCCTCCGGGCCTGCCCCGCTATTTCAGGCCTTCGATCACCGCGGCGATGCGGGAGAAAACCTCCTCCATCGTCCCCGTACCGTTGACCGAGGCGTATTTACCCTGTGCGGCGTAGTAGTCCGCCACGACGGCCGTCTGCTCGCGGTAAACATCCAGACGCCCGCGAATCACCTCTTCCGAAGCGTCGTCGGCGCGTCCCGAATCCTTGCCGCGCAGCAGGATGCGGCGCACCAGCTCCTCCTCGGGGACGTGGATGTCGATCATCACATCGACCTTCAGGCCGTGTCCGGCAAGGATTTTGTCGAACTCCTCGGCCTGAACCGTGGTGCGGGGAAAGCCGTCGAAAATACAGCCGGCGGCGTTCATGTGCCCGGTGACATAGTGGTCGATCATGCCGATTACGATCTCATCGGGAGCCAGCTGCCCGGCCTTGATGTAGGCTTCCATGCTCTGTCCCAGTTCCGTACCCCGGCGAATCTCGTCACGGATCACCTCGCCCGTGGAAACGTGATCGATTCCGTAGTGTTCCTTCAGGCGCTGCGCCTGCGTGCCTTTGCCGCAACCCGGAGCACCGAATAAGACGATATTTACCATAACTAACCCTTTTAGTAATTTGGACCGGGCAAAATTACGTTATTTTTTGGGGAAACAAGAGTATTTCCTTAATTTTGTAAAAAATTTTAGATTCATGGACCAGAAAAAGCGCACCGAGATCGCTTCGCTCGGACAATTCGGACTCATCGACCTGCTGACCAGCGGATTCACCCCGAAGAACGCCTCGACGCTCAAGGGCGCGGGGGACGACGCCGCGGTGATCGCCCCGGGACGCGGCGAAGCGGTGCTCTGCACGACCGACTCTTTCTACGAAGGCGTCGATTTCGACCTCACCTATTTTCCGCTCAAACACCTGGGTTACAAGGCCGTGACGGCCGGCGTGAGCGACATCCTGGCCATGAACGCCCTCCCGGCGCAGATCACCGTGTCGCTCGGCGTCTCGTCGAAACTGCCCGTCGAAGCCCTTCAGGACCTCTACGAAGGCATCGCCTTCGCCTGCAAGGAGCAGGAGATCGACCTCGTGGGCGGCGACACGCGCGCCTCGATGACGGGGCTGGTCATCACCGTCACCACGCTTGGCTACGCCAAAAAGGAGAAGATCGTCTACCGCAGCGGTGCGCAGCAGAACGACCTCGTCTGCATCACGGGCAACCTCGGGGCCGCCTACATGGGTCTGCAACTGCTCGAACGCGAAAAGCGGGTGCTCGCCGACGTGGAGAACCCCGAGCCGCAGTTCAAGGGCTACGAATACCTGCTTGAAAAATACCTTAAGCCGCGCCCCCGCACCGACATCGTCCGTGCGCTGGCCGAAGAAAAGATCCGCCCCACGTCGATGATCGACCTCTCGGACGGCCTGGCGAGCGACCTGATGCAGATCTGCAAATCGTCGGCCTGCGGCGCGCGCATCTACCTCGAACGCATCCCGATCGCCCGGCAGACCTCGGCGCTGGCCGAGGAGATGCACTCGGACCCGGTCGTTGCGGCTCTGAACGGCGGCGAGGACTACGAACTGCTCTTCACCGTGCCGCTTTCGATGCAGGAGCAGATCATGCGGTTGGGCCTTGTGGACGTCATCGGCCACATCACCCCCGCCTCCACGGGCTGTTACCTCGTCACCCCCGACGGGCAGGACATAAAGCTGAAGGCACAAGGGTTCCCGGAAGAATAAGCGTCTTACCGCCGCCCGCCGCCGATGGCTATTCCGAACGTGAGCGACAGATGGCGGTTGGCCCGCTCCGTACAGGTGTAACCGTTCAGAGCTCCGTGCGGGTGTAACCCAGCGGGCCGCGCAGCCGGTTCCAGCATTCGCAGCCAACGCGCGGCATCACGCAAAATGCCGCACAGTCGCTGGACGGAGTATCGGAGACAGCCCCTTCGGCCGTTCGGAGGACATACGCCCCACCGATCCCTGCTCCCGCGAACAACGCCACTTTCGGCGTCAGATGCAGGTTGTAATCCGCAACGGCCATCAGGCTGAACATCATAAAAGGGTCCTTCGAGCAGACGCCCGCAGCCAGCCGCGAGTAACACGACCCGCCGAGCCGCAGACCCGCGTCGAAGGGTATCCGCCGGAAATTGTAGCGGCCTTCGGCGGCCAGACAAAAACCCGCCGCATCGTTGTCAAAGCTTCCGAGCGAGGCATAGCCAAAGGTCGCCCCGGCAGCCACCTCGCCCTCGAAATGCCCGGCCCCCGGATAACCGGGGCCTACGGCCGTATCCTGCGCCTGCAAGCCGCAAAACGGAAGCACGGCGAAAATCAGAAAAATGCAGCATCTTATCATCGGGTCAGCGTTGGGATTGAATTCGCCGGTAAGATACGCAAAATCCCATATCCGGCACCATTTTCAGGAAACAAATTGCGGAAGTCCGCCCGAAGCGCAGTCAAGAGCAGGCTCCCCGCAGTTCTGCCCTGCGGGGAGCCTGCGTAAGCGGCAAGAAGTCTGCCTATTCCTCGCCAAAGAGAATTTCCTACGTTCGCTTATCGGGAATAAACTTACACTTTCCGTGTTTGTCAGTATGTTCCACAAAGATAGGAAAAAGCAGAGATAATCCAAATACTGACAAATTTTTAATTCTTAATTTTTCATTTTTAATTTAAATGTGTATCTTTGCGGTCCCTTTGGGGATTTAATTAACTAATTAAAAGCATTATGAACAATTACGAAACCGTTTTCATTGTCACGCCGGTTCTGTCCGATGCACAGGTGCAGGAAGTCGCTGACAAATTCCAGGGTGTCATCACCGAAAACGGCGGTCAGATCGTGAACAAGGAGTCGTGGGGCCTTCGCAAGCTCGCCTACCCTATTCAGAAGAAGACCACCGGTTTCTACTTCCTGGTAGAGTTCACGGGCGAAGGCTCGCTCGTCAACACGCTCGAAACGCAGTACCGCCGCGACGAGCGCGTGATCCGTTTCTTAACTTTCAAGCAGGACAAATACGCCGTGGAATATTCGGAGAAGCGTCGTGCAAAACTTTCTAACAAGCAGGAGGAGTAAACCATGGCACAGGACAACAAAGCACAGTCGGAAATCCGTTACCTGAATCCCGTATCGGTAGACGTCAAGAAGAAAAAGTACTGCCGTTTCAAGAAGCTCGGCATCAAGTACGTAGATTATAAGGACGGCGAGTTCCTCAAGAAGTTCCTCAACGAGCAGGGCAAGATTCTTCCGCGCCGCCTGACGGGTACTTCGCAGAAGTTCCAGAAGAAGGTCGCCCAGGCCGTGAAGCGTGCGCGCCACCTGGCCATCCTGCCCTTCGTAACCGATTGCATGAAATAATTAAAAGGAGGACAAGACCATGGAAGTAATTCTGATCAAAGATATCGAAAACCTGGGCTACGCCAACGACATCGTGAACGTGAAGCCCGGCTACGCCAACAACTACCTGATCCCCCAGGGCTACGCCAAGTCGGCTACCGCCGCCGCCAAGAAGGTCCTCGCCGAGAACCTCAAGCAGCGCGCCCACAAGGACGCCAAGATCCTGGCCGACGCACAGGCTCTGGCCGAGACCATCGCCAACCTGCCGCTGTCGCTGTCGGTGAAGGCCGAGGAGGGCAAACTCTTCGGTACGGTCACGGCAACGGACCTCGCCGAGGCGCTCGCTGCCAAGGGCATCACCGTAGACCGCAAGCAGATCAGCGTCGAGGCCGTCAAGACCGTCGGCGAGTTCGAGGCTACGGTCCGCCTGCACAAGGAGGTCAAGGCTACGATCAAGTTCTCGGTTTCCGCTGCCGAGTAACGCGAAAAGACATTTGTATGAAAAGAGCCTCCCGATGCGGGAGGCTCTTTTTGGTTGACGACCTTCGTCAATGCGGCCCCGCAGCAGGCGGATCGGCCTGCCGCGGCTTCACCGTGTAGGACCGGAGCACCAGCCCCACCCCCACGAAAATCACCAGTGCGAAAATCACCGTATCGGCATGCAGCTTGTCCAGCCCCATCCCGACCGAAATGGCGATCGCCAGCACGGGCTGCAAATAGGTGTAGATGCTCGACACGGTGGGCTGTACCGTTTTGAGGGCATAGTTGAGCATCAGGTTGGGGATATAAGTCGGAACCGTCAGCACGAAAAGCGTCGGAAACAGGGCGTAACGGGCAATGGCCGTGAAATCGGTGTGAACGATCGGACCGATACCGAACGGCAGGGCCATGACCGCCGCCGCGCAGTAGAGCCAGCGCAGCACGGTCGTAATGCGGTACTTGGCGATCAGCCGCTTGAACCACACCATATACACCGACGTGACGCAGGCGCATAGAAAGATCATCACGTTTCCCCAGAGATGCGAATGCGCGTGCGACGACGAGGCCCCGGCCAGCACCACCGCCACAGCTCCCGCCATGCCGAGCACGAGTCCCGTGATCTTGAGCCGGGTGAAACGGTCCATTCCCAGCAGCACGGAGAGCGCCAGCACCAGCAGCGGCACGATGGTGTCGATGATCGAACCGTCGATCGGCGAGGTCATCGACAAACCGTACATGATGAAGATCTTGCGCAATACGCCGATCAGCAGCGCGGCGCCGATCAGTTTGCGAATATCCGCCCGCTCGACCATCTCGGCCTTCTGCCACAGCAGCGGCACGAGCGAAAAGAGCGCCGTGGCGACGAGCGACGCCGAGACCATCGCCATCGGATGCACGTAATGCGGCAGGACTATGTTGTAAAAAGGGTAATCCATCGCCCAGAGGACGTTGCACACCAACAGGGCCAGATGGGGTTTCAGTCTGTTCATTCGTTTCGTCGTTTACCCCGCAAAGACAAAAACAGTGCCCGAATCCCCGCGCGGCACGGCGCAAAAAAAGGGCTTCCTGCAAAGAAAGCCCCATATATAACGCAAATCACCCGTTACCGCCGGTCCGGAATACGGAACGTCGCCGGGGAAGCACCCGGAATCACCTCGCCGCAGTAGTAAACCTTCCACGCGTCCCTGGCGTAACCCCACCCAAGCTCTTCAAACGACGACGACGATGCGCCCGGCACTTCGCGTCCCTGATAGACCACCTTCCAGGGGTCCTTGCCGTAACCGCCGCCCAGGTATTCGAACGACGAAGCCGAAACGCCTTCCACCTTTCGCCCCCGATAATATACCGACCAGCTGTCTTTCGCATAACCGCCGCCGAGCATCCCGTCCGGCGACTGCCCGGGCCGGAGCTGCTCCCCGCGGAAATAGGTATTCCAGTTGTCCTTGCCGTAACCCCGTCCCTTATACTCGAACGACATGGCCGAGGCACCTTCCAGCTTCCGGCCTTCGTAAAACACCGTCCAATTATCCTTGCCGTACCCGCCTCCCAGATCGGCGAACGAGGATGCCGAAGCCCCCTCGACCTTCCAGCCGCGGTAATACACCGTCCAATTGTCCTTGCCGTACCCGCCGCCCAGATCGGCGAACGAGGATACCGAAGCCCCCTCGACCTTCCGGCCGCGGTAATATACCGACCAGCTGTCTTTGGTATATCTCCCGCGCCGATCTTCGTAACGCTCCCCATGACAATTCGCGTGAGGGTTCGCGCGGTGATCCCTGCGAGGAGACTGCACGGCGAAGGTTTCGGAGGCGCGGACATCCCCGCTCCGCAGCATGCCGCCCGGAAGGAGCGCCAGCGCGGACAACAAGCCTAAAATCAACTTTTTCATCATCTATCGGTTTGCTTCTTCAGTTCTGACTTGTAAATATACCGGGTTATTGCGCACGGTGCAAGAAATCCGCCGTAAATATTTCGGCGAACGCAAAAAAGGCCATTCGCCCCGCCCCGGAAACATCCGGCCTGCAAACCGGCCGCCGATTGGCCGACCTATCCGACCACTGACCGACCGGACTTCCGCCCCCGTTTCCCGTTTCCCGTTTCCCGTTTCCCGTTTCCCGTTTCCCTGTTTCCCTGTTTCCCTGTTTCCCTGTCCGGTTCCCCGGTTCCGGCCCTGACCTCGTCCTTGAAAAGATTCCGGAGCCGCAAACTGTCCGCCCCTTAGACAATCCCGCAGATAGTCCCGCAGACAGTCCCGCAGACAGACCATCCCATAAACAAACCGCCCCGCAGACAAACCGCCCCGCAGACAGCCCCCCGCCGCGCGCCGCCGTCCCGGCACAAAAAAAAGACGCCCGCACAGTTTCCTGTGCGGGCATCCGGTTATCGGATACCGAGGGGGGTCTCCCCCCCCCGTCCTCTTTTCAGCGGAGATTACTCTTCGTCCTCTTTCTTGGCGGCAGCCTTCTTGGCCGACTTGGCCTCGGCAGCCTCCATGGCGCTCTTCAGAGCGGCCAGTCCGGCGATGTCGCCGAGCGTCGTCTTCTCGACCGAAGCGTTGATCTTCTTCACGGTCGACTTCGTAGCGTCGGCAGCAGCGCGCTTCTCGGCCTTCTCGGCAGCGATTTCGGCACGCTTCGCCTCCTCGTACGTACGCAGGTGCGAAAGGGTGATGCGCTTGGTGGCCTTCGAGAACTCCAGGATCTTGAAGTTGAGCTTGTCGCCCGTCTTCGGGGTCGTGCCGTCCTCTTTGACGAGCTGACGCGCGGGGCAGAAGCCCTCGATGTTCTCGCCCAGGGCAACCACTGCGCCCTTGTCGGTCATCTCGGTGATCGTACCCTCGTGGATGCTGTCCACCGAGTACTGGTTCTCAAACTCATTCCAGGGATTCTCCTCCAGCTGCTTGTGTCCCAGCGACAGACGGCGGTTTTCCTTGTCGATCTCCAGCACCACGACCTCGATGTCGGCGCCTACCGACGTGAATTCGCCGGGATGCTTCACCTTCTTGGTCCAGCTCAAGTCCGAAATGTGGATCAGACCGTCGATGCCCTCCTCGATCTCGACGAATACGCCGAAGTTCGTGAAGTTACGCACCTTGGCCGTGGTCTTCGTGCCGACGGGATACTTGACTTCGATATTCTCCCAGGGATCGGGCGTAAGCTGCTTGATGCCGAGCGACATCTTGCGCTCCTCGCGGTCGAGGGTCAGGATAACGGCCTCGACTTCGTCGCCGACCTTCATAAACTCCTGTGCCGAACGCAGGTGCTGGCTCCACGACATTTCCGAAACATGGATCAGACCCTCCACACCGGGAGCGATCTCGACGAACGCGCCGTAGTCGGCCATAACGACCACGCGGCCCTTCACCTTGTCGCCGACCTTGAGCGTCTGATCGAGCGCCTCCCACGGATGCGGGGTGAGCTGCTTCAGACCCAGGGCGATGCGCTTCTTGGCCTCGTCGAAGTCGAGGATCACGACGTTGATCTTCTGATCGAGCGCCACGATCTCCTCGGGGTGGTTTACGCGGCCCCACGAGAGGTCGGTGATGTGGATCAGGCCGTCCACGCCGCCCAGGTCGACGAATACGCCGTAGGAGGTGATGTTCTTGACGGTTCCCTCGAGGATCTGGCCCTTCTCCAGCTTGGACATGATGACCTGCTTCTGGGCTTCGAGTTCGGCCTCGATGAGCGCCTTGTGCGACACGACCACGTTGCGGAACTCCTGATTGATCTTCACTACCTTGAATTCCATGGTCTTGTCCACGTATACGTCGTAGTCGCGAATGGGTTTCACGTCGATCTGCGATCCGGGCAGGAACGCCTCGATGCCGAACACGTCGACGATCATACCGCCCTTCGTGCGGCACTTGATGTAACCCTTGATGATTTCGTCCTTCTCCAGCGCTTCGTTGACACGGTCCCACGACTTGAGCTGCCGGGCTTTCTTGTGCGAAAGGGCCAGCTGGCCGTTCTTGTCCTCGGCCGACTCCACGTAGACTTCGATCTTGTCGCCTACCTTCAGGTCGGGGTTGTAGCGGAACTCCGATACGGGGATGATACCCTCGCTCTTATAGCCGACATTGACGATAACCTCGCGCTTGTTGACGCCCGTTACGGTTCCCTCGACCACTTCGCCGACGTTGACGTTCGAAAGCGTCTTGTCGTAAGCCTCGGTGATCCGGGCTTTGTCCTGGTCGTACACACCCAGGTCGTTTTCAAAGGCGTTCCAGTCGAAATTTTCGTTTGCAACTACATTCTTTACTTCTTCCATTGTGGAAATTTTTGCGATACAATCGCTCGTTAATTGGTTAATATTAAAAGTTATAGCCCTCGCTTACGGCATCATTGCACGCGCGCGAGGGCTACAAAGGTAATCCTTATAATTCAGAATTCAAAATCCGGAATTCAGAATTATTCAGTTTACAGACAAAACCCGGCTCTGCAAAATCCCAAATTATGAATTCCGAATTATTTTCTGCCGCGGCCTGTTGTCCGGAGTCAGCGGACCGTCATCCTGCAACTCTTCGAGCAGCACGCCCGCGACCGCCGTTCCCGTAAGTTTCCCGTCGGTGTAGTTCAGGTCCTTGTAATTCCTGTAAACATAGTCGCTGACCGCAACTTCGTACACCTTGCCTTCGCGCAACTTCGGGAAACGCACGTCGAGGGCGTTGTCCGCGGCGTCGGTCACGATGACGTAGGGCGTCGTCGAGATCAGGTCGATCCGGTGCGCCTCCTTGCGGTTCTCCTCGTCGTTGTACTTCGAGAGGATCATCCGGCGCATGTCGGCCGGAGTCATCCGCATCGTGGCGATCTCGGTTCCGAACGGCTCCAGGTCGTACACCTTCGCCGCACCGACCCCGCCCGCCGGAATCGAGTCGAGGCGCACG
>OGOI01001854.1_pt1 | contig 11668 bp, 10 predicted proteins | sample 1552631 | NCBI WGS metagenome assembly OGOI01 (sample SAMEA2580204, study PRJEB22360) | human gut metagenome | biome: human gut; feature: human-associated habitat; material: faeces | place: Denmark | collected 2008/2010 | reverse complement strand
CCCCTTCTCCTGGGCGGCGGCCACGCTGCCGCAGGCGATCATCTCGTCGAAGTTGATGGTCTCTGCCCGGATGAAGCCCCGCTCGATGTCGGAGTGGATCTTTCCGGCGGCCTGGGGAGCCTTGGTGCCCTTTTTGATGGTCCAGGCCCGGCACTCGTCCTTGCCGTAGGTCAGGAAGGAGATCAGGCCCAGCAGCTCGTAGCTGCACTGGATCAGCCGGTCCAGGCCGGACTGCTCCACCCCCAGGTCCTCCAGGAACATGGCCCTCTCCTCGGGGTCGTCCAGCTGGGCAATGTCCTCCTCCAGCTTGGCGCAGATGGGCAGCACCTGGGCCCCTTCCTTTTGGGCCAGATCCCGGACCATCCGGAAATACCGGTTGTTCTCATGGTCGGCAAAGCCGGCCTCGTCCATGTTGGCGGCATAAATGATGGGCTTCAGGCTCAGCAGGTCCGCCGTCTCCACGATAGCCCGGTCCTCCGGGCCGCAGTCGAAGGTGCGGGCGGACTTACCGGCGTTGAGATGCTCCGCCAGAGCCCGGAACACCTCCGCCTCATGGAGGAATTTCTTGTCGCCCTTGGCGGCCTTGGCGGCCTTTTCCACCCGGCGGTTCACCATCTCCAGGTCCGCCATGATCAGCTCCAGGTCAATGGTCTCGATATCTCCCAGGGGATCCACCGGCACGTTGGTGCCGGCATCGGCCACCACATGCATGATGTTCTCGTCGTCGAAGCAGCGCACCACATGGACAATGGCGTCGGTGCGGCGGATGTTTTCCAGGAACTTGTTGCCCAGGCCCGCGCCCTGGCTGGCGCCCTTCACCAGGCCCGCTATGTCCACAAACTCGATGACGGCAGGGGTCTTTTTATCGGGCTCGTACATCTCCGCCAGCTTGTCCAGCCGCTTATCCGGCACAGCCACCATGCCCACGTTGGGCTCGATGGTGCAGAAGGGGTAGTTGGCGCTCTCCGCACCGGCGTTGGTGATGGCGTTGAACAGTGTCGATTTGCCCACGTTGGGCAGGCCCACGATACCTAATTTCATATTTATATACATCTCCTTTATTTTCAATGTTTTTCGGTGTTTTCTAAAGGCTTCTACGCCCTTTTTACGCCCTTTTTTCATAACTGGCAGGCGTAGCTGCCTCGAATTGCCGGACAGCATTTGCCAGTGATTCGTCCGTAACATGAACATATCTGTCCATGGTAGTCTTAATACTTGAATGGCCTAAGAGCTGCTGCAAAACTTTAGGTTGAACGCCACGCTCGATTGCGCGGGTGGCGTATGTATGCCGTAAAGCGTGCATACAGAAACGCTTAATACCAGCTTCGTCACACAATTTATACAAGTGGGTGTCGTAAGAGCTGTTCTTTGCAGGTTCTCCCGTTCGCCAGTTCACAAAGACCAAATCACGCATGACAAGGCATTTCTTTTCACCTGTTCTGCTGTCGGTGTATTCTAACACCTGTGACAGAAGTTCAGATTCCTTTCGGCTGTCCCGTTCATCGTAACAGCTTTTAAGGATTTCGTATGCTTTGTCTGTAAGAGGAATGGTACGATAACTTTTCTTTGTTTTGGGCGGCCCCGCACGCCAATAGCCTTGGCTATGTCGATACTCCAAACTTTTGCTTACCGTCAACGTATGTTTTTTCCAGTCAATAGCATCCCACGTCAGACCAATCAATTCCGCCGTTCTCAAGCCGGTTTCCAGAAGCAACGCATACTGTCTGTAATTGTGAGAGCGCTTTGCTGCTTCAAGAAATTTTTCCTGTTCCTCAACAGTCAGATATTTAATATCATCTACCGCCCGAACAGGTTTAGAATAACGGACACCGTTCATGGGGTGTTTTGCGATAATATCATTCATAACCGCTGATTTGAACATGGTTCCCATTGTAATATAGGTCTGGCGAATTGTTGAGCCTGCATAGGTGAGTTCCATTCGATTCAGAACCGCTTTGCAGTGCATGGGTTTCACATCACCAATGCACATAGCCCCAATTACCGGCTGGATATTCCATTTGTAACGCTCTCTATAATTTCTCTTTGTGTTCGGAGCGAGATCACAAACGATGTTATCAATCCAGTAATCAAACCATTTGTCTACCGTCATGTCAGGGGAAGTGACGATTATGCTATGCCTTTCTTCATACCTTGCATCAGCAAGCCAGTTTTTTGCTTCCGGCAACGTTTCAAAATATTTTTCCTTGCGCTTTCCGTTTTTAGCATAGTATCTTGCGGAATATAAACCATCCTTTCTTTGGTAAATGCCTTTACCACATTCTTTTCCTTTAAGATTTTTTCCCATAAGGTACGGACTCCTTTCTCATATCAAAAAGAGTCCAACGCAACTATAAATTATAGCACATAGACTCTGTTTTTTCAATCCTTACCAGCGATTGTTGTCGTAAGTATGCCATTAAATGACAATCTCTCTGCGGATGAAATCTTCAAATTCTTTGCGCTTTACTAACTTGCGTGTACCAACATATAGGACAAACGGGCAATTAGGCTGTTTCAGCAAAGTATCGATCTTGTTTATTCCAATGTTGCTATATTCAGCCGCTTCTTTTATTGTCAATGTCACTTTCAAATGGATGGGTACTTTTTCCCCATACTGATATAATCCGGTTTCTTCATTGTCGAAGATAGATTTCCCTTTACAATTTGATGTGTAAGGGGCGTTCATTTTGCTCATAGATATATCCCCTTTATTATCAATTTTTATAAATGGGCAAAAAACGGACGGCTGATGGCATCAGCTCCACAGGAATTTCACCTCGGCCCATGTTTGTGGGTGCGCCGCGCAATGCTTTGAGGGCGTTCAACGCGGGAGTATCGTTAGCGTATGCGCCGCTGCTTATGAGCTGCCAACTCTCGGTGTAGATGGTTCTCGCTCACTCATGGAACATGAGGTCATGACGCATCCACCGACGCGGAACATACAGAATGTGTCCGTTGCCCTATACTGCGCCGGTGGCCTCCCATCGGGCTTTCTTTTTCAAGGTACTGCCAGCGGCCCGCAGCAGAGGGAAGAAACAGGGAAAGGGTTAAGCTGTTTCAGCCTCCGGGGGCCGGTTCGTCACGGTATCGTGACGATGGAAGAAATGAGCTTGATTTCCAGACGGCGCTTCATGTACTCGTCTACGCACACATGAGGCTGGCCGTATTCGTCGTAAAGCGTCCGGGTACATAACTTGTTGATGTAGCCCTCGTAGTACCGCAATACTCGTTCCACGGCCTCGGCATCACCGGCGCGGGCGGCCTCGATCACCGAAAGGGGCAAAAGCTCAATGCCTTTGTAGTTGGGATTTTTCATCCGCGTCTAACCTCCCTCCGGCATCAACGCCATCAATTTTGTTCGCAGCTCTTTCAGCGTTTTTGTCCTGTGCCTCTGGACGGCACTTCTGGACATTCCCATGAGTGCGCCGATCTCGCCGTCTGCCATTTCCAGAACACAGTGCAAAATCAAAATGCTCTGCGCCTGCTGGGGCAGTTCGGCAAATGCGGCGGCCACAAGCTCGTTGTCGATATGTAAATCATAGCCGTGCGACGAAAACACAAAATCGTCGCTGGGGTAATGATCTACGGTGTAGAGCTTGTCCAATTCTGCCTGCGGGAGAACGCTGAACGACGTTTCACGGTCGCGCTGGCGTTTCATATCCCGGTGGTAGTTTCGGGCCTCATTTCGCAGTACGGTTTTGCAGAAAGCATCAAACCGGCACTGTTCGCCATAGTCGCGGGGGATAGCTTCCATCTTCTCACCCCCTTTCTGTGGGGGATGTGGTGGTTCTGTCCCTTTCCGCCAACATGACACCGGCGAGGCTCTTTGCTACCCGCTGAACGCCATCTTTTTGAATTTTTTGAGAATGTTTTTTCTGGTCTGGCCGGGCCGCAAAAAGTGAGAAAAAAAGCCCAGCAGGTCGCAAATGACCTACTGGGCGCAGATGTGTTTCAATATGATTATAATTTACATAGTATAATTCATATTCGTAGCCGGACTGTCCCGGAGAGGGATCTATGCTTTTTTTAGCTGGTGGAAATCAAAGAAGTCATAGAAAAGTGAAATGGACACGGCGGCATCCTCCTATGGGCCGCCGTGTCCTCTATCGTTTATCCAAAGAGAAGCAGCGGCTCTGAAACGTGAGCCGCCGCTTTTTAGGCGCATGAAAATGTGTCTGCTCTGCGACGGCTTTTTTTCTTTTGCCGTCGCGCGGCAGACTGTTTTATAATTCGGTTTTCTATAAATTTGTCTTAACAGTCCATATTGAGGAGTTCAATTACAACGACTTCCGGGCGATTGTTAAAACGGATGGGAATAATGCTGTTACCTAATCCGCGGCTAACAGTCATATTTGTACTGCCACTTGTATATAGCCCTGCGTCATACTGTGGCAATAGCCCTTGATTGGGTGCGATCAACCCGCCGATAAATGGCAAACGGAATTGACCGCCGTGTGCGTGTCCGCTTAAAACCAAATCAATATTGCAATGTACATAGCTTTCAAACAATTCTGACCGATGCGACAGCAAAATGGTGTAGCTGTTTTCATCATCAGCAAGATTATTCAGCTTTGTACTAACCATAGCCGGGACTTCTCCGAATATATCTCCTTTTATCGTAAAATCGGGGTCAGAAAGTCCAATAAGCGATATTGCTTCTTTGCCATGGTTTAATTGTACGGCATCATTGTCAAGCACAGTTACGCCAATGGTTTCAAGTCCTGCTTTGAGTTCATTATACTGTGAAAGGCTTGCTTCGTGGTTTCCTGTTACATAATAGACAGGAGCAATCTTAACCGCTTCTTTTGCAAAATCAAGAGCTACACCAATATCCGTATGCCCTGCGTCCACTAAATCCCCCGTTATTGCAATAATGTCCGGTTTGCTTTCTGACAGCAATTCCAGCAACTTTCTATTGCCTTTCCCAAATTCTGCGTTGTGCAGGTCTGATACTTGTGCTATTCGGAACCCGGAAAATGCGATAGGAATACGGCTACTTGAAATTTTTATGTTACTTACCGTCAACGCTGTATTACCCCAGATCAAATAAACAAGTAGGGCAAAAAACATTGAGCTTATTACGCATAATTTAAGATGTTTTTTCATGTTTTCTCTTTTCCCATCCTCCGTAATTATCTCTGCCGTGCGACGGCTTTTCCTTTTGTCGCTGTCCGACAGATATGACTTTTTCTATTTTATGAATATCATATCAAGGAACGACAAATCCAGCATGAGTAAATCACGCATGTTTTCTGCGTGATTTACTCATGCACTTTTTTACTGTGTTCGATATACTGCTTGTGTACATTGAGGAGCGATCAATAATGAGTACACTATTAGAAGTAAAAGACATCACCAAAATCTATCCAAACCAGCCGAAACCAGGACTGGATCATGTTTCTTTTGAAGTAATGCAGGGTGAATTTCTCGGTATTATGGGAGCTTCCGGCTCCGGCAAAACAACGCTTTTGAATGTGCTATCCACTATTGATATTCCTACAAGCGGCAGCATCCGCATGGGAGGGGAAAAAATTCAAGAACTTAGTCAAACACAGGCAGCCGATTTTCGTAAGAATAATCTCGGCTTTATCTTTCAAGAGTATTTTTTGTTGGACAGTCTGACTGTGCAGGAAAATATTGCAGTTCCCTTGACTTTGCTCCATGAAAGCGCAAAGACGATTGATAAAAAAGTGATGGAGCTTGCGGAACTGTTCGGAATTGCTTCACAACTGAAAAAATATCCCAGTGAATTGTCTGGCGGTCAACGGCAACGTGTAGCGGCGGCTCGTGCAATGGTAAAACGCCCGCCGTTAATTTTTGCAGACGAACCCACCGGGGCATTGGACAGCAGTTCAGCAACGGAACTGCTCTTTGCCCTCTCAGAAGTCAATCAGGCTTTAGGAACAACAATTTTAATGGTAACACATGACCCGTATGCGGCAAGCTATACAGATCGCATTTTGTACTTTAAGGACGGGCATATCATTTCCGAATTGAAACGGTGTAACAGGGAACGCCGTGAATTCTATGAGGAAATCATGCAAGAAGCCGCCAGACAGGACGAAAAGCGTTAAGGGGGGGGTGGCAACATGAAATTATCCGCAATCGCCTTAAAAAATCTGAAACGGAACTTTTCGTTTTATTTCCTGTACCTTTTTTCCGTTTCTTTTGTCTTGATGATTTACTTCTGCTTTACTTCATTTTCCATGAACCAGATCATCATGGAAAAAATATCTTCGGATGGCAGAGTGGAAACCATGTGCCGGACAGTAGCAGTATTCATCATGGCATTTGTCATTTTTTATATGTTCTATTCCAATAGTTTTTTTATGCGGCGACGTATGAGAGAATTAGGGATTTATTCGCTACTTGGGTATCGAAAATCAACTATATTGAAATTATTGATCTTTGAAAATTTAATGATCTGCTTTGGCGGTATGATTCTTGGGATTCTGACTGGCAGTATTCTCCACAAAATCGTAATCGCCGGGATTGTGACCCTTTTGGGAATATCCGTAGATCAAAGCGCAATCCCTCTAATTTACCCGGCAGCAGTAAAGGCAATCCTTTCCTTTGTAATCGTCGTGCTGATTACACTTACACTTTCTAACGCAAGTCTGCTCCGAAAATCTACCCTGCTTGATTTGGTGCGACTGGAAAAGAAAACGGAAAAACCGATCCATCCCCATGCAATAACAGCGATATTGGGTGTCGGATTTCTCAGCGCAGGGTACGGCCTTGCATTGGACATTATGCGGGGAAAGCAGTCATTGTGGAATACCATTGGATTTTCTCCTATTGCCATGCTGACACTTCTTTGTGTTGTGGCAGGAACGATTCTGTTTATGTACTCATTCCTACCCTATGTCTGTCAGAAAATCCGGCAGAAAAAAAGCAGACTTTACCATGAAAATACCATTATTGTAGTGCCAAAGTTTATGCACCGCATCCGTTCTAATGCGAAATCACTGATTCTGCTGATCCTGCTGACAGCGGGGACGCTGGCGGTCTTTGGCTCGACGGTTCTTTCTATGTGGTATCCATACCAATCTTTCCGGCGCATTATCCCCTCTGCCATTGAATACCGAGTGACAAATGAGCAGGAAAAGGAAATCTCTTTGCAGGCTTTACAGGAGGCTTGCGACGAACAGGAATACGAAGTTTATGAAACGATTATTTTCAAAGTAAAAGCAACTTCTGATCGTCTGCCGACAGAATACAGTATCAGTGAAGATAAGGGGCGTATTCCCGGATTTGAATGTATCAGCCGGACAGACTATGCCACCCTGCTTTCTCAGCAGGGAAAGAAAGCGGATATTCCAGAATTATCAGATACGGATTGCATTTTAATCAAATACTATCCAGACCATGAACATTCTGACATGGGAGCCTCGTATCATCTGGACTTTGGAACAGGAATAACCGATGTAACAGTAAAACAGACAAGCATTGATAATCCTATTGGCCTTTCAAACAGTGTTGGAACGCTGATTTTGTCGGATAACCTTTATCAAAAAATGCGTGACAGTACCATAGATAGAGTTTCGGTTATCAGTATTAATGGTGAAAAAATGCGCTCTAATGAAACTGCCTACACAGCTTTGAAAGCGTCTATGCCGGACAACATTTATCTGGCAAGCGCATGGCAAAGAGAAAGTACCTTTGTCCGCGATGCAAGTTCCACTTTTTTGCTAATTTGTTTTACTACGATTATTTTCTTAATTGCTACGGGCAGTATTCTTTACTTTCAAAATATTTCGTCCGTAACCTATGACAAACCGGACTATGAAATCATGCTGAAAATGGGATATAGTCATACAATGATTAAAAAATGTGTGCGTCGGCAGATACAGATTTATTACGGTATTCCCTATGTTATTGGATCGCTGCACAGCATTTTTGCGATGATTTGTTATAAGTCTGCACTGATGGACGATCTGCTCGGACGGAACAGTGCCGTTGTTGCGCCGATCCTTTTGGCGGTGGCGATCTTCTCCATTATCTATGCTATCTATTACCAGCTAACAAAACGTTCCTGCTATAAAATTGCCTTGATATAAAGCGGCGACTGGCACTTTCATCAGTGTCAGCCGTTGGTTTATTCAAAAATATTTTGGAATAGTAACCTTGAACTCATTGGGAAAGGACAGTACAATATTAGAAAAGGAATGGGGGGAAAAATACGAAAAGCACATATTTCTCAAGACAGATTATTTGTGTGTTGAATCAATTTGCCGTGATCATTTATCTCGGCTTTATAGCGTACAACGGACATTATATAGAAAGCAATTACCTTGTTCATTTTCTATCTTTGTCGCTCTTGTTTTTTGACGCGGCGTATATCTCATATAAGAATGTAAAATGTAATAAGGTTCTGAACCACTTTTCCTTATTGTTATTGTTGCTGGGCTGGCAATTCTTATTGTACCTGTTTGATTTCCGGCCAATATCCAAAGCGGTTTCCATGCTGTTGTTGCCTGTCTGTTTTTATCAGTCAGCATATTTCATACAGACATTTTTATTTCAGAGTTCCGCCTATCGGGGGCAAAAAGCGCTGCTTGCTTTTTTGAAAATTTCCTGCGTAACAGCAATTATTTGCTTCTTCTTTTCAGATAGGGCTTTTTTCACAGCCTACCAACTGCAATTTTTTATCTCGACACTGGCTCTTGCTGTCGTTGGTATCATACAGAGAAAACGAATTGTCTTCGTGCTGAAAAGTCAAAGGAAACGTCTGCTTTTTCCACTGACTCTTGTAGTAATTCCATTTGTAATATACCTTTTCGTTTTTCACAGGGAAGCGGAATATATGGCAAGCATGGGGAGCTACATCCCCGTTATGCTGGCATTTGTATGTATTCATAGTATCGTGTTCCAATACCATCCACAGCAGGTACAATTTTTAACGCTGTCAGGGGGATATATCGTTGCTCTGGTTTTTGTCGGATTGGTTGGACTTGTTGGAATGGCATATCTTTTTCAAATCCCACTTATGGCAATTTTGATGAGTGTTTACATAGTGGTTCTGCTGGCACAGGTTTACAATATCCTTTTGTATGTGCGGATTTGCAGACAGCCGACCAACTATAATAACCCCACGGATCGTCAGCACTTCTACGCCTATTCACTGGAACAGATTAAACGGGAAGAAAACTTAAAAAAAGATTTTTCCAACTATTTGCACGATAATATTTTGCAAAACTTGCTTTCCATCAAAAACATGTTATGTAAAGCAGAACAGCCAGAGATAAGGAGGTTACTGCTCGATACGTTGACAGAATTAAATGCTTCCATCCGTTTTCAAATGCAGACTTATCACCCAAATCTGGTAAAAAGTCTGACCTTAAAGGAGAATATTCAAAATCTGCTTGATTCAATGGAAGAAAACCATTCTGCAAATATTTGTTTGGACTGCGATAAAGATGTATTTCTTGTAGAGCCATATAATGTACTCATCTATCGAATGATAAAAGAACTGGTAACAAATGCGTTAAAACATTCCTCCGCAACGACAATCGATGTGCTGCTGATGCAGGAGGACGGACGCATTACCCTAAAGGTGACGGATAATGGTATAGGGTTCAAACCGCTCACTTATAAGTCAGGTTCACATCAGGGGCTTGCTTCTATTGGGGAACAGGTCAGTTTATTAGATGGCACTATGAACATCCAACCCGCTGCTGGTGGCGGAACGGCAGTTGTCATTTCTATGCCTATGAACGGAGGTGATTCGTATGAAAATTTTGTTGGTCGATGACCATATACTTTTTGCCAAAAGTCTTTCGATTGCCCTGTGTGATAATCCAGAGATTGAGCAATTTTCCAGTACAAAGGATATTCAAAATTTGGAAAAACAAATTGCCACAGAACTACCAGATATTTTACTGATTGACATTAACTTAGGAGGACTGACAGACGAGGACGGTTTAATGCTCACACAACATTTGTTGGAGCGTTTTCCAGATCAAAAAATAGTCATTCTCTCTGGCTATAATCTTCCTGTTTATCGCAAAGAAGCAAAGAAGATCGGTGCAAGAGGGTTTATCAGTAAGGATGTAGAACCAGATGAGTTATTGCACATTTTATTGACCATCAAAGATGGGGCAACACACTTCCCACGGGAAGAAGTATTTATAGAAGAGCTGACAGACGGGGAGAGAAAAGTTCTCGAATTGGTTGCATCAGGAGTTAGGCGCCGCGAAATCGCTGAACAGCTTTTTATTAGTGAACGAACAGTATCAAATCATTTGCAACATATTTTTGAAAAATTGCAAGTTAGCTCTACCGTTGAGATGATAACAAAAGCTATTAAGCTCGGATATATTGCTCAATCTTCAATCCAGAGGTCATGCGAGAGGAAAGCGAGCTGCGCCAGCGGGTCGGACAGAAGTTGAAACTCTGCCCGGAACAGTATTTGCCTATCGTGGAAGGTGCCATTGACGGGGCCTTAAAAATTGAAAAGCCGAATGAAGAAACGGAGGGTGTCTGAACATCCTCTGTTTTTCTTATTTTGCGGGCATTTTTGGACTTCTGCAACGCTTTATAAGTAGGGATAAGATACGGTATCACGGCGCCTCTGCATTTCCCGGAGGTAGTCGATTGCCTCATGGTACAGTACCAGTTTGCAGTAAGCATCGAACTGGCACCGCTCGCCATAGTCATTGCGGGGGATCATATCCATCTTTTTTTTCCTTTGCCGTCGTCCGGCAGAATGTTACTCAATATTTAATTCAATGCTTCCTGTGAAACTCTCGCATTCAATTCCGATATAATTTCCACCATCAGGAAGTGTAATTGTGTCACTATAAGTTCCGGTTGTTTCAATCAAAGTGACTGCTTCATCAGATCCAGAAATCCAAAATACTTTTGCAGTACCTTCCGTAATCTCCAAGGTGCAATCAATGGACAGCTCCTTACCGGCTTCTCTCTTTATGGAAGTTCCTCCGAACAAATACTCTGTACCTGAAAAGTTCGCATAATCAGCCGTATAAGTCCCTGTATAATCATCAATTCCTTTTTCTTTTTCCCCTTGCAGTGACGATTTCCCTGTCAGTTCTATGGAGCCCGCAGATTGAACAATGTTATTGTAATGATTGAGAATTTCATCTTTTGAACAGCCAGCAAGCATAAAACTTCCCACAAGGACGAATGTTAATGCTAAAACTATTTTCTTCATAAAATCATCACCAGCCTTTCTTTGGAGCTACCTTTTTGGCCTTTTTCTTTGTTTGGGTTGCTTCTCGTTCTTTCATGCACAAAATCAAGATGGCAGAAATAACGACAGCAAGCGCAAGACTGCAAGAACAGGTTCCGATATTCCAGTTGACTGCGGTATCATAGCTACGGTAGCCTACCATTCCGAGACTTGCGGTAATCGGATAAAGGTTTGCTAATGTCATATTTCCTGCGGCAAACATCCCTCCATATCCATAGACAAAAGCAATGATTACACCGACTAAAAAGCTACCTGCCCTCCGACAAGTAAGAGCGATAATCGGCAGAACCGCAAGATATAAAAAGAAATTAACCGCAGTAATCTGCAAGGCTGCTTTTAGAGCTAAGGAAATCTCAAAGCCGGGAAATCCCCCAATCATTTCTGCTATGATTGTAAACAGACTGCATATCAGCCCGAAAATAATAGACAATACGCCGCACACAATCAATTTTCCGG
>OGOI01001851.1_pt1 | contig 11694 bp, 9 predicted proteins | sample 1552631 | NCBI WGS metagenome assembly OGOI01 (sample SAMEA2580204, study PRJEB22360) | human gut metagenome | biome: human gut; feature: human-associated habitat; material: faeces | place: Denmark | collected 2008/2010 | reverse complement strand
GGCGTGCGCAAAACGGTGAACGCGGTGTTCACGGCGCAGAAATATGACCTCATTGAGCGCGCGGCGCAGGTGGTATGCGATGCGGTTTTGGAGAACTACCCGAAGGTGCAGAGCGTGACGGTGGAGCTGAAAAAGCCGGAAGCGCCCATCAACGCGGTGTTCGATTACGTCTCGGTCGAAATGACAAGGAGCCGTGCATGAAGCGCGTCGTCTTGGGGCTCGGCACAAATTTAGGCGACCGCCGGGAAAATCTGCGCGCAGCGCTCGCGGCGCTTTCGCATTTGCCGAAAACGGAGGTCGAAAATGTTTCTTCCGTGTGGCAGACCGCGCCGTTTGACGTGCCGGACGAGCAACAGGACTATTGGAACATCTGCGTTTTGCTGAAAACGGAGCTTTCGCCAAGCGCGGTGCTCGGCGCGTGCCTCGGCATAGAGGCAGCGATGGGGCGCGTGCGGGAAATTTACCACGGTGCACGGTGCATGGACTTAGATGTTTTGCTGTACGAGGGCTTCACACAGCGCGAAAAGGAACTCAATGTGCCGCACCCCGGCATTTTGGAGCGCGCGTTCGTGCTGTTCCCGCTTTTGGAACTGTTTCCGGAAAAGAATGCGTTCGGCTTCGATTTTGCGGACGCACCGGGCTTTAAAGACGGGGACGACGTGCAGCGCGTCGGCGCGGCGGAAGAAATTTTGAATTGATATTTCTAATACAGAAAATTGAGGAAGCTGAGTGCTTCCCTTTTTTCTTTTGAAATGTAAACTTTCCGTGTCTGATTACAGAAAGATTTCAAAAAGCCTTGAAAAAGTTACCGAATTGTAATATATTATAAGGGTAGAGTTTTTTAGGACTCTTGATTTTTGTGAAAACACGGAGTTAATCGATATGAAGATGAAGAAAAAAAGCTTGCGTTTTGTGGCCGGTGTGCTGGCGGTGACGATGCTCATTTCCTCCAACTCGGTCTTTGCGACCACGACGGCAGAATACGATGAGCAGATTGAATCCATTAAATCGCAGCAGGCGGAAAATGAAGCCGAGGCCGAGCGCCTTAACGAAAAGCTTGATTCGCTGCGCGACCAGACGAGTGAAGCCGAAGCGTATCAGGCAACGCTCGAAGAGCAGATCACGACGTACCAGACGAGCATCGACCTTGCGGTGCAGAACATTACGCAGCTCAATACGAACATCACGAACCTCGAAGCCGAGATTAAAAAGGCGGACGAGGAATATGCCGATACATTTGCGGAATTGAAAGTCCGTTTGCGCTCGCTGTATGCTTCCGGCGGCAACCTGACGACGCTGCAGATCTTATTTGATTCCACGAGCCTTTACGATTTTTCTATGCGCTCCGAGGCGATGAAGACCATCACGAAGCACGACCGCGAGCTGATGGAGAAAATCCGCCTTTACCGCATTCAGACGCAGGATCAGCGCGATGAGCTCAACAAAGAAAAAGAAGAGCTTGCCGACCAGAAGAAAGACCTTGAAAAGAAGCAGGAAGAATTGCAGGCGCTCGAGGAAGAAAACCAGAAGCTCATCGACGAGCTGAATATCCAGAGCAGCGAGACGGAAAGCGATTTGGCGGAGGCCGAGGCGGCGAAGGAAGATTACGTTTCGCAGCTTGACCAGCTTATCGCAGACCGAAACGCGCAGGCCGAAAAGGAAGAGGAAGCACGCCGTCAGGCAGAAGCGAACCAGAATGCCGCGAACAACAACTCCGGCAGCGGCAACACGTCTTCCGGTTCGGGTAACACGAGCGATGTTTTGAACACCGGCGACCTTTCATTCAGTTGGCCGCTTGCGGGCTACGGCTACGGCAGCATCACACAGTATTTCGGCGGCATGTTCAGTGGCTCGGCGCACGGCGGTGTGGACATCGGCGTTCCGTACGGTACCCCCATTTACGCGGCGGAGTCCGGCCAGGTCATCTCTGCGGAGTACCACTGGTCCTGGGGCAATAACGTGCTCATCTGGCACAACGGTACATATTCCACGCGCTACGCGCATTGCAGCTCGCTTGCGGTTTCCGCAGGCGAATATGTGGAAAAGGGCCAGATCGTCGGCTATGTCGGCTCCACAGGTCAGTCCACGGGCAACCACCTCCACTTTGAGGTCTACCAGAACGGCACGCGCGTTGACCCGCTGAATTTCGTGTAAGATAGCTTATAAAATGATAAACACTCCAAAAAGTTGGGTTTTAACCGCTTTTTGGAGTGTTTTTTATGTGGCGCAGGGTTTCAGAGAGTTACAAAAAAGTGCCTGCTTGTGCGGGTGAAAACAGTCGGTTATAATAAACCCAAAGAAAGGCGGAAAGCCGAAACGGAAGGAGTTTTCCCACATGAACGAAGTCATAGGCTCACAATTTTACCGCTCAAGTTTTTATAGAAGAGGAAATGTCTCGGGCGCAAACGGCGTTTCATGGAAGACGATGCGCCACGTGATCTTCTCCGGAGGCGCAAAATGCAGCGCCGAGCAGGTGGTCAGCACGGCTTTGTCTTCGCTTTTTGCCGTGACAAACAGCGCCGTGGGTCCGTCTGCGCCACCGATGATGCCGATAACGGCAGCGTTTTGTGCTTCGGGCATGAACGGGTAGTCCTTGGGCGCTTCGCGCTCAACAGGCGGATCGTTCTGCATGCAGTCCTCAACGGAGATGAGGTTTTTCGGCGGGGCAGGCGAGACCGTATAGGTCATTGCGGTAAATCGATTCGGAAAATCGAAACGCGCGTCGGAAAAAGCGTTTTTCGGCAGCGTCTGCGGCTCCAAATTCTGAGCCGTCAGCGTGTACGGTATGCCGTTATGGGAAAACGCAAATATGTCGCCGGGCTTTTGAACTTCAAACTCCGCGCCGGGCACGCGCACGGGCTGCGGGGTCAGCGTCAACGCGAGCGACGAAATGCTTTTCGGGCGGCGCTTCGTCTTCCACGGGAACGAATAGCGGTGGATCGCCCAGCCGTCTTCAGGGTTTAGCCCGTAGTGGTCGATGATCGCGCGCTCGGTGGGCGTGTCAAAATCGCTTTCGTCTTCGTCGAGCACAGTCTCGCAAGCCGCAGCGTTTTGAAACAGCGGGTGGTACGAAAGCCCGTGACCCTGCGAAAACGGGAGCGTCTGTCCGTTCAGCTCAATTTGCGGCGAAAACTCAAAAGCCAGCGGATTTTCGCGCTCCGCCTGTTCGAATACATCGTTTGGCACGTCTTCATCTTCAAGATGCTCCCATTTTTTACAGAAATCTTCGAGCACCGCTTTATCAGCGCGCATGAGAATGTCGAGCACAAGTCCTTTTGCGGTAAGGTACGCCGCGGGCACGTACCAATCGCGTCCCGCAAAGCGGAACTTTTGATTTAGCTTGAGCACCTGCCCGGGGTGGCTGCCGTCCGGGCTTTTGCCGCCGAAGCTGCCGTTAAAGTAGACTTTCCACACGTCTTTCATGGTTATTCCTCCATTTCCTTTTTCGCCCAGTCGGCGTCCTTGAAAATCGCGCGGCCTACGCCGATGAGGTCGGCGGCGCCTTCCTCAAGCAGTGCTTCGGCTTCGTTCGCCTTTGTTACGCCGCCCTTGGAGCGCGCGTCGTAGTATGCGAGCAGGTCGTCCTGCACGGTACCGTCCGGCGTTTTGCCGGTCGCCATCGGCGGCATGACAAGGCGGTTTGCAAGTTCCACATTATGGACGGTGAACGGGGTGTGCAGCAGTTTGTTCATGGTGAAAATTCCTTTCCGTTTGGTTTTTTAAAGCGATGCTGTTTTATTTGATATCATGCAGAAATTACTTTTTGGTGCAGTGTACTGAGGATGAGCACAGTATATCACAGCGGTTTTCAACTTTCCAGATATAAAGCATGAAAAAACGGCTTTTGGACATACTGAAAGCGTATTGCAAAACAGAAAGGATGAAAACGATGAAAATACAAAAGGTTCTGGCGACGGAAATTCTCGATTCCCGCGGCACGCCGACCGTCGGCGCAACGGTCATCTTGAGCGACGGCTCCGTCGGCACGGCGAACGCGCCCTCCGGCGCATCGACGGGCAAATTTGAAGCGCACGAAAAGCGCGATAATGACCGCAAGCGCTATCTCGGGCGCGGTGTGAAAAAAGCCGTGGAGGGCATTGAGGAAACCGTTGCCCCGGTGCTCGAAAATATGCAGCGCGTGACGGTGCAGAACGTCGACAGAATGCTCATTGAGCTTGACAACACCAAAAACAAAGAAAAGCTCGGCGCAAACGCCACATTGGCGGTGTCGCTCGCTGCTGCAAAGGCGCTTGCCGCGCACTATAAACAACCGTTTTTCCGCTACCTCGGCGGCACGAACGCACAGAAGCTTCCCGTGCCGATGATGAACATTTTAAACGGCGGCGCGCACGCGGCGAATAACGTGGATATTCAGGAGTTCATGATTGTGCCCGTGGGCGCAAAATCGTTTTCGGAGGCCGTGCGCATGGGCAGCGAGATCTACCACACGCTCGGCAGCATTTTGAAGCAGCGCGGTCTTGCGGTCTCCGTGGGCGATGAGGGCGGCTTCGCGCCGAACCTCGCAAGCGACGAAGAAGCGATAGAGGTCATTTTGGAGGCCGTTTCGAGCGCGGGCTACACGACGGACGAGGCGAAGATTGCGCTTGACGCGGCTGCGAGCGAATGGGCGGCGAACGACGGCTATCTTTTACCGAAGCGCGGCACAAAATACACCTCCGCGCAGCTCATCGCGTATTGGGAAAAGCTGTGCGAAAAGTACCCCATCTGCTCGATTGAAGACCCGCTCGGCGAAGAGGATTGGCCCGCGTGGACAACCGTTACCGAAAAGCTCGGCAAAAAAATCATGCTTGTCGGCGATGACCTGTTCGTTACGAATTCGATACGAATTCGCGAGGGCATCGGGCGCAAGGCCGCAAACGCACTGCTTGTAAAGCCGAACCAGATCGGTACACTGACGGAAACGCTCGCCGCCGTGGAGCTTGCAAAGGAGAACGGCATGAAGATCGTCATGTCGCACCGCTCGGGCGAAACGGAGGACACGAGCATCGCGGATATTGCCGTTGCCGTAAACGCAGGGTTCATCAAATCCGGCGCGCCGTGCCGCAGCGACCGCACCGCAAAATACAACCGCCTGCTGCGCATTGCAAAGGAAAATGAAATGGACGAAATGTACGGTACAGGCAAATAAAAAAGGGTATCTCGGTTTTCGCCGAGATACCCTTTTAAGTTCAGAAAAGGTTTACCAATCCAGACCGGAGAACTTGTGGAAGCTGTCCATGCTGATGCGGACGCTTTCCATCTGGGTCAGCTGGGTGTGATCCTGCTCAAGCACAATGTACTCTGCGCCAAGCTCGTTGCCCTTGTTGATGATGGACTGGATGTCCATGATGCCGGTGCCGATTTCGCAGAAATCCTTGTGGTCGGAGCCCTTGCCGAAGCTGTCCCACGTGACGAGCACGTTCGGGTCGTTGACGGTCCACAGGTTGATCGGGGAATCGGAGGTCTTGGAGAAATCCTTCTGGTGAATGAGCTTCAGGCGGTCGCCGAGGCGGTCCATAACAGCCAGCGGATCCATGCCGCCGCGCATTGCCCAGAACGTATCAAGCTCAAAGCTGACGTAGTTCGGGTCGGTATTGTCCATGATGTGGAACAGAATTTCCTTGCCGTTCAGCTTCTGGAACTCGTGGTAGTGGTTGTGGATGAGGAACTTGATGCCGTGCTCGGAGAGCTTTTTGCCCGCCCAGTTGTAATACTCGCAGCGCTCCATCAGCTGGTCGTAGCCGGTGTAGAAATCTGCGGACTGGCCGAGGTACTTCGTGCCCACCTGCGTGTGATACGCGATCATCGGGTCGATGGTCTCCTCATTGATGGGGCGGATGTGGCCGCTGATGAGGTTTGCGCCGGTTTCTTTTAAAAGCTTCTGCATGTCCTCAACGCTGACGCCGAAGCCTACGCCCGGGTCTGTATCTGCGTTGGAGCTTGCAAACTCAAGGTTCTTATAACCAATCTCTGCGACCTGGCGGATCGCGTTGATCGGGTCTTTTTTCATTTCGTCGCGCACGGAGTAAAGCTGAATGCCGACTTTAAGTGCCATAATAGGTTCAATCCTTTCTTGTCCGTTTGCCTGCTGTGCAGGTTATTTCACTATAATTGTACTGCGTTTTTACTCTGCCGTCAAGCGCCCGAAACGGGAGATGTGCGTGCAAAATGTGAATTAGGAAAGTTACAAGACGGTATCCTGCGTATTTTCGGGTCAGAGGGGGAAGAAGCAAATAGGAATGAAGTTTTTCGCCTTTTTGAAGACAATTTTAAAAAATTACAAAATTGTAATTTGGTACGCCGTTACGGTGTACAACTCGAAAATTATTTGATTAAAAGATAAATATGATTTAATAATAAAAACAAAGGTACGTTTATGCTGTTCCAACTTGCACAGGAAAATGAAATTGCCCTAAATTGATCGAAATGACTGAACAAAAAATATTCCTGCAAAATTTCCGAAATTTTTGAAAAAAACCAGTAAAATACAGTTGAATAACTGCAAGAGTTGTGAAAGCGGTTTCATAAATTTTGCGAATTTAGCAATTTGTTGTCTTTTGAAAACGCATGAAAAATATGGAACCGCTTGCACAAACTTGTATGGCGCAGAAAGTAAAGCCGAAAATTTTAGGCAAGATGCACAAACCGAAAATCAATGACAAATTTGGGCAAAAAAATGAGTACAGGCTATTTTTGTTGTTGACATTCACAAAAGAGGGTGATAAAATCACAAATGCAAACAAAATGATATACCGCGTTTTTGTAAGATGCACCAAATACAAAGCAAATCGTTTGATTTGTTTTGTTCGTGTCTCTTTTTCTGTGGCAGCGGTTCCACAGAAAAGGGGACAAGTTTCGGTATGTTTTAGTGCCACGGGGGAAACCTGTTATTCGGGTGTTGCCTCGGGCAAAAACAGCCTTGTGTTTTCTTATTGAAAGTGCGGTCATCACAATATTTTTAGGAGGTTATACCGTATGGCAGCAGCAGCTAAACCGGCAAAGCCGGCGTATGAGCTGAGCGGCTGGGAGCGCTTTAAAAAAGATGTTGTCCGCGACAAGTGGCTGTATCTTCTGATTTTTCCCGGCATACTTTTCATGCTCATCTTCCGCTATATCCCGATCTTCGGCAATGTGATTGCTTTTATGGACTTCAACCCCTACAACATGTGGAACAGCACATGGGTAGGCTTTGACCAGTTCATCAAGCTTTTCAATAAGCCGGCGTTCATGCAGACTTTCTACAACACCCTCTACATCTCCATTTTGAAGATGGTATGTGGCTTCCCGATTCCGATCATCCTCGCTTTGATGATGAACGAGATGCGCAACATGAAGTTCAAGAAAGTGGCGCAGACGCTCCTTTATCTGCCGCACTTCATTTCTTGGGTTGTTATGGCCGGCCTCATCATGAATTTCCTCGATCCGTCCACGGGCCTCATCACCGCGCTCCTCAAGAGCATCACGGGCAAGGACCTGCAGGTGCTTACCGACAAGGCGCTCTTCGTCCCGATGCTGATTATCACCGACATCTATAAGACGATGGGCTGGGGCACGATTATTTACTTCGCGGCGCTGTCCGGTGTTGACCCGCAGCTTTACGAAGCAGCCGAGATTGACGGTGCACGCAAGTGGAAGCAGATGATCAACATCACGCTGCCGGCGATTACCCCGACGATTGTTATCATGCTGATCCTCAACTGCAACAACATCGTAAACGCAGGCTTCGACCAGATCTTCATGCTGTATTCCGCACTGGTTTATGACGTAGCCGATATCATCGATACGTATGTGTACCGTATCGGTATCCAGAAGGCAGACTACTCCTTCTCTACCGCAGCGGGCATGTTCAAATCCGTCATCGCTCTCGTCATGATCCTCATCGTCAACTTTGTTGCCAAGAAGACCGGCAACGAGGGTATTTGGTAAGGAGGTTATGAACATGGAAAAGAACAAAATCAAAACCTCCACAGGCGAAAAGATCTTTACCGTATTCAACTACGCGTTCTTTACGCTGCTCTGCCTCATCATGCTGTATCCGTTCTGGCATGAGATCATGCTTTCCTTCAGCTCCCTTGAAGCATCCACGAAGGGCGGCATCTTCCTCTGGCCGAAGGGTTTTAACCTGGATACTTATAAATCCGTATTTATAAACCCGAACATCTACACGGGCTTCCGTACCACGATCATCGTCACGATTGCCGGTACGGTACTGGGCACGCTGCTCACCGCTATGACCGCTTATCCGCTTTCTAAGTCCAGACTGCGCGGCGGCAAAGTGTTGATGACGCTTGTCCTCTTCACCATGATCTTCTCCGCCGGTATGATTCCGAGCTTCCTGCTCATTCAGACAATCGGCCTTATGGATAACATCCTCGCGCTGATCCTGCCGGGTCTCGTAAGCGCATACAACTGCATCATCATGAAGAGCTTCTTCCTTTCCATTCCGGAAAGCCTTGAAGAATCCGCCCGCATCGACGGTGCAACCGACCTGCGCATCTTCTTCTCCATCATCCTGCCGCTTTCCAAGGCGACCATCGCCACCATCGCGCTGTTCACAGCGGTTGGCTACTGGAACGACTACTTCTCCACGGTCCTTTATATCCGCTCCGTTGATAAGTGGGCTCTGCAGGCGGTTCTGCGCAACATGCTGACGAATACACAGCAGGCAATGCAGCAGGCAGGCGTCAACGTCATGGCGCAGACGAACACCAATGCCGAGACCATTAAGGCCGGTACCATCGTGATTTCCACGGTGCCGATCCTCATCGTGTACCCGTTCGTGCAGAAGTACTTCGTTAAGGGCGTTATGATCGGCGGCGTTAAGGGCTAAGCCCGCACTCTTTTGGGTTGTCCCGAAGCATGGCTTCGGAAAACTATATTATCATTATTTCCAAAGAAAGGATTTTAGTCATGAACATGAAGAAAATCGCATCCGTTGTTCTGGCACTTGCACTGAGCGTAAGCGTATTTGCAGCGTGCGGCAGCAACGGCAATTCTTCCGCAAGCTCTACGGCTTCCACCGAGAGCAGCACCGCTTCTACCGACAGCAGCGCAGCTGCGACCGGCGACAAGATCGACGTTCTGAACCAGAGCGAAACGATGGACGTTTCCGTTGCAGTTATGAACGGCTTCACCGCATCCGGCAGCCGCGTTCAGAAGGAACTTGAGGAAAAGTACAACGTTAAGTTCAATCTCGTTGTTCTCCCGGGTTGGTCTGACGGCCAGTCCCAGATCTCCCTGCTGATGGCATCCAACGACATGCCGAACATCATGTGGTGGTGGAGCATGGATACCGAGTACAACAAGTGGGTGCAGGCAGGTCTGTTGGACGATGTCTCCGCTTACATGGATAAGTACACCGTTATCCGCGACTACTACAACAAGATGGACCCGAAGACCCTCTTCTATGCATCTGAGGCCGACGGCTCCATTTACAGAATCCCGGGCGACGTTTCTGAACCGTCCTGCGAGAACCTCTGGATCCGTCAGGATTGGCTCGATAACCTGAATCTTAAGGCTCCGACCACGATCGAAGAGCTCAACGAAGTGCTCCGCGCTTTCACGGAGGACGATCCGGACGGCAACGGTCAGAACGACACCTACGGCCTCGGCGGCGACGGTTACGACTTCCGTTCCTTCTGGCCGTGGATCCAGTCCTATGACCAGACCCATTACGAACGTTTCTGCGTAGATGACAACGGCGTTGTCACCTACGGCCCGGCTAACGAGGGCACCAAGAACTGGGTTAGCGACGTTGCTGATCTGTATGCAAAGGGCTACATCACCCCGAACATCACGCAGGATACCAACCGTGACGAGCAGATGGCAAACGGCGGCTTCGGCGTAACGTACAGCTGGTGCGCATGGAACAACCCGGACGCAGCTCCGATGATGTCCTTCTATGCTTCCAACCCGGATGCTAAGTGGGTACCGATCGACATGGTCAAGGGCTCCAACGGCAACCCGCAGGACGACCCGGGTACAAGCGCTGCTTGGGCATATTTCGCAATCACCAACACAGCTTCCGATCCGGAAAGACTGTATGCAACTTGGGACGACATGTGCGATTCCGATAACTACATCGCACGCCGCTTCGGTATCGAAGGCACCGATTACAAGTACGACGAGAACGGCCAGTATGTCGCTATCGTTGGCCCGGATTCCGAGGAAAACACCTCTAAGAATATCGGCCTCAAGCTGTTCGATGCCCTCATGAACCGTAAGGACGAGTGCAACATCTCCAATACTCCGGAGACTACCGCTCTGTTCAACAAGTCCGGCGAAAACAGCCGCTATGCTGCTGCTCACCTCGTTGAGTGGAAGGATCCGGCTTCCTTCGAGTCCTGGACCGAGTGCAGAGCTGACATCGAGGCTGAGAAGGATCAGTACCTCTGGGGTGTCATCGCCGGTCAGGAATCCATCGACGATTGGGACAACTATATTGCAACGCTGAACAGCCTCGGCCTCGAGGACGTTCTTGCTGAAGCAAACGAGGACTATGCAGAGCTCAACGCTCAGATGGAAGAGTACCTCGCTGCTCACGGCGAAGCGTAATCGATTGATCTGATCTCGATTAAAATGTATACAGATGGGGGAAGCTTTCGGGCTTCTCCCATTTTGTTTCTTATGCAAAAATAAGCCGCGAAAAAACTGTGCATGTTTGCAAGAAAATGTGCGTTTTTTTCTCTATATGAAATTTGCAAAAAGCTATTGAATTCTCGCTTTGCATCGGCTACAATGCAAAGAAAGGTAAATATACGCCTGTGCAAATACCCCGAAGGAGTTGTAAAAAAATGAGCAAACTGTCTCTTGCCGGCGCGTGGAAGCTGCGCGGCGAATTTATGGACGTTACGGCAGAGCGCTACAACGAAGTGCTGCGTAAAATGGACGCAGCCCCCGTGCGCGCAACGCTGCCGGCGTTCTTAAAGCTTGAAGACCTTTCCGAAGAAGAACAGGCAGAGTTCTTAAAAGATCCGAACCCGCATTTTCACGTGATGACGGATAAATCGAATCATGCGTTCCCTTCTAAATACGGCTTTATCCCCATGACCGTGCCGGGCGACGTCACCACCGCCCTCATCGAAAACGGCATCGTAGAAGAACCTTTTTTGAAGGAAAACACAAAGAAAAACCAGTGGATCAAGGATCTTTCCTGGTGGCTCGTCCGCGATTTTGACGTCACAGAGGAGATGCTGAACGAAGACATCGTGCGCCTCAACATTGAAATGCTCGATTTCAATGCGGATATCATCGTAAACGGCATGCCCGCCGCGCACCACGAAAACGCGTTCTGCGCGTTCAGCGAAGACATCAAGCGCTTTTTGCACGTCGGCAAAAACCAGCTCGTCATTCGCCTCACCTCCGGCATGGAGCTGCACTATCCGCGCGACGCCGTTTCGTTCTACTGCGCAAGTGAAAACGCCATCTGTGACCAGCGTGTCTACACCCGAAAGCCGCAGTTTACCTACGGCTGGGACTGGTGCCAGCCCGTGCCCACCTGCGGCATCGGCCGCTCCATCGAGATTGAAGCGTTCAGCGGTGCGCAGGTCATCGCGTCCCGTGTCGATACGTTAAAGCTCGACGGCGATGACGCCGAAGTGGAGTTCCACTTCGAAATCGAAAAATCCGACATGGTCTCAAGCGCCGAGTGCGAGCTTACCTATACGCTCGAATTTGAGGGCAAAACCGTTTACA
>OGOI01001849.1_pt1 | contig 11737 bp, 10 predicted proteins | sample 1552631 | NCBI WGS metagenome assembly OGOI01 (sample SAMEA2580204, study PRJEB22360) | human gut metagenome | biome: human gut; feature: human-associated habitat; material: faeces | place: Denmark | collected 2008/2010 | reverse complement strand
CAGAACGTGCGTTAGCGGCACATATCTGCAATGGTATAGATCAGATCTCTGGAATCCTCCCAGCCAAGGCACGGGTCGGTGATGGATTTGCCATAGATGTGATCGCCGATTTTCTGGTTGCCTTCCTCGATGTAGCTCTCGATCATAACACCTTTTACCATGTGTTCGATATCGGAGGAAACTTGTCTGTTGTGCATGACTTCCTTTACGATGCGGATCTGTTCCTTGAATTTCTTGCCGGAATTGGAGTGGTTGACATCGACCACAGCAGCCGGATTGACGAGATCCATTTCCTGGTACATCTCGCAGAGTCGGATAAGATCTTCATAGTGGTAATTCTGTGTGGTGTTGCCGTGCTTGCTGACCGCACCGCGAAGCACAACGTGTGTGAGCGGGTTGCCGGTTGTCTCGACTTCATAGCCGCGGTATACGAAGTGGTGTGGGTGCTGTGCGGCATAGACGGAATTGAGCATGACGGAAAAGTCGCCGCTGGTCGGGTTCTTCATGCCGGAAGCCACATCAAAACCGCTCACGGTGAGACGGTGCTGCTGATCCTCGACGGAACGCGCGCCGATGGCGACATAGGACAACAGGTCTTCCACATAGCCCCAGTTCTCCGGGTAGAGCATCTCGTCGGCGCAGGTAAGACCGCTTTCCTCGATCGCGCGAATGTGCATTTTGCGCATGGCGATCAGTCCCTCAATCATGTCCGGCGCTTTTTCCGGATCCGGCTGTGAGGCAATACCCTTATAACCTTCGCCTGTGGTGCGTGGTTTGTTGGTGTAGACACGCGGAATCAGAATCAGCTTGTCCGCAACATCCTCCTGAATGGAAGTGAGGCGGCTGACATAATCGCAGACGGAATCTTCGTTGTCCGCGGAGCAAGGTCCGATGATGACGAGAAAACGGGAATCTGCTCCGGTAATGATGGCGCTGATCGCAGCATCACGCTCTTTTTTTAACGCTTTCAGCTTGTCGGAAAGCGGATAGTTCTGTTTGATTTCGGCCGGTGACGGCAGTTCGTTTAAAAATGTAAAACTCATATGACATTGTGTGGATAAGGAAAAAGACACCGCACACTCCTTTCTGTTTGAATCGTAATTATCTTAGCTGATATTACAATAGATGTCAAATATTTGCATATTTATTCAGAATGGAGTAAACTGTAAAAAAAGCCGTGCATGGAAGTGGTCCGGATGAAAAAATGCAGGTATGGAAAGGGAGCAGGAACATGAAGCCATTGGAGATAAAACACCGTGTGATTGGGGGAGGGGAACCGTTGATCTGCGTTCCCGTGGTAGAGCAGGATGCACAGTCGGTGATCCGGGAGATCACGTATCTGAGTCAGAGCACCGCGGATATGATCGAGTGGAGAGTGGATGCATTCCGCGATTTTACAGATTACAATGCAATCCGGAGCGTATTTGAGGCTGTGGCGCCTCTGCTGGGGGAGAAGCTTTTCCTGTATACATTCCGTACCGCGCATCAGGGAGGCATGGCGCAGGTGAAAGCGGAACAGCTCGACGATCTGCACGATCTTGCGGCGGAATCCGGCTGTGTCGATCTGGTGGATCTGGAATTCTTTGAGGAAGACCGACCGCTCCATAAGATAAAAAGGCTGCGGGAGATGGGAGTGTCGGTCATTGCCTCACATCACGATTTTGAGCAGACGCCGTCTCCGGAAGTCATGAAGATGCTGCTGGAGAAAATGTGCGCCGGCGGAGCGGATATTGTAAAGCTTGCGGTGATGCCGCAGAATTATAAAGACGTGCTCAATCTGCTGGATGTGACGGCACAGTTTAGAGAGGAGAATCCGGATACGCCGGTGATTACGATGTCCATGGGATCACTCGGCGGCATCAGCAGGATCAGCGGGGAGACGTTCGGCTCCTGCGTCACATTCGGCGCGCACGAAAAGCCGAGTGCGCCGGGACAGTTCGCCATGAAAGAACTCAGACAGATGCTGGATACGATTCATGCCAGCAGCCAGATACAATAGAATTATTAAAAAAAGATAAACACAGGGAGATTGCTTGACGCAGCAATCTCCCTGTGCTATTATAATGTCCCAAATTATGTAACAATGTTAATAATTAACAAGGTGGTGAAATATGGAAGAATTGTATGCGGGTTTATTTCGGGCGATGAACCGTTTCGGAAAACTACGGATCGGAGATCTGTTTTCCGATATGACAAAAAGCGACGGCATGATGCTCTGGGCAATTTCACAGCTGAATCAGGAAAAAGGCGGAGGAAGAGTCACGGTGTCCGAATTGGCGGAGAAGCTTCATACCAAGAATTCTGCGGTATCAAGAACATTAAAGAATCTGGAGGATCATGGGTGGATCTGCAGAATGACAGATCCGAAAGACCGGCGCAATACCTGTGTCGCTCTGACGGAGAGTGGGGAGGACATGCAGCAAAATATGACATGCACCATGCAGGAATTTGGCAGGGCAGTCATTTCGCAGATGGATGAACAGGATCTCAAAAAGCTCATAGTATGCCTGGATGAATTATATGACATTGCAGCAGAAGAAATCGAGAAGAGAAGTATGCGAAACAGAAAGGAAGGACAACATGGGAAAGATTTTTAAAAATATGATTCCATACTGGAAACCGCTGATCCTGGTGTTATTGCTGTTGTTTGTGCAGGCGTGGTGCGATCTGTCACTGCCGGCATACACATCGGACATTATTGACGTCGGAATTCAGAATCAGGGAATAAAACACATCCTGCCGGAGGCATTGACACCGGAGGAGTATGAGAAGGCAGAACTTTTGATGACGGATGAAGAGACGGCATCATGGGAGGAAAGCTATGCGTTAAATGGCAGTGTGTACGAGCGGAATGTGACCGGGGAAGAACGGCTGGAGGAACTGGATGATACGTTTCTCGTACCGCTTCTTATGAATTATCAGATGTCTGCTATGGAGGAAAGTACATTTAAGAAACTGATGGCAGAGCAGATGCATACAGATGAGTCTGCGCTGGACGGAATGACGATCGAGCAGATCGGCGCGTCCATGGGCGTGGAATTAAAAACATTTGAAAAAGAGACGCAGAACGAGGACGGAAATACGACGACAGTCACCTGTGTGGATATGAGAGATCTGCTGCAGGCGATGGTATCCGGCGGCATGCTGGAAAAAGGCCAGCTTTTATCAATGCGCGGGGAACTCAACTCGATGCTCGATGCCATGGGCAGTTCGCTTGTCAAATCGATGGGCGTGGCGTACGCGGCAGGCTGCGATGCGGCGGCAGGCGTGGATGTGGAAGCAATTCAGAAGTCTTATCTGTGGAAAGCCGGTTTGAAAATGGTGGGAATGGCTCTGATTATGGGGATTGCCACGGTCTTAGTCGGCTTTATCGGCGCCCGCATCGGTGCAGGAATCGGACGTGATCTCCGCGGAAAAATATTTAAAAGGGTGGTAAGCTTTTCCAATGCCGAGATGGATCGTTTTTCAACAGCTTCGTTAATTACCCGGAGTACGAACGATATCCAGCAGATTCAGATGACATGCGCGATTCTGATCCGTATGGTAGCTTATGCGCCGATCCTTGGAATCGGCGGAATCTTAAAGGTACTGCAGACCGGTGCCGGTATGGGCTGGATCATTGTGCTTGCAGTGCTTGTAATTCTGGGATATGTGATGGTTCTGATGGCGGTTGCGATGCCGCGTTTTAAGCTGATGCAGAAACTGGTGGACCGCATCAACCTCGTGGCGCGTGAAATCCTGACAGGACTTTCGGTCATCCGGGCGTTCGGCAGGGAGAAAAAAGAGGAGCAGCGTTTTGACGATGCGAACCGCGATCTGACGAAAACCATGCTTTTTACAAACCGCGTCATGACATTTATGATGCCGGGAATGATGATGATCATGAATGTGCTTACGGTTGGAATTGTGTGGTTCGGCGCACATAAGATCGATCAGGGAACTATGCAGGTCGGCTCCATGACGGCATTTATCACCTATGCGATGATGATTGTCATGGCATTCTTAATGCTCGCGGCAATGTCGATTATGCTTCCGCGTGCGGCAGTGGCTGCGGAGCGTATTGATGAGGTCATCCGCACGCAGTCCTCGATTGCGGAACCAATGCAGCCGGAGAAAATAAAAGAACACCGCGGCGTGATCTGTTTTTCCCATGTGAACTTCCGCTACCCGAACGCGCAGGAGGATGTGCTCTCGGACATTGATTTTGTTGCGGAGCCGGGAAAGACGACGGCAATCATCGGCAGTACCGGCTGCGGAAAGTCAACACTGGTGAACCTGATTCCGCGTCTTTATGATGTGACGGGCGGAAGCATTACCATGGGCGGCATTGATATCCGGAAGCTTGCCATGGCAGAACTTCGGGAGGAGATTGGTTTTGTACCACAGAAAGGAGTACTGTTTTCCGGTACCATCGCATCGAATTTAAGATTCGGCAAGGATGATGCCACCGATGAACAGATCCGGGAGGCGGCAGAGATTGCGCAGGCATCGGATTTTATCGCGGAGAAAAAAGAAGGATACGACAGTGCCATTGCACAGGGTGGAAGCAATGTGTCGGGAGGCCAGAAACAGCGCCTTGCCATCGCCAGGGCGATCGCAAAGCAGCCGCAGGTTTTTATTTTTGACGACAGCTTTTCCGCACTGGATCTGAAGACGGATGCCGCACTGCGCCGGGCACTTGCCAAAAAGGTTGCCGACAAGACGGTGATCATCGTCGCGCAGCGGATCAGCACGATCCTGCATGCAGATCAGATTCTGGTATTAAACGATGGACGCATTGTCGGAAAGGGAACACACGAGGAACTGCTTCGCGGCTGTGAAACTTATCGTGAGATCGCAAGATCCCAGATGTCGGCAAAAGAGCTTGGAATGGAGGAAAAGGAGGTGTCTGTGAATGAGTAACGGAAATGAGACGGCAAAAGGAATGGGCAGACGCCGTGGACCGATGGGTGGACGCGGTATGGCGCCGGGAGAGAAGCCGAAGGATTTAAAGGGAGCCATCGGAAAACTGGCATCCTATATCCGGCATTTTAAGTTTGCAATCGTTATTGTTGCAGTATTTGCGGCGTGCTCCACGGTGTTCAGCGTAATCGGACCAAAGATTCTGGGAAAAGCGACGACAGCGCTCTCGGAAGGACTGATGGCGAAGATCCGCGGAACAGGCGGAATAGATTTTACTTATATAGGAAAGATCCTGCTGTTTGTATTGGGGCTGTATCTTCTCAGTGCACTGTTTTCGTTTGTGCAGGGCTGGATTATGACCGGGGTGACCCAGAAGATCTGTTACCAGCTTCGGAAGGAAATCTCGGAGAAGATCAACCGGATGCCGATGAAGTATTTTGAGAGCCGTACCTACGGTGAGGTGCTTTCCAGAATCACCAACGATGTGGATACCTTAGGACAGGGACTCAACCAGAGCATTACCACGATCATTACCTCGGTTGCGACATTGATCGGTGTATTTATCATGATGCTCAGCATCTCGCCGCTCATGACGCTGATCGCGCTTGTGATCCTGCCGGTCTCCGCGGGGCTGATTTCCTTCGTTGTGAAGAAGTCGCAGAAATACTTTAAGAATCAGCAGGAATATCTGGGACATATCAACGGACAGGTGGAGGAGATTTACGGAGGACATCTGGTCATTAAGGCATTTAACAGAGAGCAGGATACGATCGAGGAGTTTGATGCGACGAACCAGAAGCTGTATGAATCGGCATGGAAGTCACAGTTCCTCTCCGGTATGATGCAGCCGATTATGATGTTTGTCGGAAATCTCGGATATGCGGCCGTTGCGCTGAGCGGCGGACTGCTCGCCATCCGGGGCACGATCACAATCGGAGATATTCAGGCGTTTATCCAGTACGTGAAAAGTTTCACACAGCCAATCCAGCAGATCGCACAGGTCATCAACCAGGTGCAGTCGATGGCGGCGGCTTCGGAGCGTGTGTTTGAATTCCTGAATGAGGAGGAAGAAGACCAGTCCGTGGAGAATCCTTGTGATATTTCCAAGGTGACAGGCGCGGTATCGTTTGAGCATGTTCATTTCGGCTACCAGCCGGATCAGACGATCATTCACGACTTCAGCGTAAATGTGGCTCCGGGACAAAAGATTGCCATTGTCGGACCGACAGGCGCCGGAAAGACCACTATGGTCAAACTTCTGATGCGTTTTTATGATGTAAACAACGGCGCAATCTGCCTTGACGGTCACGACGTGAGAAGCTTTAACCGGCGGGATCTGCGTGAGGCATTCGGTATGGTGCTTCAGGATACCTGGCTGTTTCAGGGAACGATCATGGAAAATATCCGTTACGGCAGGCTGGATGCGACGGATGAGGAAGTCATTGCCGCAGCGAAGGCAGCGCACGCCGATCACTTTATCCGCACACTGCCGGGCGGTTATCAGATGGAGTTAAATGAGGATGCAAGCAACGTCTCACAGGGGCAGAAGCAGCTTCTCACCATCGCCAGAGCGATTCTTGCAGACAACAAGATCCTGATTCTTGACGAGGCGACGTCGTCGGTTGATACGCGCACAGAGGTGGCGATCCAGAAAGCGATGGATCACCTGATGAAGGGACGTACCAGCTTTGTCATCGCACACCGCCTGTCGACCATACGCGATGCGGATATGATCCTTGTCATGAAGGACGGCGACATCGTAGAGCAGGGCAGACACGAAGAACTGCTCAAGAAGCAGGGCTTTTATGCGAACCTGTATAACTCGCAGTTCGAGGAGACCGTGGCGTAAGAGACGGCACGCCCCAAAAGCGTACTGCCGTACGGCAAGGATGGGGATAAGAGATATTACAGGAACACACGGGAACAGAAAGCTCCGGAATAGAACGGACGACGGCAAATTCTTTAAAGCAAAATTCGTGTATTTCTTCCATGCCGCGTCCGGCATCCCATTTCGTGTCTTGGCCACGTTTGGACACTCGCGGAGTGTGTCCGACAAGCTGCAGACAATGGGCGGACTTTCTGGTGTCCCTAATGGCACCTCTTCACAGACACTATAAAACCGCGCGAACCGAAACTCGCCGGCATCTGCTATTGAAAATAAGGCAGATGCCGACTCAGACATCGGCTTCGCGCGGTTATGTTTTGTTCGACATAAAGGTGGCATTTATGCCATATGTTGTCTGGTGCCAATAAGGGACACACACAAAAGTCCTACAAATTGTCTTCCGGGATGCAGACATGACCCGCGGAGTACTCCAAACTTGGAAAGACACGGATCATCAAAGATGCAAACATTCGGCTGGTTAGAAATCCACATTTTTTGAACCGAATTTCCAGCTGCATTTCCACATGAAATCCCCAAGTGTATTTCTTCTCATAATATTATTTATTATTCCTAGTAGCGGAGTGCTTTTTTCAATGCCATGGAAACCGCTGTTCCGATAACGAAACATACGATCGCCTCGACAACACCGTTCACGCCGACAAATGCTGCGATAAACGGAATCACTTTCGTCATGCCGAACTGCTCACGCATTGTTCCTGCGAACAGGGTTACCAGTGTTCCCATAAAAAATGTGGTGTTCAGCAACGGACAGCAAAGGCTGGCAAGCGTTACCGAACCTGCGGAAGGTATTTTCGTCTTCTTCAGTCCCGCATAGATCAGTCCGGTCAGCCATCCGTCCAGAATACGTGTCGGCACACATACCAGAAATGTGAATACCGGGTTTACGCCCAGAAGGAGCGTACCAAACGCGCTCATTCCAAAACACTGGATAAAACTCGTGATACCGAACACACCGCCTAAGATTGCTCCTGCCGCCGGTCCCAATGTTACAGCTCCTACCGCAACTGGTATGACAATCAGGGTAATCTCAAGACCTGCTGTCTTTATGTAACCAATCGGGGTAAAAGCCATGAGTAAGATGATGGCAACCAAAAGCGCCATCTCCACGAGATACTTCGTAGAAAATTTCGACTTCGTCATAGTCTTTTCCTCTTTTCTGTATACTTTGTTTATGGTTCCTGTCTGCCAGGAACTTTTTGCATCTTTTGCAGTATATCACTATGTGAAATATTTATCAAGCAGTTGGCACCACAAGACCACATTTTTTCCGCCAGGTTCCCGCCAGATATCTTCCCACAAAACAGAGTACGCGGAACACCCAGTCAATTACCATGGCAGCCCACACCCCGACTGCCATCCATCCCATGTGAACACCAAACACATAACTGAAGCCGATACGGAAGGTAATCATGGAAAAAATCGACACGACCATCGTGTATTTTACATCGTTGCAGGCGCGGAGCATATTCGGCAGCACAAACGACGCCGGCCACAGGAAGATCGCCATTCCATCATGAATCATGACCAGAATGTAGGACAGGCGCGTCGTCTCCTCTCCCAGTCCATAGATCTGTAAAATCCACGGCAGCAGAAGTAAAATGATGCTGTTGATGACCGCCGTATAAAAATAGGTCTCTCCCAGCAGCTTTTTGGTGTAATAGCGCACCTGTCCTTCTTCTCCGGCTCCCACACAGCGTCCGATCACAGTAATCATCGCAAGGCTCATCGCCTGTCCCACAATACATCCCATGGAATCCAGACTGTTCCCCCCCCCGTTCGCCGCGATCTGGCTGGTGCCGAACGCAGCTATGATGCTGACCACAAGCACACGTCCCAGCTGGAAGATACCGTTTTCAATTCCGCTCGGGATGCCGATAAAAAGAATCCGCTTCACAATCGTTGCGTCCACTTTAAATTTTCCTCTGGTGAGAAAGACCAGATTGTCCGGATTATGCAAAAGCGTAAAAAGCACCACTCCTGCCACACCGCGGGAAACCAACGACGGAATGGCGACTCCCGCTACTCCCAGTTTCAGCACATACACGCCGATTGCATTTCCCACAACGTTGATGACATTCATCAGCAGCGATATTTTCAATGTGATCTGCGCATTCCCCATCGAACGGTACAGCGCCGCACACGAGTCATACACTGCGAGAAGCGGAAATGAGAACACGGAGATAATGAGATAGATGATCGCATTCTGCATAACATCCGCCTCAATCTGTCCGAAGAATAATCCGAGGATCTGCCTGTGAAAAAGAAGTACCAGTACACTGATACCGATCGTGATCGCCGCCTCTGTAAACACAAGCTGTCTGGCAGACCGACAGGCTTCCTCTCTCCTTCCCGCACCGATACACTGTGACGTTACCACCGCACCGCCGGTCGCAAGCGCCGCCAGCACACTGATGATTAAGTTGTTAAACATGTCTACCAGCGACACGCCGGAAACTGCCGCTTCTCCCGCAGAAGAAATCATCATCGTATCTGCCATTCCCACGGTGATGGCAAGCGTCTGTTCTAAGATCAGCGGAATAATCAGTTTCCGCAAATCTTTTTTACTGAATAATCGATTTTCTGTTACTGTCTGTCTCACGTTCTTTCACTCCTTCGGAATGACAATAATACGCAAAACGGCAACTGTCAAGCTCGTGAAATAAAAACATAAAAACTCCCGCATGACAGACGCCACATCTGCCACGCGGGAGTTCTTTTCACCTATGTACTTTTCTTTGCTTATTTGCCAAGTTCTGCCTTTAACGCAGTGGTCAGTGCCGGAACGATCTTGTTGAGATCTCCTACCAGACCATAATCTGCAACGTCGAAGATCGGCGCATCCTCATCCTTGTTGATAGCAACGATGAGATCAGAATCCTCCATACCTGCAACGTGCTGGATAGCTCCTGAAATACCGATTGCGAAGTAGATCTGCGGACGTACTGTCTTACCTGTCTGTCCTACCTGTAAATCTACCGGCAGCCAGCCGTTCTCCACTACGGCACGGGAGCAGCTTACGGTACCGCCAAGTACCTCTGCCAGATCCTCGAGAAGCTTGAAGTTCTCCTTGGAACCAACACCACGTCCACCGGATACCAGGATCTTTGCATCCATGATGTTCGCTGTATTCTTAACAGCCTTTACAATGTTTAAGATCTCTACATATCTGTCATTCGGGGTGAATCCCGGATTGTACTCTACCACATTTGCCTTAGCGCCTGCGATCGGAGCGATCTTCTGCATAACACCCGGACGTACAGTAGCCATCTGCGGACGGTTGTACGGGCACGCGATCGTTGCGATCGTGTTACCACCAAATGCAGGACGTGTCATAAGAAGCTGATTGTGCTGCTGCTCCTGTCCAGCTGCTGCGTTCAGCGGGAAATCGCCGATCTCAAGCATCGTACAGTCAGCAGTAAGACCTGTCTTCACACGAGCGGAAACAGTAGGTCCGAGGTCACGGCCGATTGCAGTTGCGCCAACCAGCATGATCTCCGGCTTGTACTCATTGATCACAGATGCCAGTGCATGTGCGTACGGCTCTGTTCTGTAGTCTTTTAACTGCGGATCGTCTACCACGATGACTCTGTCAGCGCCGTACTCAGCAAGCTGATCTGCCAGCTCCTTAACGCCGGAGCCAATCAATACTGCAGTTACTTCTGTGTTTAAATCCTTTGCCAGCTCTTTTCCTTTTCCAAGTAACTCGAAAGCAACGCCGTCTAATACGTTGTCAACCTGCTGTGCAAAGACAAATACTCCTTTATATTCTTCTAAACCCATTTTATTCACCACTTTTCCTTATATTTGTTAGATAATGTGCTTCTCTTTGAACTTGCCGATCAGGTATGCTACGGACTCATCCGGATCAAGGACAACCTTCTCGCCTGCGCCCTTACGTACCTTGTCAGATGCCTTTGCGATCTTTGTCGGTGATCCCTTTAATCCAAGATCAGAATCATCTACATCCTTAAGATCTGCTCTTCCCCATACGGTAACTTCCTTATCATATGCGTCGAAGATTCCGCCCGGAGTCATGTAACGCGGCTGATTCAGTTCGGAAAGTGCTGTGATCAGGCACGGCATCTTTGCCTTTAACTCATGGTATCTGTCCTCGTACTGACGCTGAACAACAACATAGTCTCCATCGATCTTGATGTCCTGTGCGTAGGAAATAACCGGAAGTCCCAGATGCTCTGCGATCTGCGGTCCTACCTGAGCGGTATCACCATCGATCGCCTGACGTCCGGTGATGATCAGATCGTAATCCAGATTGCGGAGTGCGCCTGCAATTGTGGTGGAGGTAGCCCATGTATCAGCTCCGCCTAACACACGATCTGTTACAAGGATTCCTTTGTCTGCGCCCATTGCCATTGCCTCACGAAGCACCTCGTCTGCCTTCGGAAGACCCATGGTAAGAACGGTTACTTCTGCGCCGTACTGCTCTTTTAATCTAAGTGCTGCCTCAAGACCTGCTTTGTCATCCGGGTTCATGATGGTAAGCATTGCAGCTCTGTCTAATGTACCGTCCGGGTTGAACTTAACGCCGCCCTTGGTATCTGGTACCTGTTTAATACATACTACGATATTCATGTATTTTTCACTCCTTATATTTTTATATTATGCCACGGATTACGACTATTTCAGTAATGCACCAGAGATAACCATTCTCTGAACCTCACTGGTTCCCTCGTAGATCTCTGTGATCTTTGCGTCACGCATCATACGCTCTACATCGTACTCTCTGATGTAACCGTATCCACCAAACAGCTGGACAACCTCTGTGGTAACAGCCATAGCAGTCTCTGCTGCGAACAGTTTTGCCTTTGCGGCCTCTACGGAATATACCTTCTGTGTTGCCTTTGCCATAGCAGCTTTGTATACAAGAAGCTGTGCAGCCTCAATTCTTGCAGCCATGTCAGCCAGCTTGAA
>OGOI01001842.1_pt1 | contig 11764 bp, 9 predicted proteins | sample 1552631 | NCBI WGS metagenome assembly OGOI01 (sample SAMEA2580204, study PRJEB22360) | human gut metagenome | biome: human gut; feature: human-associated habitat; material: faeces | place: Denmark | collected 2008/2010 | reverse complement strand
AAAGGAATTATGACAGAGGCGGTAAAAAAGATTTGTGAAATCGCTTTCCAGGAATTGGATGTTATACGAATTACAGGGCGAGTTTACGAGCCTAATATAGCATCAAGGAAAGTACTTGAAAAGAATGATTTTTCTTTGGAGGGCGTGTTGAGAAATGCGGTTTTCAAAAATGGGGAAATCTATAATCTCTGTATGTATGGGAAGTTAGAGGGAGATCGGGCAAATGGATAATCTTATTTTCAGTTTAAATGCCACCGTGCCGGTTTTTACCATGATGCTCCTTGGGCTGTTGTTCAAGAAAATTGGTTGGATTGATGATGGTTTTGCATCTAAGATGAATAAATTTGTCTTTCAATTTCCGCTTCCGGTGTTGGTGTTCAGCGATCTTGCCACAGTAGATTTTGAAGAAGTATGGAATATGAAGTTTGTGCTATTCTGCTTTATAGTCACGTTACTTAGTATTCTGGCAGCTTTGCTTGTGGCTTTGTTGTGGAAGGATCGAAGTATCCGTGGAGAATTTATTCAAGCTTCTTATAGAAGCAGCGCTGCAATTCTCGGAATTGCATTGATTCAGAACATTTATGGAACAGCGGGAATGGCACCGCTTATGATTATTGGAAGTGTGCCTCTCTACAATGTGATGGCGGTACTGGTATTGTCCGTGTTCCAACCGGACAATCAAGGGCTGGATAAGAATGTATTAAAGAAAACGTTCAAAGGAATTGTCACCAATCCTATTATTATCGGTATTGTATTGGGACTGGCGTGGTCACTTCTTAGAGTTCCCATGCCAGCAATGTTAGAAAAGACCGTAAATAGTGTGGGCGGTATTGCTACGCCTCTTGGTTTGATGGCAATGGGCGCAAGCTTTGAACTGGACAAAGCGTTTGCGAAAATAAAACCGGCTCTGACCGGAGCATTTATGAAGCTTATAGGCTTTTGTGTGATATTTCTTCCACTGGCAGTTTCTCTGGGATTCCGTCAAGAAGAATTGGTGGCAATCTTAGTCATGCTCGGTTCTGCGACAACGGTAAGCTGTTATGTGATGGCAAAAAATATGGGGCATGAGGGAGTATTGACATCCAGTATTGTCATGCTTACAACCATGTTCAGCGCATTCACTTTGACGGGGTGGCTGTTTGTACTAAGAAGTATGGGATGGATATAGCTTATTTGCTTTTAGAGGTTCCTAAAATTTCTGCGATTAAGGCGTCTTGGAGAACCTTCGAAAAGTTCAAACCGCGTTCTAAGCCAGCCTTATTAAGCCATGCGGGAATAGTAAGAGTTTTCTTGAGAGAAATTTCAAAATGTAATTTTGCGTAAGTATCCACATCAACAGTGACAAGATTTACAAAAGCCTCTTTGTCAGATACATCTAGTTCGTGTGCAATAGAAGATAAATCAATATCATTGACAGAGGAAGGTTTTGAGGGTTCAAGACCTTCTTTTTTGTTCATATACAGGTAACCGGCAAGGCAGTCGACTGCCTGTGTAAAAGCTTCTTCCAAAGATTCGCCACAGGTGGCTAACCAATTTAAATCTGGGAAAATCACAGAATATCCATTGGATTCTTTAAAAAAACATGCGGGATATGCGGATAACATATTATCATCTCCTTTTCAAACGTGAGCAGAGTAAGGATTATTTTAATCCAGCCTGCATTTCCATTTCCTTGGATTTTAATGGCATAAAATTTCTCCTTTTATATTAATATGAGTATACGTGTTGTGTCAATAAGTATTGGAACGATAGGGGCAAGAAACATTGGGGATTAAAAAATTGAAAAATATTAGTGAGATCCCTGTGAACTGTAAAATAGAAAATTCTTTGAAAAATGTAATTTAAGAATAACATAAGCCAGATGTACAAACAAGTAACCACTTCCTTAAGACTTTCTGAAAATTCCCTAAATTCCTTGACAAACCGCGCTTTGCTAGCTATCATATTGAATAGTTTATACGAAAAGGCGTTGAAGAAGAGGAGTATGTATCCTTCCCTGACAGAGAGAACTGCCCAAGGGCTGCGAGGCAGTTTCAGATAAGAAGATACAGAAGGTAGCTTCCAAGCCGGATATCCGAACATAGCAGTAAGATATCCCGGAGTCGTTCCCGTTATAGAATAAGATGAGAAGATAAACGAAGGTGGTACCGCGATATATATTCGCCCTTTATGAAGAATAAGGGGCGTTTTTTTATGATATAGAAAACTATGTTTCTATATCATAAAAAAGCCTCCGGCAGGATGCGCACTGCGGCGTAAGATGTAGATGTCGCATATGCGACCGCCACAGGCGCGAGAATCATCACATAAATAGCTGCAAAATGATCTGAATGATCCAGAACAGAACGTAGAGGATCATGCCTGCGTTTAAGAAAATGACGGAAAACCGTTTCTCTTTTGGAATAAAGAGCTCGGCTGGGATCAGTCGGAAGCGTTTCCAATTTGTTACAAGAAGAACGATACCTGAGATTACAAGTCCGAACACAACAATCAAGTAGGGAATGACGATAGCCAGTGGAAGCAGCATCCCCAGAAGAAAGTGAAAACCGTTCATGGCAGAAGAACCGCCCTCCAGGGTAGAGATTGCGTCAAGGAAAAACAGGCTTCCGACGGAACCCATGAAATTCAGAGCCATGTGAAGATAGATGGTATAACGAAGACGTCCTGTTTTGACATAGATAAATGCCCAGAATGCGCCAACGAGGAAAGTGTATACAAACTGATTCAGATTGCCGTGGAACAGTCCGAACATCAGCCCGGACAGGAAAATAGCAGTCCCTTCCCCATAGCGGATGGTCCGGTCGACAAGAAGCTTGCGGAAAATCCATTCTTCCAGGGCAGGGGCAAGTAATACCATAACGAAGAAGGCGGTCAGAGGGTTAAGTTCGGAAACAAGATCTGCAATAGCATCGTCTACCGGAGAACCCTTGATAATGCCTATAATATTTGTGAAAAACTGCCCGGCAAGATTACTCAGATACATGAGAGCGTAAGAAATCGCGAAAGCTCCCAGAAGCTGAGTAGGTTTCATGTTATGCTTTTTCATCTGCACACCGGGTACCTGTCGGATCAACAGACTGGTCAGCGGAAAGGCTATGGCATAAGTCGGGAGCATAGAGACAAGCAGCGAAAGATTCGGATTGTCAAGAAGGGACGGAGCAAAAGCAAGTACCAACATGGAGACAGCAACCTGTACACCGATAATGATAAGCGCTCCCAAAAAGTACATAAGTCCCAATGATGAAAAGTGTTTTTTATAAGTTTTCAGTAGTTCATAGTTCATAGATGTCTCCCCTTTTATCCGGAAATCGATAGTTCCTTTATCAGATGGTTTGTATGATGAAAATATCTAAATCATAATATAAATATTATCATATGTGAAGTCCAAATATGCAAGAAAAAAATAATGAAGAAAGTGTGAAGACCTTCTGAAAAAGAAAGGTTAAAAATGTAAAAGATTTTACATAGATTTAACATAACTCTGACAGAGAATTTTACATAGAGTATGTATATTGAAATGGTAAAATCGAAAGTTTGTATGTGAGGAGAAAGTGATGAACGAGAAAATACAGATTGCATTTGGCTTACTTGGAGGACTGGCTATTTTTATTTACGGAATGAACATGATGAGTGAATGCCTTCAGAAGGCTGCCGGGGAGAAGATGAGAAGTATACTTGCGCTTCTTACGAAGAATCCGGTGATGGGAGTGCTTGCAGGCGCTCTTACGACAGCAGTGCTTCAGAGCAGCAGTGCAACGACAGTAATGGCAATCGGTTTTGTAAGCGCCGGTTTTATGAACCTTCCGCAGGCAATATCTATTATTATCGGCGCCAATATCGGTACAACAATGACAGCGCAGATCATAGCATTTAAGCTCAGTGACTATATTTATGCAATTATCTTTGCAGGATTTATTATTTCATTTCTTGTGAAGTCGGAAAAAGTGAAAAATATCGGGCAGACGATTTTTGCGTTTGGTTTATTATTCCTTGGAATAGAGACCATGGGAAGCGTGATGAAACCATTGGCAGACAGTCCTGTTTTTACGGAGATGATCGCCAGGGTATCGGATGTTCCGATTCTGGGTGTAGCTGTTGGTACATTGATGACACTTGTGGTGCAGAGCAGTAGTGCGACGGTTGCGGTATTACAGAATTTTGCATCACAGGCAGGCCCGGACGGGGTGACGAGTGTGATCGGTCTCGCCGGTGCGATTCCTATTTTATTCGGAGATAATATCGGAACGACGATCACGGCGGTTCTGGCAAGCATCGGACAGACGAAGGATGCAAAGAGAACGGCGGTAGCACACTGTGTGTTTAATATCTCAGGTACGTTTTTGTTTATCTGGTTTGTAGGTCCGTTTGCAAAATTTATTCAGATGATTTCGCCGAAAGGACCGGAGATTGAAGTGATATCAAGACAGATTGCAAATGCACATACGGTATTTAACTGTGTCATGACATTGATCTGGGTGCCGCTTATCTGGCTCATGGTGAAAATTGTCATGCGTATTATTCCCGACGGACGGAAAGAACAGTACAGTTTGTCGGAGCCTTTGTATCTTGATGAGAAGCTGATCGGACAGCCTACGGCAGCCTTACAACTGGTGGCAAAAGAAGTGCTTCACTGCAGTGAGATTGTAAGGGATATGATCAGACAGACGAGAGAAGCGCTGAAAAATGAAGAAAAGAAAGAGATTGAGGATGTGCATTGCAAATTAGACGCAGTAAAGAGTCTTCATGCACGAATCACACAATATTTGACGGATCTGTTCGCCTCCGGATCATTAAATGAGGAACAGGCATCCCAGAGTGCCGGAATCATGTATGTGCTCAGTGACGTTGATCGTATGGGGATTCTGTGCGGTGAAGTTGCCGGAGGAATCAAAGAAAAGATGGAGAAAAAGTATAAGTATTCGAAAGAGGCAATGAAGGATCTCGGGAAAAGTCTTGAACTGATTGAAACGATGTACAGTGAAGTCTTAGAAGCAATTGTGAGTGGAAAGTTAGAGCATGCAAAAGAGCTCGTTAAGAAACGAGAGAAGATCATGGAGCTTGATATTAGTATGAGAAAAGCACATATGAGTCGGGTAAGTAAGGGGAAATGCGATGCAAGTCTTACCGCGCCGTTTAACAGTATCCTGTACAGCATTGACCGTATGGGTAACAGCTGTGTAAATATTGCGGATACTGTTCAAGGGCAGCTAGAGCTTAATTCTTTTCAAGCATAAATTTATTGATGACATGTAATACGCCGTCCTCATCGTTGGATTTTGTAATATAGTCCGCGCGTTCAAGGACCATAGGCTGGGCATTTGCCATAGCAACACCGAGTCCTGCAGTCTCGATCATAGTGAGATCATGGTAACCGTCGCCGCAGCAGATCATCTGCTCGGCGGAAAGTCCGATACTGGTGAGGAGCTTAAGAAGAGAATGCGCCTTGTCGATACGAGGGGGCATGATCTCAAGGAAGAACGGGTCTGAACAGTAAATATACAGATAGGAGCGGAAGTATTCTTCTGCTTCTTTTTTAATTCGCTGAATGGTCTCCGGTTCTCCGGTGATCAATAGCTTATTGGAAGGCTCCGTGATTTCTTCCGGGAAATCTTTCAGGTCGATATTCCGCTGTCCTTTTTTCTTTGCACGCTTGGCAGTAATGACCTCTTCAGCAGAAGGCTCCCTGGAAGATTCATCATAGGCGGCGTCCGCTTCGTCAAAAAACGAAAGCTGGCCTTCGATTGATTTTAAGCTCTCTGTATGCCTGCCAAATCTATAATTATTGGCAATGCGGACCTGCTCAATGAGTTTTTCGATGTTATCATTTAAAGCATCGAGCTGTCCCTGCATCATAAGAACAATGGTAATCAGTTCTTCGCGGCTGCAATTATTCAGTTCTTCCAATGTATGTTTCTGTGCCATTGCTTCACTCCCTTAAACTGTTTTCATTATAACAGAAGCAGCTTTAATTAGCGAATTCTTGTGTGTTAGCTCTCCGTCATTATGCCTATCGCTATAAGGCTATAGGATGCTGATAAACGCAGGGAAATATAGAGCTTTCAAATTTCAAGATATTTGTTTCAAGTAACTGCTAACCATTGTACCAGTTGTGAAAAAGGCATATAAACCAGGTTCAACTATAGATTTTTTGACGTCATAAATGTCTTTGAAAAATCTCTGTTTTGCACAAACTCAGAAGGGATTTTGTGGTGTTACATCCTTGATTTTAGGATCGAGCGGATTTAAACCGAGCATCAGGTAATCGAATTGCTCTTCGGTAAGATCCGCAGCGTCTTCCGTGGTTCTTGGCCAGGATAGTGAACCGGATTCAATCCGTTTATACAGCAAAAGAAATCCATCGCCCATCCAAAGCAGTCCTTTAATCCTGTCGGAACGTCTACCGCAGAACAGGAACAAGGTTCCTTTCTCAAAAGGATTCTGCTTATATTTGTCACCAATGATCATCGAGAGACCATCAATGCCTTTGCGCAGATCCACTGTACCACACGCAAGCACAACCCGATTGATTTTAGCAACGTTCTCCAGCATGGACTACCTCCTTTAAGAGCCTGCTTAGCACAGCATCTGAAACATCGTTTGATATTTCGAGAATGATATCACCATTCCTGACAACTGCAGTCGCGTTAGAAGCTGACGAAAATTCCCGTGTTTGAATAGTTTTCTCTGATGTAACAGGGGCAGCTATTTCAACAAAAGAAATTTCGGCAGGATTTTCGGTTGTTACAGGCAGCTGCATCTGGTCGTATGATTCCTTACGAAACTTGCGCAGCCAGTAATAATAAGATTTTTCCTTGATATCATTGTCTTTCAGCCATTGATGGACAGTTACGTTTGCAGGTCGTTCCTGACATTGATTTATGATATTTAACCAGTTAGCACGCCTTACATCGTGAGTACATTTATCCATGATAGTTTGCCTCCTCTAAAAAACTATTAGTTTTTTCGTGTCTTATAGAGTGTCTCACAAAAATGCTAATTATCCAAGGCGCGTGGTTTGACGTTTACGTAATTTCTTTGAAAAATTACAAAATATTACAAAATATTTTCTCTTCAATTTTAGTAAAATATTATATGGGTAAAACTTGCAACAATTTCTTACAAGTATTACCCATTTTTATAAAATGTCTTAATCAATTAAATTCTCTGGTGTCTTTTCACACTCTAAGCAATCTGACACCTTTTGGAATCCCTCAGTACTATCCTTCTTGAGAAGTACAATAGCCGTCTGGAACAATAATTTGATATCTGTTCTAAAACTATAGTTTTCAATATACATCATATCAAGTATAAGCTTATCCTTTGGTGATGTATTATATTTTCCGGCAATCTGAGCATATCCGGTTAATCCCGCCTTTGCTCTCAGTCTATATTTAAACTCTGGCAATTCGCTTGTATAGCTTTTCACATTTTCAAGCATCTCAGGTCTTGGTCCAACAAAGCTCATATCCCCCTTCAATATATTGAACAGCTGAGGTACCTCGTCAAGTCTTGTCTTTCTAAGTACCTTTCCCACCTTTGTTATTCTGTCATCATCCGATGTTGCAGATCGGTTTTCAACATGTTCTTTCATTGTTCTAAATTTATAAACATAAAACACTCTTCCATATTGTGTTGCACGCTTCTGTTTAAAAAATACGGTTCCGCCATCTCCCAATTTTATTGCAATAGAACTTACAATCCAGATTGGTGAACTAATCACCACAAATATCAAAGAGAATATAATATCAAATATTCGTTTTATCACTCTCTGCTCAAAAGTCATATTGCTGATATTGTGATTAAGAAATGATACATCATCCAGCAAATAATGTTCTGATACATTTTCAACCAAATCGCATACATCAGGATTTATATATATATTTATCATTCGCTCATAACAGAAATTAATTATATCCGGTTTCTTATCAGAAGGAATATCATATATAAACACTGTATCCATATCTTTTATGATATCATAAAGATCTTTTCTTCTATAATCTACTACCCTTTTAATGCAATACTGCTTTTTGTAACGTTTTACAGAAGAAGAAAGCTTTGACAGGTCTGATTCCTGTGTAGTAATTACACAACAGCTCTCAGGATCATTTATTGCGAAAAATATGCCATTACCAATATGAACAAAAACAATAATAATAACCACATGGACTACAATTACAAGTGCCAAAGTACCTATATCAGAAAACTTGAAGGCAGAAACATTTGGTGTTATCGTGTTCATTATCATTAACTGGATATATGCAACAAAATCTGTAAATAATGTTGCTAATACCAATGAATAAATTATCGGCTTACTCTTTCTTCTACCTATATCATATCTGCCATATATCGCTGTCATTAAAAGCCCAACAAATACATACGTAAAAATTGTAGTTGCCATTGTTCTTGAAATATTTAAAACTGCAAAATTATTTCTCGAAAACAGAAAGAGAAAACTGAACAGTAATGATAAATATAACAAGACTTTCAATATAAAAATAATAGATTGCATTGTTTTTTTAAAATATTTTTTCATGTTTTTTATCCTATTCTGCAAATTTTTGTTCAAACAAGTTTCTGGTATTATTCTTCATACAAGCCAAATCATCTTTTGTTATATTAAGAATTCTTAAAACACAAGATTTGACATCATGTCGGTCAACATTTATTCCAATGTTACATTCTTCTACAAATCTACTTGTATCACCCTGAACAGTATTGATAATCGGAAGACCGCCCCTAAAATACGAAATAGACTTCATTGTAATTCCAATCGCTAAATCTTCTCGTAAGACATTAATTCCAAACCAACACTGATCAAAAATCTCTTGCAATTTATCTATCTCATATACTTTACCATGATCAATGATTTCTATACTATTTTTTTTCAGAATATCAAGAAATTCATCTTTTCTTTCACCATCACCAATTATATGGATTCTTGTTCTTTTATTTTTCGCAAACTCTGAAACAATTTTTTCAATTAATGATATATCAATGATATTATTTATACTACCTAAATAGCATAAATCAATTTCTTCTTCTGATACTTTCATTTCTATACTTGTTTCTGCATTTTTCAATTTCAAATATTTGGTTTCCATTGGAAGGTTAATCTTTTGTGCCGACAATAACTCCCTATAATAATCACACTCAATCCATATTTGATCTGCAAATTTTAAATTCTTATTTCTGAAATTTCTCCAAATATCGAATCCCCAGTTTACAATCATATTCTTTGTCTTAACCGGCATAGATTCCGGCCACATATCAAAAACGTCCACAATAATCTCAGCATTATTAATCTTTTTATATTTTGCCGAACTTTTTACTAATGAATTATTTGGCACTTCTACATACACCAATTCTGGTTTACAAGCCAATAACATGTAAAACGTTTTGTAACTGAACATCAGATGACTCAATATCCTGCTTATTGATAAATTTTTTTTGTAAGAGATTACATGCAGTTGCTTACTATTTTTATACTCATTGAAACAATACCTCTTTTTGGTCATATGATCAAAATCAGAGGTTACATAAATTACATCATAACCTTTTTTAACATAATCATTAACAAACTTTCCTGTTCTCACATTATAATGGTTAGTAGAACTTATAAAATAAGCAGTCTTTGGTTTCTTATTTTCCCACGGCATAGATAAAACAAGAGCCAATGAATACATAAATAATCCAACACTTGAGTTTAAGCAAGGATTAAAATATGATATCACAAAAACAAACAAACAGCCTAACTGTGCTGCTAAAGCTAATAATCTTTGTTCTTTGCAAAATACATCACGTAAAATAATAGTGTCAAAAACAGAAAATAAAAAAGGAATAATAAAAATTATAAAGCCTATAAAACCTATTTTACTTAAAATATCTAAATAAAAATACTCAATAAAACCATCATTTATATCATTGGATACTCCCAATCCTCCGCCAAATAATGGATGTTTCTTTATATTTTCTAATGCTAACGTCTTTCTTTGCTCTCTAATGGCCAAATTCTGAATTTCAGCTTTTTTGTTTGTTAGTTCACTTTTATCATTTTTATCATTTTTATTATCAGAAGGTTTTTCAACATTTGTATTAGTATCTTCTATTTCTGCTCCGGCAAATAAACATCTATTTATGGCCACATCAACCAAATTTACTTTTTCAGCGACACTAACCATACCAATTAATACAACAACTATTCCACCAACAAAGCATGCCCTTATAGCCAATGTTTTAAAAAAGTCTCTATAAAATAATAATATTAATACTACAAATGCAAATATTCCAATAACACCAATTACGGTTGAAGATGAAGATAAAGGAGTAGCTTTGTTTAAAGAACTAAAAAAAATGGAGGGAACAGAAGCTTATGAAATTGCATTTCAATTATTTCAAATAGATCCTACAGAAGTAGAGTATTATGAATATTGCATGTTAGAATTTCCTGAAGAGACAGATAATCTGCTGCATTTGCAACAAATCACAGGATTGGCATTACAAAAGTCTATTTTAGAGAAGGCATTGAAAAAAATGTTTGAAAAAATGCCACATAATACCGAAGAAGAAACATTGATTATTAAAAATAAGTTAGAAAATATACAAAAGGAAGTAGATATATCTAATAATAAAATTGTGAAAAAAGTTGATCAACTACTATATGATTTTGATATTCAGGAACGAACATTTTGTAATATACTCTTTGATACAAGAGAGATGAAAAGAGCTGCGGAAAAGGATTTTGATAAATTAGATACAATATGTGGGAATCTTGAGAGCATGAGTGAAGAAGAATGTGAAAAGAAAAAGCAGTTAATTTCCGAAGAAGAAACTGTAATTGAAATCAAGCAACTGTTTTTAGAAAAAATAGATAATAGGATAAAGAGGATCTGGGTAGAAGAAGATTCAGAGAAAATTATAGACATCTTTACACACACTAATATCTATGAGAAAAGTTCCATTTCACAAAGCATAAAAGCTATTAATGATATTGGAAGGACGGATGATAAAAAAAGATATATAGATGCTTTAAATGGAATTAATAATGATACTTTATGTATAATAAGAGCATATAAAGAATGGGAAAACAAAAAAACACTTAGGAAGTATGGGTTTTTAATAGTATTGCTTGCATTAGGAGTGTGTTTGATACCGTTTGGAATCGGTATAATTGTAGTGTTGGTAGGAGCAATTTGGGTAACAATGAAACTGATTAAAGTTCATAAAATGAAAAAGACATGGAATTTATTGACACTAAATGGAGAGGTTATACATCCTCAAATGTTAGTAGATGACATAAAAGAGGAAAATACTGTAAAAGAAATAGCAGAGGTAAAGAGCGGCGAGGCAGAGAAAATTGAAATTGAAAAAGCCGAGATTGCAAGTCGTACAGTTCGAGGTGTGGTATATGAATCATTAGAAAAAGCAGATTTAGCCAGAAAAGAACATAGTGAAATAGATCAATTGAAGAAAGAACTATTGAAAACAAAATCACAAAAAAAACGTCGAAAAATAGTGGGGAATTTTTCAGAAAAGCTACAAATGCAAGATGCAATAAAAAGATATGATTTATTGTTAGCAAAAGTAAGCGAAAAGACACCTATTTCAGAAAAAATTCGCATTGCTTATGGGATAACAGTTTTGCTAACATTTGTTTTGGCAGTATTTCTTTTAATGCTTGAACCGGCGGCATCTTCTTTTACTGTTATCTGTGGTGTATGGTCCGGATTTGGAGTATGGATATGTGCAATTTGGAAAATTGTACAAG
>OGOI01001839.1_pt1 | contig 11779 bp, 8 predicted proteins | sample 1552631 | NCBI WGS metagenome assembly OGOI01 (sample SAMEA2580204, study PRJEB22360) | human gut metagenome | biome: human gut; feature: human-associated habitat; material: faeces | place: Denmark | collected 2008/2010 | reverse complement strand
TCGAACTTTGCCACTAATTCATCAACCGTTCCAGCCAGGTGTTCCTGATGATGTTCTAAAATATGCGTATAAATCTTTGTCTCTGTTTCGGAGTATTCTTTCCAAAACCCCTCAAAGGTGTCTTCGGTCTGATTCTCCATCAGTTCTTTCCAATCCTGAAATAGGCTCATCTGTCGTACCTCCTCTTTATAATGCTTTTGCAATTGCAAGAATGTCACCTACGATAGCGCTGCCTGTCGGGAGGGCACCGGCGCCTTTGCCGTAAAACATGACTTCATCGACAGCATTTCCTGTAACGTAAATCGCATTGAACTCGTTGGATACGCCAGCGAGAGGATGTGCGTTTTCAATTTCCATAGGTTTTACATTGTATTCAACAGAATCGCCGACTTTTTTAGCCTGAGCGATCAGTTTGATTTTGCAGCCTTTGGCTTTTGCAGCCTCGATGTCGTCCATGGTGATCTTGCTGATTCCCACAGTTGGGATTTCTGTCGGCGGAACGTATTTATCGAAAGCCAGAGCCATCAAAATAGAGAGCTTGTTGGCCACGTCGATGCCTTCAACGTCAGCAGTCGGATCAGCTTCTGCAAAACCTTTTGCCTGAGCTTCAGCGAGTGCTTCATCGTAGCTCAAGCCGTCTTCGCCCATGCGCGTGAGCATGTAGTTCGTCGTGCCATTCACGATACCCATGACGGCAGAGATCTCATTGGCGATAAGCGAGTGCTTCAGCGGACCGATGATAGGGATGCCGCCACCAACGCTTGCCTCGAAAGCCAGCTCAACGCCCTTTTCTTCCGCAAGCGCCATGATCTCTTCACCCGAAGTTGCCATGACTGCCTTATTCGCGGTAACCACATTCTTGCCCGCATTGAGCGCATCAAGGATAACCTGCTTGGCAATGCCCGTGCCACCGATAAGCTCGATGACGATATCGATCTCGAGGTCGTTGATGATGTCGTTAAAGTCGAGCGTGAAGATATCAGCCACGCCATGCGCTTCAGCTTGTTCAGGTTCACGCGAACAAACGCGCACGAGCTCGATATCGATGCCGTAATGACGCAGGAAATCTTCCTTGTGGTTGTGCAGAATATCGATGCAGCCGCCACCAACGGTACCGGTTCCAACCAAGCCGACTTTAACTGCCATGTGATCCACTCCATTCAAAATCGTGTATCCCGTGATTATACCTACTTAAAGACGGATCGAGCGACCAGATCGCGGGCCGCTCGATAAGATAGCGTTTTCGATTGTCTTGCGGCGCTTTGGCTGCTTAGTCCACGTCGCACGCCATGAGATCGGCATAAGTCTCGCGGCGCGTGACGAGCTTGGCTCGCCCATCCTTCACGAACACGATGCCCGGACGCGGCTGGCCGTTATAGTTGCTTGCCATGGAATGACAGTAGGCACCGGTACCGAACACGCAGATGACATCGTCCAGATCGGGATGTTGCAGCGGGCGATCGAGCACGACCGCATCACCGCTTTCGCAGTGTTTGCCGCAGATGGTCACAATCTCCGTGCGCGGCTGGTCGGCCTTGTTCGCAACCACTGGCTCGTAGTCTGCGTGATAGAGCGCCGTGCGGATATTGTCGGACATGCCGCCATCGATGGCCACATACTTGCGAATGCCGGGAAGCGTCTTCAAGATGCCTACCTTGTAGAGCGTGACGCCTGGCACGGCAACCATCGAACGACCTGGTTCACAGAGAAGGCGCGGCTCCGCAAAATCAAACTCAGCGCAATACTTCTTCATGGCCGTGGTGACCACTTCAGCGAATTCATCGATCGACGAAGGGTTTTCTTCGGTGGTATACGCGATGCCCAGACCGCCGCCCACATCGATCTCGCCCACTTCGATACCGTAGTGACCCTTAACGCGTGCCGCGAATTCGACGATGACCTTGATGGCCTCATCGAACGAATGCAGCGCGAAGATCTGTGAGCCAATGTGCATATGGAAGCCCACCAGGTTGACATTCGGAAGCTCAAGAATGTCGGCCACGCAGTTGAATGCGAAATCTTCGCGCATGGTGAAACCGAACTTCGAGTCTTCGCAACCCGTACGGATGTATTCGTGCGTATCCGCCTCGACACCTGGCGTGATACGCATGTAGATGTCCTGCGTCTTGCCCAGTTGACCTGCGATCTCGGAAACGCGACGAGCCTCGATGCGCGAATCGACCACGATGCGCCCTACCCCTGCCGCAATGGCTTCTTGCAGCTCTTGCGGAGTCTTGTTGTTGCCATGCACGAACACACGCTCCATCGGAAAATCGACCGCTTGCGCCAGCGCCAGTTCGCCGCCGCCCGATACGTCAAGGCAAAGGTCATGCGTGTTCACGAGGCGGCAGACCGCCTTGTTTAAAAATGCCTTCGAAGCATAGATGACATCGGAATTAGGATAGCGCGAAGCGAATGCATTGCGATAGGTTTCCATGCGGTTCTCGAGGTCTGCCTGGTCGTACACGTAGAGCGCCGTGCCGAATTCTTCGGCAACTTTCACCATGTCCACACCGCCGATATGAAGATGGCCATCGATGACCTCTGCGGTCATTGGCAGGCATTCGCCTAGCTCCATGGTGGTGAGATTATCAGGTTCAACATCATGCTTTGGTGCTGGAAGCGACATGGGGACCCTTTCTTTCATGCCTCGTTAGGTATGCTAGTTATATTAGGTTAACTTATCCGTATCTACCCCATAGTAATAGGTAGGACTACGAAAATAAAGCGAAGAAACGCGATAGTAACGATTCATCGGTTTCTTGCACCTCTTCAGGCTCAGGCTCAGGCAGCGCGATCGCTTCGGTGGTCATGACGAACTGGACGAGCGTAACGTTGGTGTTGCGTGTGTCCACGAAGCTTTTCGGTACGAAATCGCTCTTGTCGTAATCGGCCATCATGGCATCGATCTCGGCTTGGACTTTATCAGGGATGGTCGCGCTCTCCTCATGAAGTGTGGCTGTTCCTTCAGCCAACGCCGCCACTCCTTCGCTCAACTGGTCAGCTCCCTGCGCAAGGCTTCCGCTCGAACCCGCAAGTTCGCTCACGCCTGCATCGAGTGCGGCAGAGCCGTTCGTGAGCTCATCGCCTTGCTGAGCAATCTCGCTGAGACCATCTGAAAGCTTGGTGAGCGAACTGTCAAGCGGCGCATAGCCATCTGCAAGCCCTTCAACCCCTGAAGCATAGTCTTTCAGCTGGCTGAACTGTCCTGACATGCCTGAAAGTTGAGCAAGGATCGCCTCTTTTTCAGCTTGCGACATCGTGGGACTTGCTTGGATAGCGTTCACCAGCTGCTGCATCTGCGTTTGTGCCTGGTCGAGGGAGTGTACTATAGCAGCGCTCGCTTGGCTCAACCCTTCAAGCTGCTCAGCGAAGGTCTTCGATCCCGCAGCTGCCTGCGCAAGACCGTCGCTTATCTGCGCGATACCTGCCACATAGGCAGCAACACCCGCAGAGAGCTCTTGAGCACCCCCTTGCAACTGAGCCGTTCCGCTCTCAAGCTGCTGGGTTCCAGCCGCGAACGCTGTTGTGCCTTCTTCAAGGTCTTTCGCGCCCGTATCGAGCTTGTCAGTTCCCTCGATAAGCTCATCGAATTGCGCAATGAGCGCGCTCGAATCGGGGGCTTCGATCGCCATCGAGAAAGGGATAGCGGCGATGCTCACACCATCCATCTCGAAGTCTTCGACATGGGCAGTGAGCGCATAGGAACCCGTCTTGCCGGGCATACCACTGAACGTGACTGCCGTGTTAGAGCCATTGAGCGCGATGGCGCCTTCATCTGTGGCAATGTTCGAGGCGTGGTCCATCGGAAGCGTGCAGGTGATCTGCAACAGATAATTGTCGAAGTAGAGCGGATTGATCGATTGATTCTGGGTGGTCTCGATGCTTATCTTCAGATCGCCCGACTTGCCTGCAACTTCTTCAGGCGAGCACACCTTGCCATCGAGTTCGTAGGTGATGCTCACGTTCCAAGGCAGATCAGCCGAAGCCAGATTTCCCTGATAGGCGAACGATTCGCTCTCCACGGTACAGAGCACGCTATCAGACTCGCACGCGATGTTCGTGCTGTCGGTCAGGTTCACCACTTCGTTGTAGGTGCCGAAATCCTTCACCATCACGGGTTCTTCGGAAAACAGTTCATTCACCACGTAGAGGTGTTTCACCGCGCCAGTAGCAGTCATACTCGCATACACGACCTCTTGCTTTTCGCACGTGCCTTCGAGCAGGGTTGAAGGCGGTGCAGAAAGCGCAGTGTTGGTCGCGCTCTCCGTCTTGGCCGCATCGGTCTGCTGCCCTTCGGCGGCATACCCAAGATTCGCAGGAGCGATCTCGGTGATGGCGGTCGCAATGATCAATAGCACGCAAAGCGCCATTGCTAATGCCGTTCTTCGTAGCGTCATGGCTCTCACCTGTTCGCTTTCTCTTCGAGTGGCTGTTTGTAGGGCTGTTTATAGAAATGCGTTTTGAGCGTGGTCTTTTCGATAACGCGATCAAAGACCATGAAGAGCATCGGCAAGAGCAGGAAGGTGTTGAGCGCTGCGATGAACGCGCCACGCCCAATGAGCGTTCCCAGGCTCGCAATAACCCCGTTGCTCGAGATGAGGCCAATGAATACACCGCACAGCGTAAGGATGGTCGCTGAAGTAAGGATCGTGATCGCGCTGCGCGAGATCGCCTGCAAGATAGCAGGGCGCTTCGGCATCGTGGTACGTTTATCAAGATAGGAACGCGTGAGGATGATCGTATAATCGACCGTTGCTCCCAACATGATCGCACTGATGATGAGGTATCCAATGTACTGGATAGACTCGCCCGCGAAATAAGGGATAGCTAGGTTGATCCAGATCGAGCTCTCGATCGTGAGCAACAAGATGAGCGGGATCGATAGGCTGCGGAACATGAGCAAGAGCACAAGTCCGATAGCGATGATCGAAGCGAAGAGCACGCGTGCAGAGTCGTCGTTCACGATAAGCGACATATCGTAGCTCGTTACCGTGGAACCAACGAGCTTCGCTTCATCGGGATAGTAGAGCTGACATACATCGCGGATACGCTGTACGAGCGCAAACGCTTCAGCGCTTTCGCCGCTCAAGTCGGTCGCTATGATGATGCGCGAATAACCGCCTGAGATGAGCGATTCAAGGCTTGTCGGGGGCACCATATCGGTGGGAATACGTTCTGAGACCGTGGTCACGTACGACGTGATCGAGCTCACGTGCGGCAACGTATCGAGCGCAGCGATCAGCTCCTTCTCTTTACCCCACTGGCCTTCGGGCACGAGCACCGCACATTGACCAGAGGCGCTGAAGGTCCCCTCAATGAGCTCGGTGTCCTCATAGAGCTGGCTGCCCGGCTCCACGAATCCGCTTGCGCCATACACATATTCGGTGTTTCGCGACCCCAAGAATGCCGGCACCACGATGAGCGCCACAATAAGGGTGAACGGGATGCTCAAGCGCATGCACCACTTCGCGAACTTGTCGAAAGAGGGCAAGAATTTGCGATGCGCTGTTCTCTGCAGCAGCTTTTCGGAAAGCAAAACCATAACAGGCAAGATGAACAGCACTGAAAGGAAGCTGAACACGATGCCTTTTGCCAACACCACGCCCATATCCGCACCAATAAGAAATGCCATCGCGCAGAGAGAAAGGAATCCAAAGAACGTGGTCGCAGCCGACGAAGCGATGACGCCCGAAGCCTTATGCATGCCCGCGAGCGCAGCATCATAGGACGAACGACCCTCTTGCTTGAAATGACGGTATTCGTGCAGCATGACGATACCGTAATCCATGGAGACCGCAAGCTGCAGGATAGCCGCGCACATCTGCGTGATGAACGAGATCTCGCCGAAGATGATATTGGTACCGAGGTTATACACGATCGAGATACCGATAACCGAAAGGAAGAGCACCGGTTCGAACCATGCCTCACTTGTTAGAAGCAGAAGCCCCAGGATCACGATGACCGCCATGACCAGAATGAGCTGGATCTCGAAGTCCGACGAACCCTGCGCGACCGCCGTATTCACTTCGTCACCTGAAAGCGCGACCGCACTCGCCCCTCCCGCCTGAGCCGTCTCTTTGATCGCATCAAGCGCCGCGACCGACTTCGTTGAATCGAGTGCGATCTGATAAAGATAGCCCTCATCACTCTTCCATGCCTTCACGATATCGACATCATACGTTTCGAGTGGCCGGCGAATGTCCACCACATCGCCGAGCCAAATGAGATCATCCACCCCGTCGATCGCCGCAAATTCATCGGCAAGAGCATCGGCCTGCATGAGATCGATCCCTTGAGCGTAAATGTAACTGTTGGGCAAATTCGCACCAAAGGCATCTTCGAGCGTTTGAAGCGAACTGGTAGAGGGAGAATCTTCGGGCAAGTAATCCGAGAATTGGTAGTTGATCTTCACCAACGGGATGCAGAGCGCACAGGCAACGCACAGCAAAAGTGCTGCTGCCAATACCCCTTTTGGATGATTGAGACTTGCACGGAAGAGCCTGTCGATCATATGACGCATAACCCTCCCCTTTGTGCGCTGTTGAATAGATAGCTCGCTAAGTCTTTTTACATTCCGCGATTCTTGAGCGCTTTATTCCCCCGCGCGCTCATGGAAACGCATAGAACGTAGTATAAACAATCAGATGGAGCTAACGATTCATGAAAGGGATTCTCCATGCTAAAAATCACCGTTATCGCAGTCGGCAAGTTGAAAGAGCGCTTTTGGCGCGATGCATGCGCTGAGTATAGCAAGCGGCTTAGTGGTTACTGCAACCTGACCGTACGCGAGATCCCTGATTCGAACCGCGAGCAAGAAGGAGCTCTCGTTCTCGAGGCACTGCCTGAAAGCGCGACCATCATCGTGCTTGATATCCAAGGGAAAGAGACCTCGAGCGAAGCCCTCGCAAGCCGAATCGAGCGTTACACCATTGAAGGTGCGTCGCATTTGGCGTTCGTGATCGGGGGATCCGACGGTCTTACGGACGCGGTGAAAGAGCGCGCTGCCTGGCGCATGAGCTTCGGGCCGATCACGCTTCCTCACAACTTAGCGCGCGTGGTTTTGCTCGAACAGATCTATCGCGCCTTCAAGATCATCAAGCACGAACCGTATCATAAATAAAGATGACGAACGATGAATTCCTTCGTTAAACTTATTCCCAGTCAGCGCCAACTACTACGAGGAAATCGGTCGTGAAGGAATAGGTTCCGCCGGTGTTCTTCTTCAGCTGACCTACCCCAAGCGCATCGGCAATTGCTTGAGCTTGAGCCTTGTCGGAATCATTGTTGTAGATGATGAGCGTGTTCTTGTAGTTAGAATCATCCGCGTTGCCCGTGTCGGTTATTGCGCCTTTATCCGAAAGCTTTCCTGCAGCCTCTGCCGCAACGCCATTTATGCCTGCGCCATTACGAACTGCGATCTTAACGCCTGAAAGGCTCGCGTCAGAAGCACCTGATGTGTTCTTTGAGGAAACGTTCTTGCCGCCGTCGCCAACAACCGCAAGCGTGACACCCGTATTAGGGTCAACTAGGTCTTTTTCGGTTGGAGGCAATCCCGCATCGACGCGCTTCATCATCTCACGCCATGGCTCTTCATCAAGGATCGCCCACCAGACATCATCCTCATAAAGTGGCGTGGTGGGTTCCATAGCCGAATAGATATCTTCTTCAACGTTGATATCTTTGAAGGTGTTCGCGAAGCCAAGGATGCTTGAAACCGAGAAATCGGTAGTGATGTAGTCGGCAAGTGTGTTGACGGTGTTGGTCATGGTTGCCACGTCGGAAGACATGATCTTCTTCAAGATAGCTGAGATGACCATGCGCTGGTTCGCCGCACGCATAAGGTCGCCATCGCCGTACTTGTCATAGGCATGACGCGAACGGCAAAGTACGAGCGCTTGCGAGCCATTGAGCGTTTGAGGGCCAGCTTCGAGCGGTTCGCCTGCAAGAGGGTCGTTGATGGCCATGGGTACATCGACCTCAACACCACCGAGCGCATTGACCACGTCTTCAAAACCATTGAAATCGATCTCGGCATAGTGATGGATCGGCACACCCGCCAGCTCGGAAACCGTCTTAACCGCAAGCGAAGGACCGCCGAATGCATACGCTGCGTTGATCTTCTGCTTACCGTAGCCCGGCAGTTCGACCATCGTGTCACGATAGATCGAAACCATGGTTATCTTGGTGTTGCGCGGATCGACGCGCGTAAGAATCATGGAGTCAGTACGATAAGCGCCACCGTAAATGTCGCTCTCTTCGCGCTCTTCCGATTTATCAACGCCGATCAAAAGCATGTAGAACGGTTCACTGGGAGAATCGGATGCGGTGAGCGAAGCGAGCAGATCATCATCGAGGCCGTCTTGCAGATTGCGGTCGATATTGGAAATGAAGGCAAACGCAACGCCAACGCCTGCAAGTACGACCACCAAGAAGATCGCAGCAACCGTCATGCCGATCTTGCGTTTATGATGCTTCTTTTGCTTGCGCGAGGCATCTCGATATTGTCCAACATTACCATGCCGAGAATAGGCGCTCACATCATAGGGCGATGTAAAAGATCTCTCGTTATATGACGAGCTCTCGGCATTATGGGCGGCGTGGCGCCCAGACTTTTTTTGCGATTTCATCATGACTATATAATGAGCAAACTCTATTTGTTACGCAATTGTTTATCGGGTAACAAACAAGAACTCCGCTTATTTAGCGTTTTTTCTCCAAAATTATGTTGAGCCAATGGATTTTATAAGGTTTCTCGTACAAACAGAAGACCTTTTTGTTGGTCTCATGCTGGCTGCTTGCTTCGATCGGTTTCATCCGCAGACTCGCTCGGCAGGGTAAAACGCCATGAGCAACCGCATGTTGGATCCGTGATCTCGGGATAGCAGCTCAAGCACTCGACCTCGATGCGCGGGTCGATCGTCTGAGCGAACGTGGTGTATTCATTGATACCAGCTGGCTTACACGGATGGAATTCCATGCCTTTGCGCGAACGGGCTGATTGGACGCGGCACACATCGGTACGGAAGATGAGCGCGCCATCTTCCCAATACATGCTCGTCTCGTTCGCGATCGTGTTGTAGTAGAGCGGAAGCGCCTGCGCGAGGCCTTCAAGCCCTGGATATTCAGCAAGGTTGAGAAACTTCTTCAAACGCTTTGCTTCGGAAATGGGGTAACGCTCCCACACAGCAATATCGATCTCCATGGCGTAATCCATGCCCTTGCGCTCTTCAAGAATCTGAAACCAAGTGCCATCCATGGCGACCAGATTCTTCGAAGCCATCCTCAAAAGCTCTACAAGCTGTTCCTTGGTCAAGCTCTCAATCGCGTTCTTCAAGCTGGGCATTGCTTCGTCCTTTCGATCTGGTAGGGCAAATGAGGAGTCGCTGCATCAGCACACTCAACCGTTCGTTCGATGATACCTGCTTGCGCAAGCGTACTCAAGCAAGACCATCGTGTAGAATGATGCCAACTAAGAGTGAGGAGCGTGCATGAGCTTTCGAAAGACGGGTGCCCGCTTGGCATCGTCGCTTTCCACCTGGGGGCTGAAAACCCTTGCCCACCGTCCGGCAGCGAACATGCCAGGCAAGATCGCGCTCAAGATCGATCCCCATATCATCTCCGAAGAGATGAGCAAGATTGCGGAAGGTTCGATCGTGGTAGTGGGTACGAACGGAAAGACCACCGTAACCAACATGATCGCCGATGTGATCGAAGCAAGCGGCAAGACCGTCGCATGCAATCGCACGGGTGCGAACATGGCTTATGGCGTAGCAGCTACGCTCTTGCAGACCGAGCCAGTCGACTGGGGCGTGTTCGAATCGGACGAGCTCTGGCTCGCGCGCATCTTGCCGCAGGTGAAAGCCACCTATGTGGTGCTGCTAAATCTCTTCCGCGACCAACTCGATCGCTGTGGCGAGATCGACCGCGTACAGGAGGCCATCATCTCAGGGCTTGAACATTCGCCCGAATCAACGCTCATCTACAACGCCGATGATCCCCTGTGTGCGATCATCGCTGAGAAGGTGCAGAACAAGACGATCGCATTCGGCGTGAGTGAAGACATGCACCTTGCGCAGAACACCGTTGCCGATGCGCAAATGTGCCAGCGGTGCTCAGGTATGTTCACCTACGATTATCGCCAGTATGGGCAGCTCGGTACCTATCGCTGCGAAAACTGCGGCTTCACGCGCCCTAAATTAGATGTTCATGCGCACAATGTAGCATTCGATGGGGGCATTACCTATGCGATCACCGATACGATCGATTCCGCTCAGGCCACTATGCGCCTTGCACAGTCTGGCCCTTATATGGTCTACAACACGCTTGCATTATGGACCTGCTCGCACTCACTTGGCATCGACAACGAAACCATTCAGGAATGCGTGAGTGCGTTCGATCCTCAGAATGGGCGTTTGCAACACCTTACGATCGAAGGGCGTCCGCTGCTCTTGAACCTTGCGAAGAACCCCACCGGGTTCAACCAGAACTTGAAGATCATTACCGCCGATGAGGGCAAGAAAGTGGTAGCGTTCTTCATCAATGACAATGAAGCGGATGGGCACGATATCTCATGGATCTGGGACTGCGACTTCGAAGAACTCGCAAGCCAGCCTGAATTGGTGGTCTATGCGGGCGGCACGCGTAAGAACGATCTGCAGCTGCGCTTGAAATATGCTGGCATCCAGGCACGACTCATCAACAGCGTGAACGATATGGTCGACACCGCACTCGACATGCCCGCCGATTGGAACATGTACGCGATCGCGAACTACACGGCATTGCCCGCAGTGCGCGCCGCACTGATGGAGCGCGCCGATAGCGTTGAGGTCGCAACTCCACGCGAAGGTGTGCTCAGCGTTACTCCTGCGGTCATGGCGAACACGATCCCGCCTATCCAACAGGAGCCGCTGCGCATCGTTCATCTCTTCCCCGATCTGCTCAACCTCTACGGAGATGGGGGCAATCTGAAGGTGCTCATGCAGCGCTGCGCTTGGCGCGGAATCCCTGCTGAGCTAGCACAGATCCACTACGGCGATGAGTTCAACATCTCCGAAGCCGATATCGTATTCATGGGCGGTGGTCCCGACCGCGAACAGCATCTTGCCTCCCAAGAGATCTTGAAGAATAAAGAGCAGCTTGCCACCTATGTTGAAGACGGTGGGGTGTTGCTCGCCATCTGCGGTGGCTACCAAATTTTGGGTAAGAACTGGCTGATGGGTGATGAGATCATTGAGGGCCTTTCGATCATCGATGCCGAGACCAAGCGCGCGAACAAAGGCTTCGATCGCTTGATCGAGAATATCGCGCTCGTCTCCTCTATCGCCTCGCGTCCGGTGATCGGCTACGAGAATCATGCAGGCCGCACGCACCTTGGCGAAAGTCTCGAGCCATTCGGACAGGTGATCTCGACGACTGGGCACGGCAACAACGACACCTCTGGCGCCGATGGCGTACGCTACAAGAACGTGATCGGCTCCTACTTACATGGACCACTTTTAGGAAAGAATCCTGAAGTTGCCGATTGGCTCATCGCGACTGCGCTCTCACGTAAGTTCAACCAGCCAGTGAAGCTCGAAGTGCTCGATGATACCGTCGAACTGAACGCTAACGATTTCATGGCAGCTCGCCTCATCAAATAAACCACCAGCCCGCCGACCACTAACACGCTTTTGGCAGGATCAGCGGAAGAGGCACGTTGCTCGATCAGCGCCGAGCGCGAGACACGAGGTTCCCCGCTTCCCTGCTCAAGAACCTGCATTCTGCAGGTTCTTTCGTG
>OGOI01001832.1_pt1 | contig 11805 bp, 4 predicted proteins | sample 1552631 | NCBI WGS metagenome assembly OGOI01 (sample SAMEA2580204, study PRJEB22360) | human gut metagenome | biome: human gut; feature: human-associated habitat; material: faeces | place: Denmark | collected 2008/2010 | reverse complement strand
CCCCTTAAGCTATTTACTTTGCTATTATTTTCCTACTGTAATAATGAGTTTAACACCTTTATCAATACCATGTTTTGTAGCATTATTAACTGCATTTATCTGAGCTTCGCTTAATGTTACATTTGGAACAACTACTTGTAATTGTCTACCCACTATTTCTTCCGCATTAACAAATTTACCATTAAATGTTTCTCCTATAAATCCTGAAACTTTATTAATGTCCTTGACAATTACCTTTTCCAATTTATTACCATTTTGATAAGTCTTTGCACCTAAGTCTCGGCTTTTAACACTAGTCACAACACCATTTTCTACTTTATCTATGGTCGGGAAATTGTGTCCCAAGTTATTTCCCATAGCTTTGTCAATAATATCTCCTCGCTCTAATGGTGGTTTTTCCCAAGTGCCTTCTGGCAATTTTGTTTCGGTTACTTCTGCAACTAATTTTTTAAACGATTTATCAATCCCATCATTATGGGTACTTCCTGCACTCCTTACTACATTCAAAAGTTTCCCAGCCCCATAACTAAGGCCACCCATAACGCCACCTGTCACTGCTCCTGCAATACCACCGACTAACGTATCTTTTGCTACTTGTTTCAGACTATTTCCAGACAAACCTGAATTCACTGCACTATATGAAGCTCCACCAATAGCTCCAATAACTGCTCCTGAAACCATCGCCGTTCCTAAGCCACCCATTGCTGGCAATGCTGCCAGAACTGCTCCTGCAGCCAAACCGCCTGTTGCGGCAACTACAAGACCAGAAACTGTAACCGCAGTTATACCAATGGCTACTTTTTTCACCGCATTCCAGTCTACTTTTCCAAGCTTATCTGTAATACGATTTGTTGTCGTACACATATGTCGTACCACTTCTGAGCGGATTTCTGCCGTTCTTTCTGAAACATAGGATTTGAAAGATGTATAAGTTTTTCCAATTTTCTGTACCCCATTGCTTACAGAACGAATAAACTGACTTCCTCTGGATGTGATCTTTTGATATGTACTGCTACTGGTTACACGATTTTTCACAGATTGATATGTCTGTTTTGCATGTTTAGCTGCATTTTTGGCAGTTTTTGCTACCCCCTTCACTGTGTTAACAATAGTTTTTGCTGCTTTCTTAGCTGTATTTACTACTGTTTTGACTACCTTTTTCGCAGTATTAACGATTTTCTTGCCGACACTCTTGACTGCTTTCGCTGCTTTTTTAGCTGTACTCTTAATCCTGCTCCACAATGAATGTCCTGTCGGATCACTGTAATTCAGCGGATTATTGGTCGTATAATCGTAGCGGTTTCTGGTCAATGGATTTTCTGTCGTTCCAAGGTCACTATCTTCAGTTGTAAAGGTTCCGTTCTCTGCGTTATAGTATCTTGCCCGCAGATACTGAAGTCCTGTTTTTACATTTGTGGACTCCCCATTGTAACCGTAGTAATTGACACCGTCTGCTGTTCCTGATGTAAGGTTACCGTATGAATCATACTGATAACTGTTCGTCAGATTAGCTGTTTCGGTCAGGATTCCGGTCACGCTGTTTCTTCCGTCATATAAATAATAACTGCTTTCTTCCGATTTATCAACGCTTACCCGTTCTCCGATTCCACTTTCTCCATAAGTATAAGCCTGACGTACTTTCTCGTCTGCTCCATACTCTGCAAGGACTTCTGTATTCTCGCGATTGATATCGTTGATATACTCTGTCAGTGTGTATCCTTTGGCATTGGAACCGCCTTTTACCAGAGAGGCAAGCTGCTCTTTCGGGCTGTTTCCATCTTCGGTACGCTGGTTCGCCGGGATCAGGACTTCATCGCCATAGCAGTCTTCCCATTTATAGGTGTTATCAAGTTCGAATACCCGGTTGTTATCTCCATCGTACATGGCTGCCATCAGGACTGTTCCACCCTGTTTTACTACTGCCAAACGATTCTCTGCTGTGTATTCATAAGTAACCGGATCTGCACTGTTTGTCTTATCACATTCCTGGATCAGATTGCCATCTTTATCATAGCTGTAGGTTGTTCCCGGATCGCCCCAGATCTTTGCATTGGTGCGTTTGATGAGCTGGTTGGAATCGTTATACTTGTAATTATATTTTGCTTTGCTGACACCATCTTCGATCTTCTCGTAAGAGGTCCGGTTTCCGATCTTGTCATACGTATAATTATGGACTGTCTTTTTACCGCCCTCTGCTTTTTCTGTACAGCGTGTCAGTTCCCAGTTGTCATCGTATTCATAGGTACGTGTCGTCTGGGTCTCTTTTTCCTGATGCTCACAGTCTGCTTTGTCTGTCTCATTCTGTGTATCGCCCCAGTTGTACCAGTCTTCCCAGCTTGGTGTCTTTCTTGTTCCGGCTTCCAGTTCCGTAGCTGTTTCTCCAACTACATATCCCTGATCATTGTACTTGTACTCATAAGTACTGATTACTTTGCCACACGAACCACAGGTGTTGACAATCTTTGTGATATGATCTTCTGCATCGTAAGATACTTCCGTCTTTGTTCCATTGCTTCTAATAACTTCTGTCACACGGTTCAGTGCATCATGCTTGTAAGTGGTTACTTTTCTATTACGGTCTGTCAGTTTTACCAGATTATCATTTAAGTCGTATTCATAGCTGATCTTTGTCCCATCCGGGTATACGATTGCCTGCAGATTATCTGCGTCATCATAAACGTAGCTGACATCCTTTTTCGAACCGCTTGTCACTTTGGTGATTCTTCCAAGTGCATCGTATTCGTAGCTGCTCTTGCCTGTCTGATCCTTCATGGATACCCCTTCCCCGGCACTGTTATCTGCGTAGGTCACGTCCTTTTCGGATGTCTCGCCTTTTGCGTCCTGATAAGATTTCTCCAACAGGTCATTCAGTTTGTCGTAATCATACGTGGTTTTCTTGCCGCTTGCCTGTGTATGTCCGGTCAGTCTGCCTTTTTCATCATAGTCGAATTTCTCCGTTCTTCCTGCCGGATCTTTGATGGATGTCAGGTTGCCTTCTAAGTCATAAGTATAATTCGTTGTCTTATTTGCTGCATTGGTGAAGGTCACCAGGTTATCCATGTTGTCGTAACCATAAGTTGTTACACCGCCAAGGGCATCAGTTACTTTGGTCAGGTTGTCATTCTTGTCATATTCCAGATGGCTCTTTAATCCGGTCTTATCTGTAACAACCTGAATATTCCCATGTGCATCGTAATCAAATCCCGTTGTGAATCCACGCTTGTCTGTAATAGAAGTTACCCTGCTGTCCTTATCATAGGTATAGGATTCCTTCTGCCCCAGTGCATCGGTCTCTTCTGTTACACGGTTGTCTTTATCGTAGACTGTCTTTGCAACATAGCCCATCGGATCTGTTACAGATGTAACATTATAATTCTTATCATATCCATAGCTGGTCTTTCTTCCACCCGGTTTGGTGATCTCAGTAATATTTCCTGCCGGGTCGTAAGTGTAAGCAGTTATCTTACCAAGCGGATCAGCTGCAGAAGTCATCTGACCTGCCAGGTCATAACTGTAGGTATTGCTCCGTCCAAGCGGATCTGTCTCCTTCACCAGATTGCCATACTTATCATAAGAAAAGCTGGTTGTTCCATCCAGTGCATTGGTAGAAGACTTCATCTTATGGAGCTTATCGTAAGTATAAGTAGTGGTACTCTTTAAGCTGTCGCTTTCTTTTACCACGTTGTCCACTTTATCATAAGAGAAATTTTTAGTATAACCCAGTGGACTGGTCATACTCTTCAGACGTCCGGCTTTATCATAACTATAGGTATACTCTCCACCATTCGCCTGTGTCATCTTTGTGACATTGTCATTCAGGTCAACACTGTACTGTGTCTCATTTCCCTTTGCATCCGTTACAGAAATGACATTGCCATGCTTGTCGTAATCATATTTGGTAACTGCTCCCTTTGGAGAAATCTGTTCCGTCATGTTACTCAGGCTGTCATATTTGTATTCGGTAATGAGTCCCATCGGATCTTTTGATTTGGTAAGATTTCCAATGGCATCATAACGGTATTCATTTGTTTCTTTTAACGGAGAAGTCTCACCGATCTTGCGGTCCAGTTCATCATACTGGTAGGTTGTCGTATTTCCATTTCCGTCTGTCTGGGATACGAGATTGTCATTTTTATCGTAAGCATACTTGGTAACCGTACCGTTTTCATCGACAGATTCCGTCACATTATCATTTCCGTCATACTTAAAGGTGCTGGATGCTCCCAGTGGATTTGTCTGAGAAATAACCCGGTCTTTCTTATCGTAAGCGTATTTATATGTGGCTTCCTCTTCTTCTGTCATGGATAACTGGTTGCCGACTTTATCGTAGGTAAAGGTTGTTTTATGACCTTCCGCATCCGTTACCGCTGTAATGCGGTCCATAACATCATATTCATAAGATGTGATACTTCCGTCTGCTTCAGTAAGTTTCAGGAGTCTGCCGTACTGATCGTACTTGTATGTTGCTGTCCTGCCAAGTTCATCGGTCTGTGTCAGTACATTTCCGGCACCATCATAAGTATAATCCATACTGTTTCCACCATTGTCGGAGGAATGGATCAGGTTGCCTGCTCCGTCATATTGATAGGTAATTACGAGTCCCTGTGCATCCGTACATTTTACAAGCTGTCCGATGGCATCGTACTCCATCAGCACCTTGTCCCCTGTCGGCAGTATTATGGATGTGTTATTTCCCTCTTTATCATACACATAACTATACGCATTGCCGAGGGCATCTGTCATCTTTGTGCTGTTGCCCTGTGAATCGTATTCGTAAGTGGTCTTTCCTTTCAGGGCATCCACCGTCTGTTCCAGATTGTCGGTGGAATCATATTTCATTGCTGTAATGTTGCCCTTTGCATCGCTTACCGATGTCATGTTTCCATTACCATCGTAAGTCATGGTACTGGTATTTCCATTTTCATCGGTAGAGGATACCAGATTTCCATTTAAGTCATACTTCATGGATACGGTATATCCAAGGGCATCTTTGGATGTAGTCAGATTTCCTGCCTTGTCGTAAGCATAAGTATCTGTTCTTCCCTCTTCATCGGTAGAAGATACCAGATTTCCTGCTTTATCATAAGTATATGTGGTAGTTCCACCTTCTGGGTTGGTTTCACTTAAGCGGTTTCCTGTATTATCGTAGGTATAAGTCCAGGTTCTTCCACTGTCATCTGATTTTGATACCAGATTGTCTGCCGCATCATAAGTATAAGTGGTAACTGCACCTAATTCATCTGTCTCTTTAGCGAGTCTTCCGCAGTTATCATATTCCTTGGAATGGCTGCTTCCATCTCCATAAGTAATCTTGGTTTCATTTCCTAATGCGTCATATTCATATTTGGTTATATTACCAACTGCATCTTTGGACTGAAGCACCTGTCCAAGAGAATCAAACTTGGATACGGTTGCATTTCCATTTCCATCGGTATATTTTTTCAGATTTCCTGCTTTGTCATATTCATAGAGCTTTGTTCCAAAATCTTTATTACTCTCTTCTATGACACGTCCCATGCTGTCATACTTATAAGTAATTGTATTTCCTTTTGCATCGGTTGCTTTGACCTGCTGATAATTCTTATCATAAACGTAGCTGATCTGATTTCCTTTCGGATCTGTACCACTGGTCATGTTGTACATCTTATCATAAGTATAAGTGGTGGTATTCCCCAGTGCGTCAGTACTTGCTGTAATATTTCCCACACCATCCAGCGTATAAGCGGTCACACCGCCATCGGCTGCTGTCTTGGAAGTCAGATTGCCATTCGCATCGTAACTGTTCGAGGTTACATTTCCAAGTGGATCTGTCATGGTAACTGCACGATTCATCGCGTCATACGTGAATCCCCATGCTGCTCCATTTCCATCCACATATCCGGTCATGTTCGGTCCGTCATACGAATACGTTGTTGTGACACCTCTGCCGTCTGTCTGGGATACCATACGATGTTTGTCATCGTAAGTATAGGTAATGGCTGTTCCATCCGGTTTTGTAGATGTGACCATATTTCCATTACCGTCATAACTGTAAGTAACCGTTGCTCCGTTATATCCAGTTGCACTGGTCAGCTTATTCTGCTCATTATAAGTATAAGAGGCTGTCTTTCCATCCTCTCTTGTCTCCGTTGCTACATTGCCAAATGTATCATAAGTGTAAGTTTTTGTTCCGGCTGCTGTCGTTTCGGAAGCAAGCTGATTCTCTGCATTATAAGTCTTTTCACAGGTTGTTCCATCCGGATATTCAATGGATGTTGTGCGGTACTGATCATCATAATGATAAACGGTCTTATTTCCTTCGTTATCCGTTGTTGTAGTAGAACTCTTTCCGTACTTGAAAGTTGCCGTTCCTTTTTCTGCATCAGTCTGCTCTACAACTCTTCCTTCTTTATCGTAAGTATTCTTTACAACCGTATTGCCATTCTCATCTTTCCAGCTTGTCATACGGCTGTCATCATCATATTTGTACTCTTTTGTTGTTCCATTCGGATCTGTTACAGATATCAGATTTCCCTGCTCATCATATTTGTAAGAAACTTTTCCACCATCTGGAAGAGACAGTTCCTTGATATGCCCGAATTTATCCTGTTTTACCCCGAATGTTTTTCCGGATGGTGTTGTAATCTTACTCAGATTATAATCATCGTCATAATCTAATACTGTCTTAAATCCATTCACATCCGTTACATAACGTAAAATTCCATATTTATCAAATGACCAGACGCTCTGATCCGCATCTGTCAGTTCCCATCCGATGTAGTCATGGTCTGTATCTTTATAGCTGACTGCTTTTAAATCATATACATAACCATCCGGAGTAGTGTAGCTTCCATCTTCATTCTTATCAAAGATCAGATAACTTCCGTCCCCTCTCATATACAGAAGACTTCCGTCCTCCATTTGAGAAAGTGACTGGTCATAGTTAAAGCTCCATCCACGTCCGAACATGGAATGCTGGTCTGTTCCTTTGGAATTGTAGCTTCTTGTAATGGAGAATTCTCCATTCAGTTCATTCATCGTCGCATCGGACTGATCCATGTAGAAGTTACCAGTATTTAAGTTGACTGGTTCAAATCCAAATTCACAGTGCAGGCCTCTTCCCATCAATGCTCCGTCAATCCGCATCTTATCCTGATCGGTAAGCGGTGCAGGACTATATGGAACATTTGTCTGTGGGTTACGGATAAAGATCGTGTTATTTGCGACTACCAGTGCGTCCATAACCTGATTGTCTTTCATAATGTTCTTAAGCGGAACACCATAATATTTTGCAATCTTCGGGAATGTATCAAACTGCTTCACTTCATAGATCACAAAGCTGTCACTGGTCACTTCTTTTCCTGTTTCCAGCTTTCCATCAATCTCTTTCGATGCTTTTGCTTTGATCTTATAAAGCTTGTCCTTCGTCAGCCCTGAATACAGTGCACTCTGCCAGTTGGAATCTTTGCTGTAATACTTATTCGCCTCCGGGAACTGCTTATTGTATTCAGTACTGTCTGGATAGGAATACAATGGTTTTGCATCTGTTTCGTGATGTTCTTCATTTTCCTCATCTGGAAGCAGATAATATTCTACTGTAGATTTGCTCTTTGCAATTCCGTCTGCAAATACGGCATCAAACTTCAGCTTTCCATTTGTATTCTTTTCTGTCATCGGGCGAAGCAGGATCGTTGTTTCATCCAGTGACATATCTCGCAGATATGGATCTTCAGCCGGTGACCACTGGATGCTGAGTTTCGGTCCATAAACGGATGCCCTGTTATTCAGTACCTCACACTGCATAGAAGCTCCAAGGTTATTTGCCTCGGCAATGGCTACCAGTGCAAATCCGTTATTCGCATGAGTTCCCTGCACCCAGTCATTGACCAGATCTTTGACGTCATAATTGATATAGCTGTTCCTGCTGGTACTTGCATTCTGTACATCCTGAAACGTAAGATTTACTGGTTTTGTTTTCCATGTGATGGAGGTGTTCCACGACTGATCTACACGATAAAGTCCAAACTGGGATGCACCACCACTGTATGCAGTTTTCTGACTGACTGCAAATGTTGCACTGTCAATTTTGGAATCTTTCGGAATCTGACTAAAATTTGAATTTACTTTGATATAAGTCCGGCAGTTCTGGTGTGCAGTACCAAATCCTGCAAGGTTCCCAGACTTAATACCATCATCAAATCCGACATACGGATAATTGTTGTCACCAATCTGACTGGTAGGACTTCCCTCTTCCACACCGATCATGTTAAAGGAACTCTTCTGAATCTCTACTGGTGTCGGATCGATCCTGACCGGATACTGACGTTCTTCTGCCGAAAGCCAATCCCTATCTGGTTTTACGGTCAGGATTGTTTTTCCATCTTCTTCCCGAAGTTCCAATGTGATCAGGAAACTGATTTCCCCGGCAGCATCTTCCATTGATGGCGTCTCCAGAAGATACTTCGCATCTTTGATTGTCTTCCCTTCCGGATAGATATAGACCTGATTGTCTTTTACTTCTGCCTGATACCCCGGAATCTGCAGCTCGTATTCATAGACTTCCCTGTCTGTTGGCTGCTGAAGTACGATATCTTCCTTAATGCTGGAATCCAGTACTGTATACTGAACATCTGCGCCCTCGTAAACTTCATTATAAAGGATCGCATTGTCTTTAATAACGGAATGTGTATAATCTCCATCTACCGGAATGATCCCGATTCTGGTCTTTCCATTTCAATCGTTACACCATTCTCTTCTGACATCTGTTCCGGAAGAAGGATAGCATAATCGTTTGCCTTGTTCTGATAAACTTCTGTTTTCTCTTCAAATTCCATTGGATATACCACTGCTTCTAGTTTCGTATCTGGAGATACAACTACTTGTCTTCAGTTGCCACTACACTGCTGGCTTCCTGTGCTTCTTCGGATGCCGGAGTATCTGCTTCTTCTGGTTTTACAAGTGTATTATCAACCAGCTCGGTATCTCCATCCTCATTCTTATAAGTTCCGACATAACCTCCATAAACGGTTGTATACTGCTTGTCCCCTGTCTTATAAGTCTTGGAAATGGCATCATAATCAATCAGTTCACCTTCCGGTTCTTCTGGAATCGGATAGTAATCCTGTGGTTCTTTCAACTCCACTTCTTTTTCCTGCGGATTTTCTTCTGTTTCTTCCGCTGGAGTTGTCTGTTCTTCCTGCGTCTCTGTATCTTCTGATGGCGTCGTTTCATTTTGTACGTCCGCATCAGACTGCTGACTCTTATCTTGTTCTCCAGATGTGGAATCTGTAATCCCTGCTTCCTCTTCCGTCAAAGCCTCTGGTCTGGAGAAATCTGCATTCTTCTGTACATCCTCAATGGCCTCTTTTGCCTGTACAAAAATAGGCTCTGTTCCCTGTAGTGCCATCAGGAGTGCAAGTACTAAGGCTATAGCCGACTTTCGAAATCTCTTCATAGTCTCTTTCTCCCTCTTGTAATCTTTTTCTATAATTCCTTTACAAAATAACCGCTACCCTCCTTTTTTCTGACTTTGGCACTACTATAATCTAAAAAATCACAAAATTTTCATAAATGGTAAAAATGCCCCTTGAGGTGGCAAAAATAGACGAAATCGGTCGAAAAAAATAGTAAGACACCATCGCCTTACTATTTTTCATCTAATTTCATATATAATAATATTTTCACTTGAAAGGATTTCTCCGTATGGCAGATCTCCATCTGACCATGATATTTTTCTACTACGAGTTTCACATTTTGTAATCCTATTCCATGTCCTTCTTTCCTGCTTTTCGTTGTCAGATAAATTCCATTCCGCACTTTTGGTGTATCTTTTATGCTATTCTCAATCTGGATATTCATGATTCCTTTTCCATAATACATCTGAAACGATAATCTCCTTTCATCTGAAGCTGCTGTCCCACGAATAGCATTATCCATAAGATTTCCCACTATTATACTTATATCAAATAATTCTTCCCCTATATGATTCGGTATTTCTACAGAAATCTCCGGATTTTCAATTACTGATTTCGAATCTTCCAAAATATAATTCAGCAGATTATTCATATTACGGTTTTCTGTATATAAATGATGACATAAGGCTGTTCCGGCTATATTCTCCATTTGTTTCAGATACGATAGAATCTCTTCATTTCCTCCCGTTTTTGCCATTGCCCCTATTGTTGTAAGATGGTGCTTGTAATCATGATGTATCTTATTCAGCCTGTCCTGTGATTTCATCATCATCTCCAGTTCTTTTGCATACTGGCTCATCTGAATTTTCATCTCTTCCTGTTTTGCTGTTTCAATATAACTTTTCTGAACCTCATCGTGCAGATAGAAAATAAACACATTGATAAACAGTAAGAATAATACAATCGTAGACCGCACACCTCTTCTGTCTGGCAGCAATATCCTGATACAGACTATAATGCTGATCACCGGGACAGAAAGCATAGCAAGCCAATGACGGTTCTTTATATAATAACTTCTCTTTACACCTACTTTTCTTTCAATAATGACTTCCAGTAAAAAGAATATAAAATTTCCCATTACAATAGTTCCCGGTCCCATGTGATGATGCACCGGATTTCTTGCTACCGCATACCGTTGAAAGAACACGATTGGAATCCCATCACATAAAATTCCCATAATATATACCATAAGTGTATTCCAGACATGATGTTGCCAGTCTGCCTGATATGCCACTGTTATAATTAACAGAGCTATCAGCTCAAAGATCAGATCTCCGTACATCGTTCCCCACTGCATGCTTCCCCAGCATGAAAGCAGATATGCACAAAAATATGCAAATAGCTTTTGTGTATCCTCATTTTTTGGATACAGGATGGTATTGTAACGGAACACAGTATAAATCCAGAATAATTTACTTGTCAGATAAGTGATCAAATGGATATTCATAATCTTTTCTTCTCCGTTTGTAATAGTCTTTCCCTGACCTTCTTGCGATTTGCTTTACTGATACTGAGACGTGTCTTGTCTTTCATAACCACGTTGTCATATTCGTAATGCTCCACGTGTTCCATATTGATGAGATAGGACTTGTGAATCAGTAAGAAATATTCTTCTGTTACATCCGCTACATCCTTTAATTTTCCTCGATATTCATATTCTTTTTCCGATGTCACGATATGTACTCTTTTTCCCAGACTATAAAAATACAGGATCTTGTCATAAGAAATCTTGTGGATTCCTTTTGTATCCGTATATTCAAATATTTTCTTCCGTTCTTTTAACAGTTCCCGTAATTCACCTATCACCCGGAAAAGTTCTTCCTCTCGGATTGGCTTTACAAGAAAATCAAATGGATGAATACGGAATAATTTCATAGCATATTCCTGATATGTTGAAATATAGGTAATCCGCAGTTCTTTTCCATAATTTTTCTTTCGTATCTCCGTTCCGATATCAATTCCATTCTCATGTTCCAGACAAATATCAAGGAATAACATATCGTAGGATTCTTCTTCCAGCCTGTTAAGAAGCTGCTCCGCAGAATAGTATATTTCTATAGATATCTGACAGTCATTCGCTTTCCCATAATGGAGCAGCTTCTGTTCTAACCAATTACATAGGATGATGTCATCATCACAGATTGCAAGTTCTAGCATATTTTCTTACCCTCAGTCTTTCGTAACACGACAAATGGGGAAAAGAATCCCCTTCAATTCTTTTCCCGAATGGACATCACTAATTTTGTGTCATTTTTCCGATGCAACAGCACCACTTCCTTTGCTGTCTTATTTTGTCCTCTATATAATAAACACTTGAACAAGAAAAAACTGTCGCCATTTTATAATTTATTTA
>OGOI01001831.1_pt1 | contig 11805 bp, 10 predicted proteins | sample 1552631 | NCBI WGS metagenome assembly OGOI01 (sample SAMEA2580204, study PRJEB22360) | human gut metagenome | biome: human gut; feature: human-associated habitat; material: faeces | place: Denmark | collected 2008/2010 | reverse complement strand
CGTGAAGGGCGCGGCCTTGGCAGCCTCGTCGTTGCCGGCCAGCACGGCAGCCTGCTCCTTGGTGGGGATGGCGCCGGTGTTCAGGTTGACGAGCACGAACTCCTTGGCCTTGCCTTTCGGGCATTTGATCTCGGCGCGGAGCTGCAGGGCGCACTGGTCCATGCGGGGATCGTACGGGAACTCGACGTGCTGCGTGTAATTGCCGCCGTTGCTCATGTCTACGACTGCATAGTTCTCGTCCACCTTCGAACCCTGGTAGTATTGGGTGGCGCCGGCCACTTCGCCGCCTTCGAATACGATGACGGGAGTAACTTTGATGATAGCTTTCTTGTTGAAATACTCAACGGGGAAGGTTACATTGATGTCTGCGGCAACCGTGCCGTTGTTCAGCGTCAGGATCTCGGGGGTGACCGTCAGCTTGATGTCGTCCCGGTTCTTGGCCATCTTCTTGAAGCAGTTGCAGCTCGAGAATGCCAGTGCGGCAGCTACGAGCACAACGCTCAATTTCATTAAGTTTTTCATAATAGGTAAAAGTTAATGTGTTTATTTTGAATTTGTTTGCCTCTTTCGTTCGTTCCGCCGTCTCTCTGTCCGCCCGCTGTCCGTTCTTCGTTGTCCGTCCGTGCAGACGCTTGCCGGGCTGCGGAACAGTGCAAATATAGAAAACTCTTGCTGATTATGCAATATTCCGGACGGAAATCAACGCTTTTTTCCGTCCGAAATATCCACATTAACAGTCTTTTTATTCCTCTTTGTGCTCGTGGCGCTCCCGGCGTTCGCCGCGGTCGCGGCGTTCGCCACGCTCACCGCGCTCGGGACGCGGACGGCGCTCACGTTCCACATAGCCTTCGGGCTTGGGCAGAAGCGCCTTGCGCGACAGTTTGAGCTTGTTGGTCTTGGGGTCTACGCCGATCAGCTTGACGTCGATCTCGTCGCCCTCTTTCAGACCCGTCTCCTCCATGGTCTCGAAACGCTTGTAGTCGATCTCCGAGATGTGGAGCAGGGCGTCCTTGCCCGGCATGATCTCGACGAACGCGCCGAAGGCGACGATCGAGCGGACTTTGCCGTGGTACGTCTCGCCCACTTCGGGGATGGCTACGATGGCCTTGATGCGGGCCAGCGCTCCGTCGAGGGCCTCCTTGTCGATGCCGAAGATGTCCACGATGCCCTTGTTGTCCACCTCCGTGATGGTGATGGTGGTGTTGGTGGTCTTCTGGATGTCCTGGATCACCTTTCCGCCCGGGCCGATAACCGGACCGATCATATCCTGCGGAATGACGATCTGCACGATGCGCGGCACGCAGGGCTTGTAGTCCTCGCGCGGCTCGGCGATGCACTCGGTGAGTTTGCCGAGGATGTGCATGCGGCCTTTGCGGGCCTGCTCCAGCGCGGCGGCCAGCACCTCGTAGGAGAGTCCGTCGACCTTGATGTCCATCTGCGTGGCGGTGATGCCGTCTTTGGTTCCCGTCACCTTGAAGTCCATGTCGCCCAGGTGGTCCTCATCGCCCAGAATGTCCGACAGCACGGCCCATTTGCCGGTTTCGGAATCGGAGATCAGCCCCATGGCGATACCCGACACGGGTTTGCGGAGCTTCACGCCGGCGTCCATCAGCGCGAGGGTTCCGGCGCAGACCGTGGCCATCGACGACGAGCCGTTCGACTCGAGGATGTCCGACACGACGCGCACGGCGTAGGGGTTGTCCTCGCCCAGCGGAATCATCGGCTTCAGGGCGCGCCATGCCAGGTGGCCGTGGCCGATTTCGCGGCGCGAGAGGCCGCGGGCGGCCTTGGCCTCGCCCGTCGAGAAGGGCGGGAAGTTATAGTGGAGCACGAACTGCTCGGTACCCTGCACGAGCACCTCGTCCTTGACCTTTTCGTCGAGTTTCGTGCCGAGCGTAACGGTCGTCAGCGACTGCGTTTCGCCGCGGGTGAAGATCGCCGAGCCGTGGGCTGCGGGCAGGTAGCCCACCTCGCACCAGATCGGGCGGATCTCGTCGGTCTTGCGGCCGTCGAGACGGACGCCTTCGTCGAGGATCATGTTGCGCATGGCCTTCTTCTGCACGTCGTCGTGGAAATATTTGTGGATCAGCGGCGCCTTCTCGATCAGCTCCTCTTCCGAATAGCGGGCTGCGAACTCGGCTTCGAGCGCGTTGAACTTGTCTTCGCGCTCGTGCTTCATCGTGCCGCTCGTGGCGATGGCGTAGGCCTTGTCGTAAAGCTCTCTGATGATCGTCTGGCGCAGTTCTTCGTCGTTGACCTCGTGGCAGTAGGTGCGTTTCACGTCCTTGCCCAACTCCTTCGACAGCTCGATCTGTACGGCGCAGTGCTTCTTGATCTCCTCGTGCGCGAACTTGATGGCGCCGAGCATCACCTCTTCCGAAACCTCCTTCATCTCGCCCTCGACCATCAGGATGTTGTCGATCGTACCGCCGACCATGATGTCCAGGTCGCATTCGGGCATCTCCGAATAGGTGGGGTTGATGGCGTATTCGCCGTTGCGGCGTACGACGCGGACCTCCGAGATGGGGCCGCCGAAGGGAATGTCCGATACGGCCAGCTGTCGAACCGGTACGCGCAGCGCCCGCCGAGGCGGCCAGACCGGCCAGCGCGTCGGGCTGAATATCCTTGTCCGCCGAGATGAGGTTGACCGTCACGTAGACTTCGGCGTGGTAATCCGCGGGGAACAGGGGCCGGAGGGCGCGGTCGATCAGGCGGGCGACGAGCACCTCGCTGTCGTTGGCGCGCGCTTCGCGCTTCATGAAACCGCCGGGGAAGCGGCCTACGGCGGCGTACTTCTCCTTGTATTCGACCTGGAGGGGCATGAAATCGGTGTCGGGTTTTGCATCCTTTGCGGCCACGACGGTTCCGAGCAGCATCGTGTCGCCCATCTTGACGACGACCGAGCCGTCGGCCTGCTTGGCCAGTTTGCCCGTCTCGATCTCGATCTGGCGACCGTCGGCCAGCGTGATGATCTTGCGGACTGCGTTGTACAGCTTCTTTTCTTCCATAAAAATTTTAAACCTATAATGTTTTCGAATTGTTTTTCGCAACGAAAATGAAGGCAACCCCTCTCGGGAATTGCCTCCATTTCTTCCTCGGGACTACTTGCGGAGATTCAGCGTCTTCACGATTGCGCGGTAGCGCTCGATGTCGACCTCCTTCAGGTATTCCAGCAACGCGCGGCGCTTGCCGACCAGGCGCAGCAGTGCGCGCTGGGTTCCGAAGTCGTGCTTGTTGCTTTTGAGGTGTTCCGTAAGGTGGCTGATACGGTAGGAAAACAACGCGATCTGACTTTCGGGCGAACCCGTGTCGGTGTTAGACTTGCCGTACTGGCCGAAAAGCTCCTGCTTTTTCTCAGCTGTTAAATAAGCCATTGTGTAAATTTATTTTACGTTCCACTCTACGACGCATCCCCCTTACCGTGGATAACGCCAGAGCGTTCCGCAAAGGTACGAAATAATTCATAATTCATAATTCATAATTCACAATTATTTTCAATTTGGCGTCTAAAAATAACAAATTAATCGAGAAAATCGTATTTTTGCGGCTAAACAAGTGAAAATTATGGGGAAAACGGGTGTGCGCGGAACTTTCGCCGCGCTTGTCGCCGCGGTGTTGTGCGGCTGCGGGAGCGAGCCGGATTTCGTCACCGTCGACGGGACGATGCTCGGCACGACGCTGCATGTGGTGGCCGACGTGAAGGGCGTCTCGCGGCAGCGTCTCTATGCGGCCGTCATGGAGCTGGACCGCGAGGCCAAGGCGTCGATGTCGATTTACGATTCGACGTCGCTTGTGAGCCGTCTGAACCGCAACGAGACCGACAGCGTCGACCGTCATATCGCCTTCAACCTGCATCTGGCCGACAGCATCGGCGCGTTGAGCGACGGGCGTTACGACGTGACCGTCAAGCCGCTGGTCGAGGCGTGGGGCTTCGCCGGCCGGGAGCGCGTCGAAAACCCGAACGTCGATTCGATCCTCGAATTCGTGGGCCGCGAAAAGGTCCGTGTCGAGGGAGGGCGGCTGGTGAAGGACGATCCGCGCGTGCAGCTGGACTTCAACTCCGTGGCGAAAGGCTATACGGTCGATCTGCTGGCCGGACTGGTCGAGAAATACGGGGCTGAAAACTACATCGTCGACATCGGCGGCGAGGTCCGCTGCCGGGGACTCAACCGGCAGGGCCGGGCGTGGCGCATCGGCGTCGAAACGCCTTTCGACGGCAACATGTCGGACGGTGAATACCTCCAGAAACGGATTCAGATGACCGGCGGCGGGCTGGCCCCCTCGGGCAACTACCGCCGTTTCTACCTCGACGGGGAGAGCAACAAGGTCGCCCACACCATCGACCCCCGCACGGGGCGCAGCGCCCTGTCGCGCCTGCTGTCGGTGACCGTTGCGGCTCCGACCTGCGCCGAGGCCGACGCGCTGGGGACCATGTTTCTGGCGATGGGCGCCGACGATGCGCTGGCGGCCGTGGAACGGATGCCCGGCGTGAAGGCGTACTTCATCCTGGCGGGTGACGGCGGAGAGTACGAGGAGTACGTCTCGCCGGCCATGGAAGCGTTGATTCTGAAATAGCGAGATAAATGAAAACAGCGGTATTCCTCTACAATCCCGAATCGGGCAAGGGCAAAATCGCCCGCAACGTCGGGTGCATCAGTACGATTTTTCAGGCCTACGGCTACGACGTCACGCCGCAGCGGATCGACTTTACGGTCAATCCGTTCGACGGCAACGAGACCATCGACCTGATGGTCGTGGCCGGCGGCGACGGCACGGTGAACTATGCGGTCAACGCCATGAAACGCAAGGGGCTGGACATTCCCATCGGCGTGATTCCGGCCGGTACGGCCAATGATTTCGCCGGGGCGGTCGGCATGTCGCGCGAGCCGCTCGAAGCGGCGCGGCAGATCGCTTCGGGGGCTGTGGACCGGGTCGACGTAGGCCGGGTGAACGACCTGTATTTCGTCAATATCTTTTCGTTCGGAATCTTCACGACCACCTCGCAGCGCACGCCCGACGAACGCAAGCACAAGATCGGCAAGCTGGCCTATATCATCGAGGGGGTCAAGGAGTTCCGCACGATGCACGCCGTGCCGCTGGAGATCGAGGCCGACGGCGAGCGGTTCGACCTGCGGTCGCTGATGGTGCTGATCTTCAACGGCGAGACGGCGGGCGGTTTCCACCTGGCGCGGCGGTCGTCGATCAAGGACGGGCTGTTCGACTGCATCCTGCTGGAGAAGAAGAATTTCTTTCGTTCGACGCTGGCCATGTGCCGCTATCTGGCGGGCGGCAGCCCGAAGATCGTCCGCCACCTCCGGGCGCGACGGATCGACATCCGTTCGTCGGTCAACGAACCCACGGACGTCGACGGGCAGAAGGGCGCCGAATTCCCGCTGCACATCGAGTGTCTGGCGGGCGGCCTGCGCGTGATGTGCGCCAAACAGGCCTCGGGCAATTTCTGATTTTTACGGTCCGGCTTGTTTGATTCTGCGAAAATTCATACTTTTGTCGGAAAAATTACGACGATATGGCGGATAACGGCAAAACGGCGCGCAGCGGAGGACGCGAAAGTTTGCGCAAGGTCTCCATCTCCCGGATCAAGAAGGAGATGAGTGACGTCTTTTACCTTTCGGACGATCTGGTGATTTCCGCACTCACGGCCGACAAGAACACCACGGCCGATTATCCGACCTCGATCGACGGCTTTACGGCCATCATTATGATGACGGGCGAGGCCACCGTGTCGATCGACATGCAGAATTACAGCATCAAGCCCAACACGATCGTCTTTTTCAACCCCGATTCGATCATCCGCACAATCAAGTGTTCGTCGAACGCCGCGGCCTACCTGCTGGCCTTCTCGAAATCGTTCGTCAACGAGATCCAGATCGACCTCTCGACCTCGCTGCCGGTCTACATGCGCTTCGGCAAGGCCCCCGTGCTGGAGGTCACGCCGCAGGACGTGGACGAAATCCGCCAGTTGTTCCAGCTGATCAAGACCATGCTGCGCAGCGACAAGGAGCGTTACCGCCACGAGATCATCCGCACGCTCTTCACCACGGCGTTCTACATCATCACCGAGATCAACCAGCGCGAGCAGCCCGGCGAGATGAAGCAGGGGCGCTGCGAGGTGCTGTTCGACGAGTTCATGTCGCTGCTGCAACAGTACAACAAGAGGGAGCGCAACGTGAGCTTCTACGCCAAGCAGCTCAATATCACGCCCAAATACCTCTCGTCCGTGGTGAAGGAGGTGAGCGGCAAGACCGCCGCGCGGTGGATCGACGAGTCGGTGATCCTCGAAGCCAAGGCCCTGCTCAAGTATTCCGGAATGAGCATTCAGGAGATCGCCTACCACCTCAATTTCTCGACGCAGTCCTTCTTCGGCAAGTATTTCAAACAGCACACCGGAACCTCGCCCTCGCGTTACAAGCGGAAAGGATAGTTTTCGATTTTACAGGGCCTCTTCCGCCCTGCCTTGTCCGGCCCGAACGGAAAATACGTTTGTATGTCCCGTCCGGGTCGAACTGTGTCAGGATAAAATCCGCTCTTCTAAAATCAAAAAACCGAACCTTGTTTTTCAGGTGGCGGCTCGCGGGTGTCCGCTATGACACGCCGCTATTTCAGCGCTTCGACCACGCGGCCGATCATCGCCGGGATGGCGTGCTCCTCCTGCGCGGTGAAGAAATTGCCGTCGATTTCGAACGGGGCGTCCGTCGCCACGGGGCCCGTCACGGCGGCCTTGGCCATCGGGTGCACGGCGACGCGCCGTCCGGCGGCGACGCCTGCAAATCCGAACATCATCCCTGCGGCGCAGTGGCCGATCATCGGTTTGCCCGTCTTCCCGAAGGTTTTCAGCACCTCCATCAGGTCCCTGTTCCAGGGCTCGCCGGCATGCTGCGCGAAGACCGGCACGGCGTCGCCGCAGGCGAACACCAGAGCGTCGTACTCCTCTTCGTGACCCTTGAGGTTGGCGATCACGTCGTCGGCCGTCAGGCCGATGCCCGAGTTGGTGCGGATCTCGCGGCTTTCGGCCACGGCGAACACGGTGCAGGGAATCTTGTTTTCGAAAAACGTTTCCAGATACTGGAACAGGCCCATCCCGTTCACGGGATTCACGGCCACGACAGCTGCTTTTTTTTGCCATGATTGCAATTCTTTTAGTGGTACAATGGTTATTTTCGGTAAGTTTGTTATCTTTGCGTATAAAGATAGGGCAGACAGCCCGTAAAAACAATAACGCACTTAAAAATGAGATGGTTACATGCGTGTAACCATTGCTGGATACCAAACGGATGGAGCCGGAGAAAAAATTGAAAAATTTCACGCCCACGGGTTCCTGCCCGGTCCGGGACGTGCTGTGCCGCCTGGGGGACAAGTGGTCGATGCTGGTGTTGCTGACGTTGAATGCCAACGGCGTGATGCGTTTCAGCGAGATCCACCGCACGCTGGGCGACATTTCGCACCGCATGCTGACCGTCACGCTGCGGATGCTCGAAACCGACGGAATGATCCGCCGCGAAGTCTACGCCGAGGTTCCGCCGCGGGTGGAATACCGTCTTACGGAGCGGGGCGGGAGTCTCCTGCCGCATATTTTCGGACTGGTGGAATGGGCCGAGGCGAACAAGGAGGCTATTCTGGACGGCCGCAGGAGGTCCTGAACGACATCCGCCGGGCGTCCGTGCCGTCGGGGTAGTAGCCGCGCAGCAGTTTCCCGGGGCGGAAGCCGTTGCGGGCGTAAAGCCTTATGGCAGAGTCGTTATCGGTGCGCACTTCGAGCGTCACTTCACGCAGTCCGAGCCGCCGGGCCAGCGCGATAGCGGCGTCCAGCAACGCCTGTCCGGCTCCGCAGCCGCGCGCCGCGGGGTCCACCGCCACGGAGTAGATGCGGAGGTTTTGCGCCGTGCGCCGCATCAGCAATGAAATGTAGCCGACGACCGCACCGTCGCGGGTGGCGGCGTAGGACGCTCCCTGCGCATGCGTCAGCAGGTAGCGCAGCTGTCGCCGCGTGAAGGCCTCCCCTTCCGGGAATGAACGCCGCTCGATGCACTCCACGGCGTCGAGGTCCCCGGCCGTCGCGGGACGTATTCCGACTGCGGGGTTCATTGCGCGTGGAGGCGGTTGAGGCAGTGGACGAAGTGGTTGAGGATGCGGTAGTAAAGTTCGTCGCCCAGCACGGCGTCCTCGACTTCGTGGTCGATCGACGGGTTGTCGTTGATCTCGATCACCACGGCCCTGCCGTTGATGAGTTTCAGGTCCACGCCGTACAATCCCTTGCCGATCAGCGCCGCGGCCTTTACGGCGGTGTCGAGCACTTTCTGCGGCGCCTTGTAGATGGGTACGGTCTCCCATGCGCCGCACAGGTTGCGGCCCGTGTCGTCGTGGGCGTGGTTGTAGATCTGCCAGTGACCCTTGGCCATGTAGTATTTGCAGGCGAACAACGGTTCGCCGTCCAGGAGGCCGATCCGCCAGTCGAACTCCGTGGGGATGAACTCCTGGGCCAGCAGCACGGACGAGTGGCGGAACATCTCGTCGAGCGCCGCGCGCAGCTCTTCGTCGCTGGCCACCTTGTGCATGCCCACCGAGAACGATCCGTCGGGAATCTTGAGGATGAAGGGCGCGCCGAGGCGTTCGCTGATCTCGCCGAAGGAGTATTCGTTGCTACGGAACAGCAGCTGCGAGGCCGGGGCCGGGATGCGGGCCTTTTCGAAAAGCTCGCAGAGGTAGACCTTGTTCGTGCAGCGGATGATCGACTCGGGATCGTCGATCACGGCGATGTCGTTCATCGCGGCACGCTGCGCGAGGCGGAAAGTGTAGTGGTTGAGCGCTGTGGTGGCGCGGATGAACAGCGCGTCGAACTCCATCAGCCGCGTGGCTTCCTCCTCGGTGATCAGCTCCGCGTGGATGTTCATTTTCCGGGCCACTTCGAGGAACTTGTTGAGGGCGTCCTTGTCGCTGGGCGGGAATTTTTCGTCCGGGTCGTAGAGGATGGCGAGGTTGTAGCGTGCGGGCTTGGCCGAGCGCGGCGAGCGCCATACCTTCTTGTTGAAGCAGTCGAGCGCATTGGCGAAATCGTCCTGCCCGCTCTCCGAGAGCTGGCGCAGCGAAAGGGCCTGCACCGACTCGATCTGGTTGCGGGCGTGGTTATTCATCGTCACGCGCAGGATCGGGCAGGGGTAGTGGTCGAAGATGAACCGCGCGATCTTCTCCAGACCCTTCTCGCGGCAGGTTCCGAAGTAGATGTTCAGCTGCCAGGTTTCGTCGGTGATGCGGTTGCGTTCGATCCACTGTTGGCAGAGCTGTTGCAGGTTGCGGTTCATGCGGATTCCGGCGCCCGATTCGAGCTTGTTGAGCGTCTCGACGCCCGGCAGCACCCGGTGTCCCCGGGCCTGGGCCAGCAGCGAGCAATAGTAGCCTTCGGAGTTGTAGCCGTATTCGTCGCTCAGGTTGATGACCAGCTTGGGCGTCCGCTCCCCGTAACGGTGTTCGAGGTAGTCGGTGACGGTCATCAGCGAATCGGTTTCGCAGTAGGGTTTCCAGTCGTTGAGGCTGTTCAGCAGGATGAAGACGCTATTCATGCATGTGTGTTTTCGATGCGCCAAATGTAAGCAAATAAAGCATCCGTTGTACATGCCGCGCGCCGTTTTGCGAAATAAAAAAACGGGCCTCCGCAGAGACCCGTTTTCTGGTTGTCCGTCGGGGCGTCAGGCCCGTTTTTTCGCCGCCTTGGCAGCCACCGCCTTGTCCAGCTCGATGATGAAGTCCGAGAGGACGTTCATGTAGTTGATGAAGGCGTCGTAGGCCGAATCGTAGGGGTTGAAGTAGGAGTGCACGTCGCCGTCCGACAGCCACTTGGTGGCCATGTAGTAGAAATGGTCGGAGGTCTGCATGAAACTCCAGACATAATCGAAATCGGGATTTTTCAGCGCCGCGACCTTCTCCTTCTGGGCATAGAGCTTCGAGAAAGCCTCGTTCTGCAATTCGTTGCCCAGCCAGGCCGTCACGTCGCGCTCCTCGTCGGCCCACGACATCACGTGCGGACAGTGGAGCACGGCGACGGGCTGGTGCTTCTTCGCGGCCTCAGTCACCGTGGCGAACTCCAGGCCGTTCTTCCTGGCGAGGATCGCCTTGGGCAGCGCGCGCATGAATTCGAAGATGCCCGTGTCGGCGTTCTGATGCTCGCCGAAGGTCTCGTAATCCATGAACAGGTTGATGACCTCGCCCGGCGTCTCGTCCGAGGCGAGCCACTGCACGTACTTGTCGGCTGTCAGGGGCCACTGGTCCCAGCTCTTGTTCGAGAAGCGGAAAGCGATGTCGTCCGAGAGTTTGTAGTTGCGCAGCAGCAGGCGCAGTTTCTGGTCGATGGCGTTGGCGTAGACGTAGTTGGGCGATTTCCACCCCAGCACGTGCTTGGCTCCTTCGGCCAGCATCGTGCGGAAGCCCATGCCGGCGACCATCGCGCCGATCTCGTCCGAATAGATCAGCTCCGTGTTGCGGAAAGCGGTGGGTTTCACCCCGAACTCCTTTTTGATAAGGTTCGTGTGCAGTTTGACCTGCTCCGTGAAATCCTCCTTCGAAGCCAGCGAGGCCAGCGAGTGGGAGTAGGTCTCGGCGAGGAACTCCACGCAGCCCGTCGCGGCAAGCTCCTTGAACGAGTCGAGCACTTCGGGGGCGAAGGCGCGGAACTGTTCGATGGCGATGCCCGTGATCGAGAACGAACAGCGGAACTTGCCCTTGTTCTCCCTGATGAGCTTGAGCAGCAGGGCGTTCATCGGCAGGTAGCACTGGCGGGCGACCTTCTGCATGATCGAACGGTTCATAAGGTCGTCCAGGTAGTTGTGGTCCTTGCCCATGTTGAAGAAGCGGTATTTCTTCAGACGCCAGGGCTGATGCACCTGAAAATAAAGACAGACGGTTTTCATGCGGGTTGCTATTTTAATTGTTTCTTATTCTCTTCGATCACGGCTTCGTACACCGATTTGATCTTCGCCGCGGCGTCGTTCCACTTGAGGTTGGTCACCTCTTCGAGTCCCTTCGAGGCGAACATGCCCGACAGGGCGGGGTATTTGATCAGTCCGTAGATGGCGTCGGCCAGGGCGTCCACGTCCCAGTAGTCCACCTTCACGGCGTAGTCCAGCACTTCGGCCACGCCGCTCTGCTTGGAGATGATCACCGGGACGTTCGAGCGCATCGCCTCCAGCGGCGAGATGCCGAAAGGCTCCGAGACGGAAGGCATCACGTAGACGTCCGACAGCTGGAACATCTTGTGCACGTCCTCCCCGCGGAGGAACCCCGTGAAGTGGAAACGGTCGGCGATGCCGAGCCGCGCCACGCGGCGGATGACGTGGTTCATCATGTCGCCCGAGCCGGCCATCACGAACCGCACGTCGGGAATCCGCTTGAGGACTTTGGCGGCCGCCTCGACGAAGTAGTCGGGGCCTTTCTGGTAGGTGATGCGTCCCAGGAAGGTCACGATCTTGTCGGTGACGCCCCGCTCGGGAACCTTGCCGCTGTTCTGGGCGAAGCGCACGGCGTTGTGCACCGTGACGATCTTTTCGGCGGGAACGCCGTAGCGGTTGATGACGATGTTGCGCGTGAGGTTCGAAACGGCGATCACGCGGTCGGCGGCGTGCATGCCGGCCCGCTCGATGGCGTAGACCTGCGTGTTGACGTTCTCGCCCGAACGGTCGTACTCCGTGGCGTGCATGTGCACCACCAGCGGCTTCCCGGAGACGCGTTTGGCGGCGATGCCCGCGTAGTAGGTGAGCCAGTCGTGGGCGTGGATCACGTCGAACTGCCCTTCGAGGT
>OGOI01001819.1_pt1 | contig 11857 bp, 8 predicted proteins | sample 1552631 | NCBI WGS metagenome assembly OGOI01 (sample SAMEA2580204, study PRJEB22360) | human gut metagenome | biome: human gut; feature: human-associated habitat; material: faeces | place: Denmark | collected 2008/2010 | reverse complement strand
CCGAAATCCGCCCGCCACACTGCCGCTCCCGGCGCAGGCGACAGCCCGCCCCGAGCGGCCGGGACCGGTTCCGACAACACCTCCGGTTCCGCCCGCCACTCTTCTCCGCCACGCCGTTTTCCGAACTGCCGTCGCCGAAAAACAGACGCCCGACAGTTTCGCTTCACAACCATTCCACAAATCAAGGGCAACGAAAAAGAAATGAAAGGGAAATGGCAAATCTACCAAACGAAACACGACTAAAAATTAAAATTTTTTATTTGCAAAAAAAATCATCCGATTTTGTTTTTTAATAAAATAAGTTTAATTTTGAAATGTATTCGAAACACAATCGAAACACAAACAAGTTATATTTGAAAAGTTTTTCAGACAGAAGCGACACGGTAAACAGATGGTTACCATATATATAATGGAAGATGCGAAGGCCGGCAGGGCCGCAAACGGAGACTTCGGGACGGAGTCCCCGACCGGGTCTTTCCGGGCCTTCGAGGTGTCCAAACAACCGGATTTACAAAACGCGGACAAATAAAAAAATTATAATCGAAGAACTTAAAATGAAAAACGTATTAAAGTATCTGTTACTGGCACTCATCGCCGTCTCGCAACTCTTCGCCTGCGGCGGCAGCGATGACGAAAAGACCCCCGCGGATAATTTCGACGTGCAATTCACGGTTCCGGGGTCGGTAGACGTCACCGAAGGCGGCGAGTGCACTTTCGCCGTAAGTGGGGGGGGGGAAATCGCCCCTGACCACAGACACATTCATTCTTGAGTCGGACGCAGGCGTCTCCTACGTCTGCCCCATCGTCAACACCTCTTCCGACAGTTTCACCGTACGCCTGGCCGACGGGTGTGAAACGGGTTACTACAAAGTCTTCGTCAAAAGAGACGCGCGCAAAAAATCGTTCGGAAGAATCTACATCAACATCGTCGAAGACATAGATTTCAAACCGGATGCAGGCACCACGGTCTACGGGATCGTGTCGTCGGCCGGCGTCGGCGTGGAGAACGTCGTGGTCTCCGACGGCGCGGAGGTGACCGTCACGAACGAGAAGGGCATCTACCAGCTCAAATCGGCCAAAAAGTGGGGATATGTCTTCATCTCCGTCCCGAGCGGCTACGAAGTTCCGTCCGTCGGGGTGCTCCCGCAGTTCCACCGCGCGCTCAAAAACAGCGCCGACGTCGTCGAACGGGCCGACTTCAAGCTCGAAAAGGTCGACGGACAGGACTCCTACAAGATCTTCATGCTGGGCGACATGCACCTCGCCAACCGAACGGGCGACCTGGGACAGTTCGCCCAGTTCACCTCCGACCTTACGGACTACATGACCCGCCACAAGGGCGAGAAGATGTATGCGCTCACCCTCGGGGACATGACCTGGGACCTCTACTGGTATTCGAACAGCTACTATTTCCCCCAGTACCTGAACACCGTCAACAGCCAGATCAAGAATCTGCAGATCTTCCACACCATGGGCAACCATGACAACGACTTCCAGACCAGGTCGGACTACGATGCGGCGGTCAAATATGTGGATCAGATCTGCCCGACCTACTATTCGTTCAACATCGGCAAGGTCCATTACGTCGTCATGGACGACATTGATTGCAGCAGCTACGACGGGAGCACTTCCCGCAACTATGTCAAGAGCCTCTCCGCCGAGCAGCTGGACTGGCTGGCGAAAGACCTGTCGCACGTGGACAAGACGACCCCCGTCGTCGTTGCCATGCATGCGCAGGTATTCTATCCGACCACATCGGGATTCAAGATCGACCATGATCCGGTCAACACCCAGCGGCTTTTCGACATCCTCGACGGATATACGGTCCGTTTCGTGACGGGGCATACCCACAAACTTTTCAACGTGACGCCCGACGCCCCGATCGTGGACGGGCATAACTTCCGGGAGTATAACTCCGGATCGGTATGCGCTTCGTGGTGGTGGTCCGGCAACCTCACGCCCGGAATCCACATCGGAACCGACGGAACTCCGGGCGGCTACGGCATCTGGGATGTCACGGGAACCGATTTCCAATGTCTCTACAAATCGACCGGATGGCCCGAAGAGTACCAGTTCCGCAGCTACGACCTGAACAACGTGCATTTTTCGATGGCCGACGTTCCGCTGATGCCTTCCGACATCTCCGCTTCGGTCAAGAACGCCTATATGCAATATGTCAACGCCTATCCGCAGAACAACGACAACGAGGTGCTGATCAACATCTGGAACTGGAATTCGGACTGGACGCTGAGCGTCGTCGACGAAAACCGCAAGACGCTGCCCTACACCGAAGTCTGGGCCTACGACCCGCTCCATATCGCAGCGCTCTCGGTCAAGCGGTTCAACAACGCGGGACTCAAGTCGACCCCGTCGTTCATCACCGACAAGTTCACGCACTTCTTCAAGGTGAAGGCGGACGATGCGGACACCGACCTTGTGATCACCGTCAAGGACGAATTCGGAAACGAGTGGACCGAAAACATGCAGCGGCCGAAAGCATTCTCCACGGATGCCTACCGCCGCAAGTGATTTTCGCTACATACCCAACCACAATCATCATTTACTAACCAACAAACACAGATCTTATGAGAGTATTAAGACCACTGGTTCTATCTCTTCTTCTGGTATTGGGAGGGGGAATAACAGCCCTTTCGGCCCAGAACAGGGAGGTGTCGGGAAAAGTCCTCGACGCCAATCAACAGCCGCTCGTGGGTGTAGCCGTTCTGGTCGATGGTACGACCAAAGGCGTCACAACCTCTGAAAACGGCACCTTCAAAATCCAGGTTCCGTCGGGAGAAGCCGTTCTCCAGGTCACCTGCCTGGGTTACCTGCCCCAGAAAGTGACGGTTCCCTCAAGCCGGAACAGCATCACGATCTACCTGCAAGAGGACGCCATCATGCTCGATGCAACCGTCGTAATCGGCTACGGTACGCAGAAAAAAGTCAACCTGACCGGCGCCGTTGCGACCGTAGGGAGCAAGGAGCTCGAAAACCGCGTCACCCATTCGCTGGGCAGCATGTTGCAGGGTTCCGTAGCGGGTCTCAACATCACCACCTCCTCGGGTAAACCCGGCAGCACGCCGGCGATCAACATCCGCGGCGTCAACTCGATCAACTCGGCCGACCCGCTCGTGCTGATCGACGGCGTGGTGGGCGACCTGAACCGCGTCAACCCCAACGACGTGGAGTCGATCTCGGTCATCAAGGACGCTTCGGCGGCAGCCGTCTACGGCGCCCGCGCAGCCTTCGGCGTCATCCTGGTCACCACCAAGAACGGCTCGGCCCAGGACGGCAAGGCGACGGTGCGTTACAGCGGCCGTTTCGGCTGGGAGGAGGCCACGACCTCGACCGACTACGAGAACCGCGGTTACTGGTCGGTCTATACGGTCAACAAGTTCTGGCAGGCCGACTCCGGAACGAACTATGTCAAATACAACGATCACGACATGCAGCTGCTGGCGCGCGTGAACGACAGGACCGAGCATCCCGACCGTCCGTGGGTCGTCGAAGAGATCCGCAACGGCCGCAAACAGTGGGTCTACTACGGCAACTACGACTGGTGGGACATGCTCTTCCAGCAGCGTCGGCCCGTGCAGCAGCACAACATCTCGCTCAGCGGCGGCACGAAGGACATCAAATACCTCGTCTCGGGCGCCTATGACCGCCAGGAAGGTATTCAGCGCGCACATCCCGACGTGTATAACAAGTACAACCTGCGTGCGAAACTCGATTTTCGGATCAACCGGTGGGCAACGCTCTCGAACAACACGTCGTTCTTCTCGTCGAATTACAAGTCTCTGGGAGACGGCAGCGTAGACAACACCATCGCTTACAGCGCCCGCCACGCACTGGCCAACTTCCCCATGAAGAACCCCGACGGATCGTGGCTTTACAGCACGCCGTATCTCGATTACAAGATCGCCAACGGACGCCACATCCTGCTCAACGAGGGCACGCACCGCAACGTCGACCGCTCGAACGACTTCTCGAACACGACACGCCTGGTCATCACGCCGTTCAAGACGTTGAGCATCACGGGTGACTTCACCTACCGCCTCTACCAGAACCGCAATACGAGCCGCAGTTCCGCAATGAACTACCGCGAATACCCCGACGGGCCGCTGCTCGCCTACGACACGGGCGCCGGCATGAACCAGCTCGACGAAGTGGTTCAGACGCGCAACTACTATTCGGCCAACGTCTACGCCAACTACGACGAAACGTTCGGCGAGGCGCACCACGTGTCGGCAACCGCCGGATTCAACTACGAAACGTGGGCCAGCAAGAACGTCTCGGTGGCAGGCATCAACCTCTCCTCCATAAACCTCGACGACCTGAATCTGGCAACGGGCTCTCCCACGGAGGGCGCTTACGGCGGCGGCCAGAACGAATACGCCCTGGCAGGCTTCTTCGCCCGTATCAACTACGACTACAAGGGGCGCTACCTCTTCGAGGTGAGCGGACGCTACGACGGATCGTCGCGTTTCGCACCGGGCAACCGCTGGGGCCTGTTCCCCTCGGCATCGGCCGGATGGCGCATCTCCGAGGAGCCGTTCTTCGGCAACGCCAAAGACCTGGTGGACAACCTCAAGCTGCGCGCTTCGTTCGGCAGCCTGGGCAACCAGAACGTGTCGTCCTACTACACCTACATGCGCCTGATCACGAACAACGATTTCAGCAACTACACCTTCGACGGCAGCATAAAGGGCAAATACTCCTCGCTGGGCGCCCCCGTGGCCTCCGACCTGACCTGGGAAACCGCCCAGCAGTGGGACCTGGGTCTGGATCTCACCATGCTGAACAACCGGCTCAACTTCACCGGCGACGTCTACATCCGCGACACGAAGGACATGCTGACCGACGGAATGGCGCTGCCCGGCGTATACGGGGCCGATTCGCCCAGCATGAACTCCGCCGAACTGCGCACGAAGGGTTATGAACTCTCCGTCAGCTGGCGCGACCAGTTCAAACTCGCCGGCAAACCGTTCGAATACAGCGTCGGTTTCAACATCAGCGACTACAAGAGCGTCATCACCAAATACGACAACAACCCGAACAAGTCATTGACCAACCTGACAAAGGGAGATTATTACGTCGGCATGGAGATCGGCGAAATCTGGGGCTTCAAGACCGACGGGTTCTTCAAGACCACCGAAGAGGCGCAGGCCTATGCCAAAGAGGTCGACCTGAGTTACAGCACGGGCCGTCTGACCGGCGGCTGGCAGGCCGGCGACCTGAAGTTCGTCGACCTCGACGGCAACGGCGTCTGGGGAGTCGGCAACGACACCGTCGACAAGCCGGGCGACCGGACGATCCTGGGCAACTCGCTCCCGACGCTCTCCTACGGCATCAACGCCTCGATCCGCTGGATGGGCTTCGACGCTTCGGTCTTCTTCCAGGGAACCGGCAACCACTACTGGTATCCCCACGGAGAAATGATGCCTTTCTGGGGCTGCTATTCCTATCCCTACCTCTCCTACCTCCCGACGGATTTCCTCGGCAAGGTATGGGCTGAGGACAATCCCAACTCCTATTTCCCGCGCGCAAGAGCCTATTCTTCATCGGGAGGTTATCTGAGCAAGGTCAACGACCGTTACCTGCAGAATATCCGCTACCTGCGCCTGAAAAACCTGACCGTCGGCTACACGATCCCCGCGACCCTCACCAAGAAGGCCGGCATCGACCAGATCCGCATCTATTTCTCGGGCGAGAACCTTTGCTACTGGTCGCCGCTCAAAAAGAACTCCAAGTACGTCGATCCCGAAGCGGCTATCAACCGTTCCGGCGTGAACAACAACGCCTACTATCCGTGGGCCAAGACGTTCATGTTCGGCATCGACATCACCTTCTAATAATTTCAAAATCCGAATACCATGAAGCGATTAATCATACTGGCAGCAACGCTGATTGCAGGATTATCGGCCTGCGACTCCCTGCTGGACAAAGAACCGTTGGATCGGGTGACGCAGTTCGACTATTTCAAGACAAGAAGCGACCTGGAACTCTTCTCCAATCCCTTTTACGACAACCTGCTGGACAAGACGCCCTACGATGAGCAGAACGACCTGCTCGTTCAGATGACCCTCTCCGATGTTCTCTACGGAGGCGACAAGCGCACCGTTCCGAACACCGGCGGCGGCTGGTCGTGGGGCAACCTGCGCCGCATAAACACCCTGCTGGAATATGTCGATCAATGCGAAGACAAGAAGGCTGTGACCGAGTATACGGCCCTGGCCAAATTCTTCCGCGCCGCCTTCTATTTCGACAAGGTGAAACGCTTCGGCGACGTACCCTGGTACGAGGTGCAGCTCGGCTCGGCAGACGAAGCGCTCTACAAACCGCGCGATTCACGCGAACTGATCATGACCAATATGATCAAGGATATCGACGAAGCCATCAACAGCGGCGGTCTTACGGAGGATATATCGACCTACCGCGTCAACAAATGGGCGGCGCTGGCGCTGAAAGCGCGGTTCTGCCTCTTCGAGGGAACCTACCGCAAATACCACGGCATCAACCTCGAAGGACATGACTACACCTATTATCTGGAGGAAGCTGCCAAGGCCGCCAAAACGATCATCGACGAAGGTCCCTACAAGCTCTACTCCACCAAAACTCCGGACAAGGACTACATGATGCTCTTCGCACAGGAGAATGCCAGCACCGAAGAGTATATCCTCGCCATCCGGAACAGCTACGAGGCCCAGGTCTACCACAATGCGACGGCCTACACGCTGCTGCCGACACAGGGCCGCCCGGGCTACACCCGCAAATTCATCAACATGTACCTGAAGAAGGACGGCACGGCATTCACCGACCAGGAGGGGTGGCAGACGCTGCCTTTCACCGAGGAGGTGAAGGACCGCGACCCGCGCCTGGCGCAGTCGATCCGCACCCCGGGTTACAAGCGCATCGGCGCCAAACGGGTGCAGGGACCCGATCTCGGCGTCACGATCACCGGCTACCAACCCATCAAATTCGTTCAGGACACGACGGCCTCGGGAGGACAGATCGACCGCAACGACCGTTCGACCTGCGACATGCCGGTTTTCCGCTATGCCGAAGTGCTGCTCAACTATGCCGAAGCCAAGGCCGAACTGGGAACGCTCAAGCAGAACGATCTGGCGATCACCGTCAACGAAATCCGAAGCCGGGTGGGAATGCGGGGCCTCGACATGAACGAAGCCAACAAAAATATCGACTGGTATCTTGAGTCCAAAGAGTACGGCTATCCCAACGTGACCGGCGCCAACAAGGGCGTCATTCTGGAAATCCGCCGCGAACGGGCCGTCGAGCTGATCCAGGAGGGTTTCCGCCTTCAGGATCTGTATCGCTGGAAAGCCGGCTATTGCATCGACCAGGCCATTTCCGGCATGTATTTCCCGGGCCCCGGCGAATACAAGCTTGCGGGCAAAGAAACGGCCGATCTGATTCTCTATGCGGCAGGAAGCACCAAACCCCAGGGCGGCGAAGGAGTTTCGGTATACGAACTCGGTTCGGACATCATCCTCTCCGAGGGGAACAAAGGCTATGTCTACTATCACAAAACCGTAGAGAATCAGCGCCCTGGGTTCAACGAGGAACGCGATTACCTCTACCCGATTCCCAGCGGCGAGCGTTCGCTCAACCCGAACCTCACGCAGAATCCGGGGTGGAGCGACGGACTCGATTTTTAAGTCGGAAATAACCTAAAAAACAAGATTATGAGATTTGTAAAATATATGACAGCCCCGATCCTCATGGCGGCCCTGTGTTCCTTCTGGGGCTGCGACAAGGATGAGGACCACCTTTCCGAAGCTGTTCTGGCGAGCGCCAACACCTTGAATTTCGAAGCGGAAAGAGCGGCGGAAAAGATCATCACCATCTATGCCGACGCCGACTGGGTGACGGAAGTCCCCGACTGGGTGACGGTCACGCCCGACTCGGGAACCGGCGTCATGGACGTGACGGTTTCAGTGACCGACAACATGCGCGACGGCGCGGAGGACAACCCCCGCAAGGCCACCCTCGTCTTCAAGGGACGGACTCTTGCAAGCCGCGCACAGGTGCTCATCACGCAGAACGGAGACAAATACCGCGATGTGAAGGAGTACACGGCAGGTGAACTCGCCGCCCTGGCGGACGAAACGGTCATTTCCGTACCGTCGGCGATCGTCGTGGCCGTGACGACCAAAGGCTTCGTCATCAGCGACGACAAAAACACGGACAATATCTTCGTCTCGGACGCCACGACGGTTGCCGTCGGCGACAAGATTTCGCTCTTGGGCACCAAGTCGTCCGACTCGCAGAAACTCGCTACGGTAATCGACTGCGACGAGGTGACGGTTCTGTCCGGCGGAGCGGTGAACTACCCCGAACCGGAGGACATCAGCGCAAAGATCGACGACTACACCTCCTCCAAACGGGGCTACGTCACCGTCAAGGGCGTTTTCAACGGCAGCACCCTCACCGTTTCGGAGAACGCCAAGTACTCGGTCAGCGTCGTGGACGCCCCGTCGAGTCTGGGCCTTTCCGCCCTGACCGGCCATATCGTAACCGTCACCGGCTACTACGCCGGTTTGGCCGAGCCTGTACAGCGCATCATGGCCACCGATGTCGAGGACAACGGCCTGAACGAGATCGTCTATTTCATGGAGAACTTCGAATGGCTCGAACCGTATTCCGCAGCAGGCAGCGCAGGCCGGAGCGTTGAAACAGACGACCTCAGCGCAAACGCTCCGGCGCTCACCTCCGTAACTGTCGATGGAGTGACGGCATTCGACGCTGTCGAAAAACTCGGTTACAAGTTTATCTACGACAAGAACGACAACAAACGCATCTACCTCCAGCAGAACTACCTCAAATTCGGCAAGACCGGCAATCACGCAGGTATCATTCTTCCTCCGATAGACGGGGTTCCCGAAGCAAAGGACAATGTGACACTCTCGTTCGACTGGTGCGGAATGCGCCATGGGTCCGGCAAGATCGACCCCGTCAATCTGATCGTCATCTTCGAGAACGGCAGCGACAAAGTGCAGATCGACATACCCGAACTGGGATGGGAGGATGGTCACAAGCTCGAATGGGTTCGCGCCGAAGTCAGCCTGAAGGGCATTACGGTCAACAAGGATACGAAGATCACCATTACGCAGACGCAGTGGGAAGTCGGAACAGCCAACCGCTGGTTCCTCGACAATATCAAAATATCCGAACCGATCAAACTCTGATAACAGAAACCTTGTAAAACGAAATCAGCCGTTGACCCGTGAGTCAACGGCTGATTTTTTTCAGCGGAGGCGCAAAAAAACCGAAGTTTTCGCTCCGTTCCTCCGGCTACCGGCCCGCTCGCCGGAGGAAACACTCGATCGTATTCTCCATCAGGCAGCAGATCGTCATGGGCCCGACGCCGCCCGGCACGGGCGTGATCACCGAGGCCTTGGGTTCGATGGCCGCGAAATCGACGTCGCCGCACAGTTTGCCCGTCTCCGGGTCGCGGTTCACCCCCACGTCGATCACCACGGCGCCCGGCGACACCATCTCCGCCGTGACGAACTTCGGCCGACCGATGGCCACCACCAGAATCTCCGCCCCGCGCGTCACTTCGGCGAGGTTGCGCGTACGACTGTGGGCCATCGTCACCGTAGCGTTCGCGTCCAAGAGCAGTTTCGACACGGGAAGTCCCACGATATTGCTGCGGCCGATCACCACGGCGCGCTTGCCGGCGATCTCCACGCCTGCGGCCCGCAGCATCTTGAGAATGCCTTTCGGGGTGCAGGGGAGCGTGCAGGGCTGTTTCTGCCACAGCGCCGCAACGTTCAGGGGATGGAAGCCGTCGACATCCTTCTGTTTGTCGATGGCGGCGATCACCTTGTCCTCGTCGATATGTTTCGGAAGGGGCAGCTGGACCAGAATGCCGTCCACCTCGTCGTCGAGGTTCAGGGCCGTGATGATGTCCAGCAGTTCGGCCTCGGAAACGGACTCGGGCTTTCGGATCGTGGTATTGCGGATGCCCACCTCGGCCGAAGCCTTGGCCTTGCCCGTCACATAGCTCACGCTGCCGGGGTCCTCGCCCACGAGGATGACAACCAGATGGGGCACACGGCCGTATTTCGCGGGGAAGGTCTTCACCTCGTCCGCCATTTCAAGTTTCAGTTTCGCTGAAAGTTCTTTTCCGCTGATTATTTTTGCCATATATCGCTCGTATTATCTTTCCAAATCGTCGAAAGCCCGGTGGCCGATGTCGGTGCGGTGGAACAGATTGTCGCAGTCGATGCGGGCCACGTCGGCCAGCGCATTCCTCCGCGCTTCGGCCAGGTCCCTGCCCTTGCCCACCACGAACAGCACGCGGCCTCCGTTGGTGAGAATCCGCCCGCCGTCGGCCCGGGTTCCCATGTGATAAACAGCCCCTTCGACGCGGTCCAGGCCCTTGATTTCGTGTCCTTTTTCGTAGTCGCCCGGATAGCCCTTCGAGGCCAGCACGATGCCCAGCGCGGCGAAATCGTGCCACTCCAACTGCGTATCGCGTCCCTCGGCCACGGCACAGAAGATGTCGACGATGTCGCTCTTCAGGCGCGGCAGCACCACCTCGGTCTCGGGATCGCCGAAACGGGCGTTGAACTCGATGACCTCGATACCCCGCGCAGTCTTCATCAGTCCGCCGTAGAGCACGCCCTCGAAGGGACACCCCTCGGCGATCATCGCGTCGGCCACGGGCTGCATGATCTTCTCCAGGGCATAGCGTTCGTCCTCCGCCGTCACGAACGGCAGGGGCGAATAGGCGCCCATACCGCCCGTATTGGGACCCTCATCGCCGTCGTAGGCGCGCTTGTGGTCCTGCGCCAGCGCCATCGGCCACACCTTGTGTCCCGAAACGAAGCACATGAACGAAAACTCGGGACCTTCGAGGTAATCCTCGACGACCACCTTGCCCTCGCCGAACTTGTCGTCGAGCAACATATCCCGCAACGCCGCTTCGGCCTCGGCCATCGTCCGGGCGATCACCACACCTTTTCCGGCGGCCAGTCCGTCGTATTTCAGCACTGCGGGCAGAGGACGCCCCTGCACATAGGCCAGCGCCCCGGCATAGTCGGTGAATGCGCGGAATCCGGCTGTCGGGATGGCATATTTAGCCATCAGCCGTTTGGCGAACTCCTTCGACGACTCGATGCGCGCCGCAGCCTTCGTCGGACCGAAGATGCGCAGCCCCGCGGCCCTGAAGCAGTCGACGACACCCGCCGCCAGCGCCACTTCGGGACCCACGACCGTGAGGCCGATGCCCCGCTCCGCGGCAAAGTCACGCAGGCGTTCCACCTCGGTTTCACGAATGGCCACGCACTCGGCCTGCCGGGCGATGCCCGCATTCCCGGGTGCACAGTAAATTTTTTCGACCTGCGGCGAACGCGACAGCGCGTCGACAATGGCGTGTTCGCGGCCTCCGCCGCCGATAACCAGTACCTTCATAAACAAAATTCCTTTTTATCGCAGAATAAACTCCGCAGATTCCGGCACTTTTTTCCGCAAAAAGTGCCACAAAAACTCTCCGACGATACCTCCGCCTGCCCGGAACGGTCTAACGCTGGCTCCGGGCGACTATTCGCGGGTTTGTAAACAAACCGTCCCCTCCGCTCGCGCTTTTAGTCCGCATCTTTTTGAACGCCTTTTTTGCCAAGCGGGAGTCGTTCGCCGCGAAACGCGGCGAGAAAAGTCCGCATTCTCGCTTGCAGCGGAAAAAGAACAACCGACAGCCCGCGTGCCCGGAGCGGGAGGCTGCATAGTCTTGTTCTTGCTGCACCCGCTCAACGCGGGTCGGAGGTTGTTCCCGCGAAAGCGACATGCGGATGGTTTTGGTACTTTTAACTTCGCTACGCTCGTTTTCCTC
>OGOI01001814.1_pt1 | contig 11883 bp, 10 predicted proteins | sample 1552631 | NCBI WGS metagenome assembly OGOI01 (sample SAMEA2580204, study PRJEB22360) | human gut metagenome | biome: human gut; feature: human-associated habitat; material: faeces | place: Denmark | collected 2008/2010 | reverse complement strand
TTATTCCGGTTCGGGTATCCACAGCCTTCCTGAATTAAATCCCAATCCCCTCTAAATTAAATTCCGGTATAAAGCTTTCTTTTGCTGCTTCTCCTTCCTGGATAAATCCATCTTCCATTCCTAGTTCCAGTGCATAATCTATGACTTTTTCATATTCCCTTTTTGTAACTTTACGGCTAAGAAGTGGATCTTCTGCGACCTGCGGCATAGGGGTATATTGATTCATAATGCTGATCAGAATCTGGTCTTTGTATGTTTCGAGCAGATATTTTATGACCGCTTTGGAATTTTTCACATGCCCCGGCAGAACCAGATGTCTTACGATCACTCCTTTTTGTATCATTCCTGTTTCTTTGTTGATCTGGATATTCCCCGTCTGACGAATCATTTCTTTTAAAGATGCTTTGGCATATTCGGGATAATCCGGAGCCTTCGAATATGCAGCTGCAAGTTCTGGTTCCATGTACTTAAAGTCCGGAAGATAGACATCTACATATCCATCCAGCATCTGTATTGTCTCCGGCTTTTCATATCCGCTTGTATTATAGACAACCGGGAGAGCCAGACCGGCTTTTCTTGCCATCTCTAATGCTTCTATGATCTGTGGGACATAGTGTGTCGGTGTCACAAGATTAATATTGGCAGCTCCTTCTCCCTGAAGTTCCAGGAATATCTGCGACAGCCTTTCAATCGTGATTATCTTTCCGGCTTTTGCTTCGGCTATATTATGGTTCTGACAGAAGATACAGCCCATCGAACAGCCGGAAAAGAATACCGCTCCGGAGCCTGCATCTCCTGATATACAGGGTTCTTCCCACATGTGGAGTGCTGCCCTTGCTGCCACGATCTCGGCCGTCTCATGACATCTTCCGCGCTGTCCCCCAAAACGGTCTGCATGACAATTCCTCGGACATAATGTGCAATCCTTTAGAATATTCATGTTCTCTTTTATTCTTTCCATATCTTTATTCATATTTTCTTATTCCCCGTTATTTCCATTATCCCTATCTTCCTGCAGTACCTTTGATGTATGAATATTGTACCACGAAATCCGCAGGCAATTTCATCTTTTTCTTCCTGATTTTTTCGTTATTATTGAATTTCCCCCGAGAAAATGGTACAATTTTTACCACTTGGAGTATACATGAATATTCTAAATATAATAAAACAACAGGGAAGGAAGCATGCATTATGAGGGATTACATCATCAGCTGCTGCTCGACAGCAGATCTTACAGAGGAACATTTCAAAGCACGTGACATATCTTACATCTGTTTTCATTTCGAACTGGATGGCAGGGAATATGCCGATGATCTTGGAAAATCTATCCCATTTGATAAATTTTATGCTGCAATGGCCGCCGGAGCCGATACAAAGACTTCACAGGTCAATGCCGAGGAATTCGAAGAATATTTCGAGCCCTTCCTGAAAGCAGGAAAGGATATCCTGCATGTCACACTTTCTTCCGGACTCTCTGGAGTTATCAATTCCGCAATGATTGCAAAAGAAAGTCTTGAAGAACGTTATCCTGACCGCCGGATCCTGATCGTGGATTCTCTTGGTGCATCTTCCGGATATGGACTTTTGATGGATAAGCTGGCGGATCTGCGTGATGAAGGCAAGTCCCTGGACGAAGTCTTCCGCTTCGCTGAAAAGCGCCGGCTGAACGTACATCACTGGTTCTTCTCCACCGATTTGAAATTCTACGTAAAAGGCGGGCGCATCTCGAAGACAGCAGGTGCGATCGGCGGTGTACTGAACATCTGCCCGCTCCTTAACATGGATAACCTGGGACGCCTGATTCCACGATATAAGATTCGCACAAAGCGAAAAGTTATCCGTGCCATTGTCGATAAAATGGCAGAATATGCCGATCATCAGACCGACTATACAGGGAAATGCTACATTTCTCATTCCGGCTGTTACGAAGATGCGAAGGCCGTTGCTGATCTGGTTCAATCCCGTTTTCCATATCTGAAAGAAAAAGTGGAGATCAACAATGTGGGAACAACGATCGGAAGCCATACAGGTCCGGGAACCGTTGCACTGTTCTTTTGGGGTGACACACGAACAGAATAAAATATTTGCTATCAAGAATATTTATTCTGTAACTGATAGATAGTAAAGAGTACAAAAGGAGGTTTTCTCTTATGAAAACAGCTGTTATGACAGACACAAACAGCGGAATTATGAAAGCAGAAGCTGACTCGATGGGAATCTTTCTGATTCCTATGCCAGTCATTATCAATGATGAGACACACTATGAAGGAATCGATCTTACCGAAACTTCTTTCTATGAAAGCCTGACAGGCGGAAAGAATGTATCCACATCCCAGCCTTCGCCCGGTGATCTGATGGATCTTTGGGATGACATCTTCGAACAGGGTTATGACGAGATTATCCATATCCCGATGTCCAGCGGACTGAGTGCTTCCTGTTCTTCAGCTATCAGCCTTTCTGCTGATTATGAAGGCAAGGTACAGGTTGCAGACAATCACAGGATCTCTGTCACACAGAGAGAATCTGTCATGCATGCAAAAAAGCTTGCAGAAGCCGGAAAATCAGCAAAAGAAATCAAAGAAATATTAGAGGCCGAGGCTTACAATTCCAGCATCTATATCGCTGTTGACACGCTCGAATTTCTGAAAAAGGGCGGACGTGTTACTGCTGCCGGTGCCGCTCTCGGAAGTGTTCTGAACATCAAACCGATCTTGACAATTCAGGGTGGCAAACTGGATGCTTTTGCCAAGACCCGCGGTATAAAGAAGTGTAAGCAAAAAATGGTCGAGGCATTAAAGAACGACCGTAAGACACGTTTTAAAGATACAGACGACAGACATATCCTGATTGGTGCTGCCGGTTCTAACCTGACAGAAGAAGAGGCTGCGGAATGGAAACAGATGCTTGTAGACGCATTTCCGGACTCTTATGTATATTACGATCCGCTTTCATTCAGTATCGGATGTCATATCGGGCCGAAAGGATATGGAATGGGTATCAGTGTTTGTTCGGAAGATTATGACAACTAACAACGTATACAATAACCCCCGGGAGACATCATCTCCCAGGGGTTATTTTTTATGACTTATTTATCATTTTCAATATATTTCTTATTAATGTCTTTCCACATTTCTGTGTCTACACCATCCCATGTAAGTTTATCCGGATTATAGTATGGATCTTTCTTTTCTTTCATCTGTGATTCATAGTCTTTGTAAAGTGCTATTACCTTTGGTGATAACAAAAGAACAACCAGCATATTTACCCATGTACAGCTTCCAAGTGCCAGATCCGATAAGTTCCATGCGATATCTGATTCCAGATTACCCCAGATAAAGATCAGAACAGGCATTGCGATTCTCATGATCCAAGTAACAACTTTACGTATTTTCGCTTTGGAATCACCCTGGAACAGGTACATAGCTGCTGTCTCTGCTTCGTAATAGTAACTGATCAGACAAGTGAATGAGAACAGTGCCAGCATGATCGCAATGAATGTAGGTGCAATCTTGCCCATAACAGTCTTACATGCCAGCTGCACAAAGATCACTCCATTTGTTCCTGCTGCTGCAAGTGCAGGAAGTTCTGCCGAACCACTGCCAACATATCCATTCGCTGTGTTGAAGCAGTCTGTTAACAGGATCATCAGTCCCGATGCGGTACAGATGATAACCGTGTCAAGCCATACACCTGCTGCATTCGCCATACCCTGTTTTACCGGATGACTTGTCTCTGCTGCTGCAGCTGTAGGAGAAGCTTCACCCATACCGGATGCACTTGAGAATGTACCTCGCTTAACACCCTGTTGGATGATCACACCGATTGTTCCGCCGAAAACTGCATTCTTGGCAAATGCTGCCGTTACAACTTCTTTGATCAGTCCAGGTACTGCTGTAATATTCATTACAATGATTACAATTGCCGCGATCAGATATACAGTTACCATAAATGGTACAATCATAGATGCAATTGCGCTGATACGTTTCACACCACCGATAACCACAACCGCAAGAATCAGGGCAATCACTAATGCACTTACCCACATTGGAATCTTGATCGCATTGTGGAATCCGTCACAGATTGTATATGTAGCTGCTGCAGGCATAAATACAGAAGTTCCGATCATCAGAATCATAGCCATGAATGCACCATATTTCTTCCAGCCAAGTCCTCTCTCCGCACAGTAAGCTCCTCCGCCACGATACTGTCCGTCAATTCTTGTTTTATAAAGAACTGACAACGTACACTCTGCAAAACATACTGCCGAGTTGGTCATACCTGCAAGAATCATCCAGAACAATGCTCCCGGACCGCCCATGTAAATCGCCACTGCAACTCCGGCTACGTTACCTGTACCGACACGCATTGCCATGGTCGTACAAAATGAACCAAATGCTGAAATTCCCGAATCAGAATCCTGCTTATCGATGATTCTGCTCCACATATCCTTAAAATGTACAAACTGGAAACCGTGTAATCTGATTGTAAAATATAACCCACTTCCTACAATCAGTATCAGCATTCCAACGCCCCAGATGTAACTATTCAGGAAATTCACAACGTTGTTTAAACTGTTTAACATATGACATCCTCCATATCCTTTTGATTTGTTAATTTTATCACAATATTTTTGAAAAATCAACAAATCATCCACAATTACAGATATGTTTTTGGAATTTTTTTGTTTATTTTTACGCATTTATGTATTATATTATTAATTTTTATGCATTCATGCATTGTTTTCCCTTGTTAATTTTAAGACAAAAGTCCTCTCGGGAATATTACTCTCCCGACAGGACTTTCTGTAATCTTTTTATATCTTTTTGTATCATTTTTTCTTCTTTGGCAGCGACAAGATGATCACACCCGCTATAATTCCGACAAATCCTGCCAGATCCATTCCCGAAAAAGCCACATGCATAAAGAGTACCGACATCACCGTTGCTGTCAGCGGCTCAACCGATGCAAACAGACTTGCCTTGGAACCTCCGATCAGACGAACCCCTTCCATATAACAGCTAAAGGACATTACCGTACCAAATATGATCACGACTGCAATGCAGCCGATACACTGCCAGTCCAAAAGGATATCTCCCGTCATCGTCCATGGCTGCACAAATGGTGTCAGACCGATTCCACTGATCAGCATTCCCCAGCCGACCATGGAAAAGGTTCCATAGATATCCATCATATTACCCGGTACGAGATTATAAAATACCGTTGCGACTGCCGAAGCAAGCCCTAATACTAATGTTGTCTTTGACACACTCAATTGCGTAAGATTGCCGTGCGTTGCCAGAAGAACCGTTCCTCCAAATGCCAATACCAACGCAAGTATCTCATTTGCCTCAGGCAGTTTCCAGTTTCTGATTGCCAGAAGGACCATAATCATAACCGGTGCCGTGTATTGCAGGACCGTCGCAATTCCGGCATTTGAATCCTGTACCGCCATATAATACGTCATCTGACATCCTGCAATACCGATCACTCCATACACCAGCATACGGAACACATGTCTTTTATTTTTCCAGATACGGAAGATTCCATTCTTCTGCACCATATATGCTCTCATCAGCAAAATAATCCCTGCTATGATCAGCCGGACATTAACCAGCCACGGTGCCATCACTCCTTTGTATTCAAACGAATATTTGCCAAATACTCCGGCGAGTCCCCACAGAAAGCCACCCGTAATCGTCAGTGCAGTTCCTCTTACGATCTCTTTCCGGTCCAGCCTGTCCGAAAGCTGTTCCTTGGATACACTGCTTCCCAAGCTATCACTTCCTATCTTAATCTTCAATCATCATTTTAATGATTTCTTCATTCGTCTCACGCATACCTTCTTTTCCGAGACGTCCGACATTTCTCAATGTCGCCTCTACACCTTTTGTCACGATTCCATCCCCGCCATAAAATTCCTGACCACGGATATACATATTATATCCAAGGATTCCGGCATCTACTGCCGATGCAATCTTTGCCGCACAGGATGCTTTCGCGCCATCGCAGACGATACCTGATACGATTGCCAGTGCATTGACAACCGTATGGATCACTTCCTCATATCCTCCGCCGCAAAGGTAGGCGATACCTGCTCCCGCTCCTGCTCCCGCATTAACCGCACCGCAATATGCTGACAAACGACCGATCGGTGTCTTCTCATGGATTGCTGTCAGATTGGAAAGTGCAAGTGCACGGTAGAGTTTTTCTTTTTCTACGTTCAACTCCTCCGCATATACCATGACCGGTACCGATACCGTAATTCCCTGATTCCCACTTCCGGAATTGATCACAACCGGCAGTTCACAGCCATTCATACGGGCATCGGATCCTGCTGCCGCCATCGCTTTTGCCCGGGTCTTTACATTGTCATCATCCATATCAAGAAGTACTTTTCCTATATTGGCACCATAATCCCCGCGGATTCCTTCTTTTGCAATTGTATAATTATACTCCATCTGTCTGTCAAGAACTTCTTTAATCTCTTCTACGTCTACTGTATTGATAAAGTCCCAGATATCTTTCATATTTAAAAGACTTCTGTCTGTAAGCCCTTCCTCTTCTTCACCCTTGACTTCTGATTCTTTTACAACTTCCCCATTGTGCTCGATCAGCACAATGTTGGTATGATAATTTGCAATCCTTACTTTTGCATACTCATCTCCGTGATATAACGTGACTACAATGTCAAATGTGATACCCTGATCCAGATGTTCAACAGTGATTGGTGTATTCTCTAAGAAATCTTTGATTTTTGCCGAATCTTCCTCTGTCGCCTCTGCAATTACTTCCAGTTCTTTGTCCGGATCTCCTGCCACGATTCCTGCGGATACTGCGGCTGGTATCCCTTTCAGATGATTGGTATTCGGAACGATCACTGATTTTACATTCTTAATAATACTGCCACTTGCCCCAATGACAACTCTGTCCGGCAGACATCCGAGTTCTCTTCTGGCTACCGCTGCCGCATAAGCCAGCGCAATCGGTTCCGTACATCCCATTGCAGGATGTAATTCTTCTTTTAAAATCTGTATGTACGCCTGATATTTTCGATTTGTCTTTTCCATCTCTCTTTTGTATTCCTTTCTTCTATCTATAATACCATAAAACAATTTTTTCTGAAAACGCATTTTATCTTGTTTTTCTCACTTAGACACTGTATCATCAAATAAATGATTCGTAAAATTTAACTTTTTTATAAAATGATTAAAAATATTTTATGCAAGAAGAACGGAGGAATTATGGATTTTCGTGAAATAAACACATTTATACATGTTGCCAATCAGGAAAGTTTTTCAAAAGCCGCCGATGTTCTCGGTTACACACAGGCTGCCGTCAGTATCCAGATCAAACAGCTGGAATCCGAATTAGGCACCCGGCTTTTTGACCGGATCGGCAAACACATTTCCCTTACACATCAGGGAAAAGCATTTTATCAGTATGCTCTGCGCATCACCAGTGAGATTGAAGAAGCAAAAGATGTACTCTCCGGATCCCAGGATCTGAATGGCACACTCAGGATCGGAACGATCGAGTCGATCTGTTCTTCTATTCTGCCGGATATCCTGTCCAGATATCATGCACTTCACCCTGCGGTTGAGATCAGTATCATCACAGATTCCCCGGAAGCTCTTCTTGATATGATGAATAAATCCTGTGTAGATCTCGTCTATTTTATGGATAAACGTATGTACGATCCGAAGTGGGTCAAGATCTTAGAAGAACCGGAAAATATCATTTTCGTTGCAAGTCCGGATCATCCTTGCACAAAAAAAAGACCTCTGACATTAAATAAAATTATCAGTGAACCTTTTATACTTACCGAAAAAGATGCAAGTTACCGTTTTATTCTGGATCAGTATCTTGCTGCATATGGTCGGGAAATCCATCCACGGGTGGAATCCAGCAGTACCGACTTCATCATTCAGCTTCTGTTGAAAAATGAATTTTTATCTTTTGTTCCTCAGTTTACTGTACAGAATCAGATTGCACAGGGAATCCTGACCCCCATACCGGTCAGTGATTTTGATCTGCATATCTGGCGGCAGATTGTATACCACAAGGACAAACTTCTGACACGGGAGATGAAAGCATTCTTCCAGCTGGTGCAGTAACATTGGAGAAGGGCAGGTTTCCCTGCCCTTCAAACTGTTTTACCGATTTCCGTCAATCTGCAATTTTGTTTAAAATTATCTGTTAATTTTCTCTATTTATCATTTTTATCACAAATTACTTTCCCTGTTTTTGCATTCTCTTTTTGGATATATTCTTCTAAAGTCGGAAATGCCATTGCTTCCCCGGTACACATTACCAAAAGATCATCCCGGAGTGCTCTTGCTTCTACCGTATCCACTTTTCCAAGTTCTTTCAGCAGGCTAAGACTCTTTTCCTGAATCCCTTCCGATACATCATCCCATTTTTCACGGAATCTGCGCAGCCTGTAGTATACTTCTTTCTCCGATGTATACTTTTTCATAATCTGCAGCATATGCTCTGAACAGCCTTTCAAATCAATGTGTCTGATGATATTTTTCAGATCTACCGCATCGTCCAGCGCATTGTGGCTGACTTCTGTTCCGAGTCCGCAGATGATCTTCAGACTTCCAATCCCCGCACTTTGCAGATCCAGCTTTGCCGAATAGGTTCCTTCTATATCCTTGATCATACGAAGGATTCTGTTCACGATCTTTCTGGTCCGTTTCGATATGTCCTTACGATATTCCAGAAGATCCCGCTGTATCACATACTTATCCGGTCCCCATACATAGATTCTTGATACCTCCCACGCTTCCAGCTGCTCTGCGACTTCTTCCATCACAAGTTCATAATCCGGGGCACTTAAGAGATCTTTCCGCTCTATCCCGGTCATCTCCTGGAACCGGTCATGCAATTTGTCTTCTGCATAAATATAGGAATGAAATCTTGTTACTTCTTCAAAATTCTTTCCACAGACTACAAACCCAACCGACACAAGCTTGGCCGGCGGTCCTCCTTTTATCTGGGATGTTAAGAATTCCGTATCCAGGAACGCAACCATCTCGTTGTCGAGTTTTTCTGCGATATTAGGTGTGCTTTGTGTGAACGATTTTTTATTTATATTTTTATTTATGCTCTTCTTTGGTTTTTTCCTGATCTTTGCCAATGAAACCACTCCTTGTCATTTCGTTTTGTTCCTTTTGAAATGATACAGGGTGTGAAGAGATTTTGCAAGTATCTTTATTTCTTCAGTTTTATCCAAGATTCTCCGGTTATGTTGTACTCCTCAATTACTCTGTCAAACGGGAACTATCCTGCTTTCACAATATTCACAGCAGTTCCAATTATCACCGCCTCATATGGACGCAATACATTTCCTTCTCTGTCATCCTCATAATTCCGAATCCAGACTTCCCCATCTTTCCACTCATCAAGCAATGGGCAGCTAACTTCCTCATCCGTAAAGTTTGCACATACCAGCATCTTTGTATGCTCATCTGTTCTCGTATAGGTAAAAATCTTCTCATCTTCCGGCAGAAGAAGGTCAAATTTTCCATCCACAAATACTGGATTTTCTTTTCTTAAACGAATAAGCTTCTGATAATAGTAAAATACCGAATTTTCATCTTCCAGTGCCTCTTTGGCATTGATCCTGATATAATTTGGATTCACGGTAAACCATGGTTCTCCTGTTGTGAAGCCTCCGTTTTCCTCTCCGCTCCACTGCATTGGAGTGCGGGCATTATCACGGCTTCTTGCGTAGATAGACTGCATGATTTCTTCTGGCTGATATCCTTTTTCCAGACGCTCTTTGTATATATTCAATGTCTCAATATCTTCATATTCCTCAATGCTGTCAAACTGCACATTCGTCATTCCCAGCTCTTCTCCCTGGTAAATGTAAGGAGTTCCCTGCATTCCATGAAGCATTGTCGCCAGCATTTTTGCCGACTCTTTTCTGTATTTTCCGTCATTTCCCCAGCGCGACACGATTCTGGGAAGATCATGGTTATTCATGAACAGGCTGTTCCATCCTGTCTGATATAAAGTATTCTGCCACTTTGCAAGGCATTTTTTCAGCTTAACCATATTTAATGGAATAGTATCCCATTTTTCCTTTCCTTCTTCCTGATCAAGCATAATATGCTCAAACTGGAAAACCATGGAAAATTCACTTCCATCCGGATTGCTATATTTCTTTGCAATTTCCGGTGTTGCTCCCCAGGCTTCTCCAACAGTGATCATATCACCCTTCTGAAATGTTTCCCGGCTTAATTCACGCAGAAATTCATGCAGCTTTGGTCCATTATTTGTAATCTTAAGATCTGGCTCTTTTGCAATCTGATCGATCACATCCAGACGAAATCCACCTGCACCTTTTTCCATCCACCAGAGAATCATATCATAGAGTTCTCTTCTCACTTTCGGATTCTCCCAGTTCAGATCCGGCTGTTTCACTGAAAACTGATGAAAATAATACTGCCCCAGTTCTGGAACCCACTCCCATGCCGGTCCTCCGAACGCAGAATTCATATCATTTGGATAAACACCCTCTTCTCCGTCACGCCACACATAATAATCATGATACGGATTGTCTTTACTTTTCTTTGCCTCCAAAAACCATCTGTGTTCATCAGAAGTATGATTCAACACAAGATCCATCATAATTCGAATTCCGCGTTTCTTTGCCTCCGCAAATAACTGTTCCATATCTTCCATTGTTCCGAACATCGGCTCAATATCCTGATAATCTGAAATATCGTATCCATTGTCATCCTGTGGCGAACGATACACCGGTGAAAGCCAGATTGCATCTATTCCAAGTTTTTTCAAATAATCCAATCTGCTGATAATTCCTGGAATATCACCAATTCCATCTCCATCCGAATCTTGAAAGCTTTTCGGATAAATCTGATATACAACTGCATTTCTCCACCATTTATTCTTATTTCCCATACTTAATTTTGATATCTCTCCGGCAGATTGTATGATTCTGCCGGGATATCCTCTCCTTTCTTTATTCCCTCTAAATTCTACGAATGAGCGTTCCATTCTTTCTCTTTTGGACACTGTGGTTGCTTTGCACCGACCGAAGCGGCAACGGAGACCAAGAAAAATCTATAAAATAGTATAACACAAAATAAAATTGACATGGTGAACTAATTGAAATGCTTCATCTACAACTTTGGAACGGATATTCATATTCCGATTTCTATTTTTGTTTCCATAGCATGGTGTACTCTTTTTCACCAGTAGCTTCATCCAAACCTTCGCATTGAATAATGAACCCTTCTCTTTGGTAAAAAGAAATTGCTCTGGTATTCTTCTGGTATACATTTAATTGTAATCTAACTTTTTTATCCTTAATATAATCCAATAAAAGCTTACCTATGCCACATGACTGCATTTCATCAGAGACAAAATACCTTCGATATATTCATCATTTAGTCCTATAAATCCTTGTATCATTTTATCCGCTTCAAACACATAGACTTCGGATTGTGACATCATTTCTTTCACTAATTCATAATTACTTTGTGATGATGGATATACTAACCCTTCAAAAGCTTCAAACTTCCATTTTTCAATGTTAATTATCCTCTGATGAACATAGCTATAATTATTCAGTTTTTCCGTATTAAATGACCTGTAGCTGAATAACGTTCTTCTCATACGTATCCTCTCCCTTTACTCTCGAACAAGCTTTATTATATTACACTAATTATAATAAAGCAGCCGCTTACCCATACTCCTTTACTTTCCTAATTGCATCTTTTGCACTTCTGCCCGGACGATAGCCAAAGCCGTCATCTGCAAACAGCGGTTCATAGATTGGCACTAACTGTTGCGTGATTGCCTGTTGGATGGTACGGTCTATCACCGTTGGTATGCCAAGCTTTCGCACAC
>OGOI01001813.1_pt1 | contig 11885 bp, 10 predicted proteins | sample 1552631 | NCBI WGS metagenome assembly OGOI01 (sample SAMEA2580204, study PRJEB22360) | human gut metagenome | biome: human gut; feature: human-associated habitat; material: faeces | place: Denmark | collected 2008/2010 | reverse complement strand
TCTGTCCGGGGTGGGTTAGGGGTGATGGTGAAAGGCGGGGAGCCGATCAGAGATGCTTCGGTTTATGCGGGTCTGTCGGGGAATCTTGGCAATGTTTATCGGATCGTACGGCATGTCATACGAAAGGAAGGTTTCAGTTATCTTCCGCCGTTTAAAGCGGCGCTTATGTCGTTGGGTATCCCATACCGCGTGTTTGCACTATTAGCAGAAGCAGCCCGCAAAGAGCAGGAATACGATTACATCGTTATCGATGCAGACAGTGTGTTTGACGAGGAAAAAGCGGCTCTTATGCAGCTTGCGGATAAAATATTGATCGTGACAAAACAGACGGAATATGCGGTGAAGGCAACGAATGAGCTGATCCAAAATGTAAATCGGAACAATAGTGATAAATATATATTTCTTTGTAATGATTTTAAGAAAGAGGAAGAAAATGCATTGCTGCTTCCGACAGCGGCGCATCGATTTACGGTGAGCGAATATATCGAACATCTTCCGGCGTATGAAATGAAAGGATCGGGACTGCCTGTCCAGACGCCGGGATTGCAGAAAGCGGCATTTTTGATCATGTAAAAAGAAAAATCAATACAAAGACGATATGAGTGCAGGTGGTGAGAGAAGATGGAAACGGCGATTATTATTTTTCATATTCATAAGGAACATCGGACGGTAGATTTAGAAGTTCCGCTGGATCTGACGGCAAAAGAACTGGCGGCGGCGCTTAACGAGGCGTATGGTCTGGGCGTCGATCTGTCAGATATAAATAATTGTTATCTAAAGGCGCAGAATCCGATCATGCTGCTCAAAGGCAACAGAACGTTAAAAGAATTCGGAGTAAGAAACGGAACGATCATAAGCATGGCAGAGTAAGGCGCAAAAGAGAAGAATCTTATCAGATAAGTCTGCCGGCGGCAAAGGCAGCGGCAGATAAGGAGCGGGAAACGGCAGAGGAAAGATATGGAGAACAGATATAAGATTATACTTTCGGGAAATCAGATTTATAAAGAAGCAGAACTTCCGGCTGATATGGAACGGGTTACGGTAGGAACGGGAATCGACTGTACGGTGCGTTTGAGAAGAGATCTGTTTTTTGAATCGATACAGATTGAATTTGTGAAAGAAAGCGGTGGATGGAGAGCGACATGTTCGGACAACATTTATTTTACGGAAGGCGATATCCGAAAATATATGACGCGGAAAGTGATCCACGGAGATACTTTGGAAGTCAGGTATCAGGAATCAGAAGGACTTGTATTTAGAATTGATTTTCAGATCGATTTTGACAGCGGATCGCATCGCTGTGAGCGGATGATCAATTTGGACAGGTATCAGACGATTTCAATCGGAAACAACTCAGCATATGAAATTGCACTATCAGGCGTTTATGCAAAGAGAGAATTTGTCCGGCTGACGCGGGGACAAGGCGGCTGGACGCTTGAAGTTATGAACAGTGAGTACGGAGTATATCACAACGGGAAGAAGACAGAACAAAAAGAATGGATCAAAGACGGGGATTTCTTTTCCGTTGCAGATTATTACTTTTTCTTAAAAGGGAACGCACTGTGGGCGGAGATCAGAAGCGATCTGACAGTGAACGGACTTGGTTTCGGGGATTATCCGGAAAGAAACGGGTATCCGAGATTTTCGAGAAATACACGGCTGAAAACGGTGATATGTGAGGACAAGATCGAGATTTTAGATCCGCCTTCAAAGCCGCAGAAACCGAAAAGTAATTTATTTATGAAATTATTTCCGTCCTTCGGAATGCTGATCGCGGCAGGCGCGATGGCGTTCATGGGAGGAACGATGATTATTTTTTCTCTTATATCATGTACGATCGCGATCATAACAGCGGTAGTCGGTGTGATGGAGGGAAAGAAAGAGTTTCGGGAAAAGACGGCGAACCGGATCGAAGTATATCAGAAATATATTGCGTCAAAACGTCAGGAAATCGAAGAGTGCAGAAATAGAGAATGGACAGAACGTAATGAAATCTATATTCCGGCAGAGCAGGAGATTCAGCAGGTGGAAACATTTTCTCCGGATCTGTTTGACCGGACGCCGCAGGATGAAGATTTTCTTTGTGTCCGTCTCGGAAGCGGTCCGATCGAGTCTGCCCGTCAGGTAAATTACAAGAAACAGGAGAAGCTGGAAATTGAAGACGATTTAAGTCTTCTTCCTGAGCAGACGGCGAGTTTTTATAAAGAACTTCAAAATGCGCCGGTCATATGTGATCTGAAAAATGTAAATGCAGTCGGCATTACAGGAGAAGAGGCAGATCGGTTTGAACTTTTGAAACTGATCGTTACAGATGTGGCGCTTCGTCATTTTGCGGCAGATGTAAAATTGTTTTTCGTGGCGGAAAAAGAACATGCCGGACGGATGCACTTGTTCCGTTTTCTTCCGGGAGCGTACTGCGTACAGACAGATACGAGAGGAATTGTAACAGACGATGAGAGCAAGACGCTTATTTTTGAGTATTTGTACAAAGAGCTGACAATGAGAGCACAGGAGAAGAGATCGTATCCGCATCTGCTCATCTTTTTCTATGACGAATACGGATATAAGAAGCATCCGATCTCACAGTTTACAGAAAAAGGAAAAGATCTGGGAGTCACTTTTTTGTTTTTCGGACAGACACGCGCGGACATTCCGGTAGGATGCGACTATGTCGTACAGTTGTCCGGCGGTTACAGAGGCGTTTTGATCAACGCAGCGGAGAAATCAAAGACAGTACCGTTTGTATCTTCTCAGATCAGCGACACTTTGGCAGTACGCATTGTCAGGACGTTAGCTCCGGTTTGTACGGATGAAGTTTCATTGGAAGGTGAACTGATAAAAAATATATCAATGTTTAAGATGCTGAATATTTTGTCTGTGGAAGATCTTGATCTCAAAGCAAGATGGTCTGCGTCTAAAGTTACGAAGTCAATGGCAGCTCCGGTCGGAGTCTCAAAGACAGGGATCGTTATGCTTGACCTTCATGACAAAGCTCATGGTCCGCACGGTCTTGTTGCGGGAACGACAGGATCTGGAAAATCAGAGATATTGCAGACGTATATCCTTTCGATGGCAACGCTCTATCATCCTTACGAAGCGGCGTTTGTCATCATTGACTTCAAGGGCGGAGGTATGGTGAATCAGTTCGCGCAGCTGCCCCATCTGCTTGGCGCGATCACAAATATTGATGGGAATGCCATCAATCGGTCGCTTAAGTCGATCAAAGCAGAATTGCAGAAGAGACAGAAATATTTCGCACAGGCGGACGTCAACCATATCGATAAATATATCCGAAAATATAAAGCGGGCGAAGTAAGCGAACCGCTTCCGCATCTGATCATCATTGTAGATGAATTTGCAGAGCTGAAAGCGGAACAGCCGGAATTTATGAAAGAGCTGATCTCGGCAGCGCGTATCGGAAGAAGTCTTGGAGTACATCTGATTCTGGCGACTCAAAAACCTGCAGGTCAGGTCAATGAACAGATATGGAGTAACTCCCGTTTTAAACTCTGTCTGAAAGTGCAGAGCAAAGAAGACAGTAACGAAGTGCTGAAATCTCCTCTTGCCGCAGAAATCAAAGAACCCGGACGAGCTTATCTGCAAGTAGGAAACAATGAGATATTTGAATTGTTCCAGTCGGCATACAGCGGAGTGCCGGAAAGAGAAGACGAAGGAACAGGAAAAGCATTTACGATATATGAAGTTCCGGACGGCGGGAAAAAAGTTCCGGTTTATGTAAAGAAAAAGAACAAAGGACAGGAAGGGATGAACAATCAGCTTGAGGCGATCGTTTCTTATGTGTCCGAATATTTCCGTTCGATTCAAATACCGCAGCTTCCCGATATCTGTCTGCCTCCGCTTAGAGAGTGTATCGAATTCCCGCCGGTATCAAAAGAGGCAGTACAAGAGCAGAAAAAAGAAGTCGGATTTTATGCGTGGATCGGCGTTTATGACGATCCCGATCACCAGAATCAGGATCAGTATGCAGTGAATTTAAGCGCGGCAAATATGATCATTATCGGTTCGGCGCAGACCGGAAAGACGACGATTCTGCAAAATGTGATCCGAAGTCTTTCGGAACAGTATACGCCGGATGAGGTGGCGATCTACATTATAGACTTTGCGTCTATGGTATTGAAAAACTTTGAGACGCTCAATCATGTAGGCGGCGTTGTCAGTTCCTCCGAAGATGAGAAACTGAAAAATCTGTTTAAAATGCTTTGGGAAGAGATGGAAACTCGAAAAGAGAAACTATTATCTGTCGGAGTAAGCTCATTTGTTGCGTACAAAGAGGCGGGGCGCACCGATATGAAGCAGATTGTTCTTATTATAGATAATCTTACTGCGCTGAAAGAATTGTATTTTCAAGATGATGACGAACTGCTGAATCTGTGTCGGGAAGGAATTACAGTCGGAATTTCTATTGTGATCGCGAATGCACAGACGGCAGGGATCGGATACAAATATTTGTCGTCTTTTTCTAACAGGATCGCGTTATTCTGCAATGACGGAAACGAATACTCTGCGATTTTTGAACATTGTAACAGGAGACTTGAGCATCTTCCGGGAAGATGTTTCGCAGAAGTGGATAAACAGATACTTGAATGTCAGGCGTATCTGCCGTTTGCAGGAGAAAAAGAATTTGAAAGAGCGGAAGCAATCCGCGGATATATCGAAAAACGAAACGGAGAATGTACTGAGGTGGCTCGGAAGATCCCGTTGATCCCGCCTGTTTTGAGCATGAATTATATGGCACAGCAGTTTGGAAATATGATGCGCGGACATTTCGACCTGGCGGCAGGATTAAATTACGAAGATGTGATGCCGTATATGCTTCGTATGTCTTCGATTGGTGTATTGGCGGGGGGTGGGGGGGAGGGGGGGGGGCGGGCATGTAATCTTCGATTGGGGTATTGGCGGTTGTCGGAAGAGAGGGCAGCGGACGCTATAACTGGATAAAATATGTGGCGGATATGCTGGAATTGATGTATCCGGGCAGATCAAAAGTTTATATTTCGGACGGAATCGGGAAGAAGCTTGCTTCCATGAAAGAAAAAAGAAATGTCGTTCGTTACAGCATGATCGCGGAAGATATCGTTTCTTATCTGAAAGAGATCGAAGAAGAACTGCAAAGCAGATATGAACTTCTTGCAAAAGGGATCGAAAGCGATCCGGCAGAAGCAGATTACATGCTTCTTATTATCGATAATCCTGATGCGATCGAGCAGATCAGCAATAGTAAAGAGGCGCTTGCATCGTATAAAAATATTATCGGACGCTACCGGAACATGAATGTAGGCGTGATTATATCGGCAATCGAAAATGCGCCGATCCCATACAGCGCGCCGGAGGTGATCAAAGGCATCCGGGACGGAAGACATCTGATGTATTTCGGAGATATTTCAGAATTGAAGATTTACGATATGCCGCTCGCCGTGACAAGAAAGTTCAAAAAACCGATCGAGACAGGCGACGGATATTACATAAAAGAAAATGAGTGTATTAAATTGAAGACCCCGTTCATTGCGGGAGAGTAGGATATATATCCGGAAGACCGGTATATATAAATAAAAAATTTTATAGGAGGTAGCAATTATGGCTAAAAAAATAAGAAATATAACTGCGCTGCTTGCAATAATGGCTAGTCAAATCAGAATTTCACCGGATCAGATGAGAGAAAGGGCAAATTCGTACCAAACAGAATCAGGGAATGTCAGCGAGATGATCGGAAGATTAGATTCGTTACTTCAGTCTCTTTTAGGAGAATGGGAAGGATCGGCAAGCGAGGCTTACAGAGAACGTTATGAAAGTCTGCGGCCGGCGTTTACGCAGGCAGAAGAATTGCTTGCGGAGATTTCAAAAGCGTTGAATACGACAGCTCAAAATATGGAAAATGTAGACGAAAGTATTGCAAGCGGATTCAGAGGATAGTACGAAAAAGCAGGTTTAAAGGCAGCGGCGGATAAAACCGCGTTCCGCATTTCCCCTTTTGTGGGAAATGCGGAACTTAAAAAGCTTAAATAGTAACAGTTCAGCCGTACAGCAGCGTTAGCCATGATAAGTACGCAGCGCGGCTTTACGAATGGCGCGGACTGAGCGGTTACCTTAAATGAATTGAAACAGAAAGGAAAAGCATGATGGGAGAAAACGTAAAAAAAGAGACGGTAGATTATCTTCCGCTTGGAAGTGTTGTGATCTTAAAGGGAGGCGTGCAGAAAGTTGTTGTGATTGCCAGAGGGCTTTTGTCGGTTGCGACAGGGAAAGAAGGTTATTTTGATTACGGCGGATGTCTGTACCCGCAAGGACTGGTCGGAGATCAGATCTTATATTTTAATCACAGAGATATCGTAAAAGTTGTTTTCAGCGGATTTCACGATGACGATGATAAGATGATGGTAGACAATATCAATCAGTGGTATATGGAATCACCATATGAACGCACAGACGTAGAAAAACTTGTAAGAGAGCGGGGTGCTCAAGATGGCGGAAAACTCGGCTGAGGAAAGAAGAAAAAGGGCAAGAGTGTGTGAGGCGCGCAGCGAAAAAAGCGCGCGTGAACGGGAGAAAGCAGAAAAAGAATCAAAGCGCGCCGCGAATGAAAAAAAGATCGAAAGATTAAAAACGGCGAGAGACAGTATCCAGTCGCAGAAAAATTCGGCAAAAGCAAAGCGGAAAAAACTGGAAAAATATGCAAACGGTGATGAAATCGGAGAATGGATCGGGAAGGAACAGACGGCGACAGTATATAGTATAGAAGGAAACGTTGTCGGACAGTACAATACTTATATTGAGCGTATTGACGATGTTGTAGACGCGCTTTGCAATGAAATAACAAGGCTGGAAAATGAAAACATGCAGTTGAGTTGGGATGTGCTTCATATAGGATCTTTGATCAATTCTCTTGTCAATGAGATCCGTACACTTTGCAATTAAGTATTATACGAGGAGGTATCACTATGGCAACGTTGCAATCGTTGGGATCGGTAGCAGGTCTGATCAATCTCGACTATGGGAAATTTAAGTATGCTGTCGACCAGATGAGAACAAGCGCCGACGGAATTAACGGGAATGTAGAAGAAAGAGCGCGGGGAGCTGAGCGATCAGAAGCTCTTGATGAGTTTGCAGAGCAGTTCGTTCAGCTGCAAAGAATCATAAGTCTTTATAAATCACTTATAAAAAAAGATATTGATGCGATTGAAACTACGGGAGAACAACTGAAAGAAATAGATTTAAAATTAGAGGGTGTATGGAAAGGTCTTCAAATGTTGAAATAAAGTGATTGAGAACAGCAGAAATACATGAGAAAATAAAAATAAAAAAGGAAAGCAAAAAGAGTGAACGTGGAAAATAAACGAGATGATAGAAAAAAGAAAATTCGGGAAATTGCCGGAGGAATTTTGTGTATTGCAGTTTTGCTTTTTATTGTTATGCAAATTATGCTACCGGAAACAGGCATAGGTGGGATGGTGAACGAAGGGTCAATGGCAGTTTTATTTTTCGGAGTAGGAGCAGTCTGTGCTTATGCAGCTATCAAGAAAAGAAAAGAAGATAAATCTGCGCTTGTTCTCGGTTTATGCTTAGCAGTTTTAGCATGTGTTCCCGGTGGCTGGATCTCTGGGAAGGTCGCAGCAGATCTTATAGAAGGACCAAAAACGATCCGTCTGACATCGGTTACAACAGAGGAACTCAACGGATTATCAGGGTTAATTTCTCATCACTATTATTTATGCGGCAGAGGGGAAGACGGAAAGCAGTATCGGCTGGAAGTATCGGCAGATGAGTTTTATGAGTTGGAAAATATACATGAAATCATTGTACGATGTTATTCGAGAACAGAGCGGATTTTGGAATTTTTGTAATAGTTAAAATGAACTGTTACGGAATTTTTCGGGATAGTTTTTCGATATGCAGACATTGTACAGAGATTTTGATGAAATATCAGAGGAAAAATTATGAGTGGACAATATAAAATAATGTATAGTTCTATGGATCAATTTTATGATCAGACAAACGGGCGCATGGCAGAATGGGTCAGTCAGTTAGAACCGTGGGTTAAGGCGTGTGAAAATCTTGGAAATATGGAATGTTATCAAGGAAAAAGCGCGGAGTCTGTTAAAACGTATCTGAAAGAAGTGCATATGACGCTGCTTACTTCTATACAGCAGGCAATACAGTTATATAGGACAAAATATCTTTTTTACCGTGAAGGATATTATGATATAGAAGGGGACTTATATGCAGTCATTCCCCAGAAGACGTTACTTTCTGTAAAAGACCGGATGAAAACAGAGATCGAAGACGTATCTGATTCTTCTCTAATAGTACAAACAAGTTTGTTAAATGTATCGGATCTTATTGCTTTGCAGGCGCCTAATTCGTATTATTTAAAAGATTCTATGGAAGAAGTAAAGCAGAATGTAACAGACTTCAATCAAAATATTATAGATTATGAAGCGCAGCATAAGTCAGAAGCAAACGGGGAATTGGCAGATCTGCTTCAGTCATTATTTGCAACGCTTACAGAATATTATACAAACGGAACGAATGTGACATCGTATCAGTCGGGAGACTGTTTCGGAAATTCACATATGCCGGAGCTTTGTCAGCATGTACTGACAGCGAATGAGTATTTGAAAGAAAATGCGGAAGAGATCGAGCTTGCAGAAGTAAAGATGCAGGAAGTATTCGCACAGCAATATGAAGATGCGTGTAAGGCAAGAGAAGAGGAAGGCGCAATAAAATTGCTGACAGGAGGCGCTGCGGCAATTACCGGAATCTTGGCAATCGTCGGAACTGGAGGGATGGCAACTCCGGTTGTGATAGGCGTATGGGTTACAGGAGGATCGACCGCTCTCTATGGGGCGAGTAAAGCGATAGAGGGCATTCAGGACGTTCATTATGGAAGAGCTAAAGATCTGACAAGTAAGTCTTTTAATTTTATCAGAGATACAGTATTTCAGGGGAATCAAGAGGCATATGACGCATGGGGAAATATAAATATGATGGTTGCGGGTCTTTTAGTTCCTATTGGTCAAGGAACTAAGGCGGGGGCCGGTCTTGGAGTAAAGGCAATCGCGCGCGAAAGCGCGAAACGAGTAGCAAAAGAGGCTGTAAAAGACATGGCGGTTGATTTTACTGCCGAAACTATGACAAACTGGGCGCGTGAAGAGCTGGATTTGGGCGACTTTCAGACGGAACTTCTTAAAACAGGACTTGAGTTTGGATTGGATAAAGGACTTGATAAGGTGGGAAGTAAACATGTTCCGTTTACAGATGATATGACATTTTCAGAGGCGAAACGGTATAATCAATCGATGCAGAACATGGAAAGCGGAAAACATAACCCTCCGGGACTATCTGATGCAGATATGGATGCGTGGGATTTTGCAAATCAGAAAGTGTCCGAGCATATAGCGGTGAAGAAAGTTGATCACAATGAAGTGATAAAAATCCGTTCAGAGTATGCGAAAAAACAGGAAAGCTTTTTGCATCCAAAGACAGATGCAGACAGCGCAAAGACTGCGACATTTACAAATCAGGAAGCAGAAGATCTCGCATTTGGCGCAATAAAAGGAAAGGGTAAATCGGATGCCGTCGTGCTTGGTAAGTTTGAGGACGGAAAATCGACTTCATATGATAAAATAGCGCAAGAATATGACGCACAGTATTATAATTTGGACGAGTGGGATGAGCTGGCAAAAACGCATTCAAGAGATGAAATGTGGAAAGTAAATGAGAAATTTCTTGATATTGAAATCGCGTCGGGAAGAGATATATACTTATCTCATGATCCGGCGAAATTCAGCGGAGACGGAAGTTTTTTTGCGAAAGAGATCGAGTATTTGCGGCAGCATGGATATAAATTTGTAAAAGAGGGTGATTTGTGGCATGCTGTACAGTAAGGCTGAGCGCAATTTGACTTATCAAGACCAGAGTAAAGGCGGATTGCAGCTTGAAAAATAAGGAGGCTGTAAAACGGTGAGTATGAAAACGAGAGATGAAAAAGAAAAGAAACGAGATTTATTTACAACAATTTTTTGGATTTTAGTGCTGGTTTTTTTGATTGTTAAAATTGTAATCCCGGAAACAGGTGTATTGGGAATGGTAAATGAAGGTTCAAATGCGGTTTTATTTTTCGGTATCGGAGGAAGCTGTGTGTGGACGATCATTCATAAAAGGAAGACAAATAAAACGGCGGTTGTTTTCGGAGTATTGCTGCTGGTATTGACATTAGGTATTGGCGGATGGATATCAGGAAAGCTTGTATTGGATCTTATATCAGGACCGGAGGTTGTGCGTCTGACGTCAGTTACTATGCGTGAATCGTCGGGAATATATGGTCTTATTTCACGGCATTACTATTTATGCGGAAGAGATGACGAGTGGACGGAATATCAGATGGAAATTTCTTCGGATGAGTATTATGAGTTAGAAGGAGAAGAGCAGGTGACTGTGTTGTGTTACCCAAGAACAGAGCGGATTTTAAAGTTTTTGTGATTTTGCCGACAGACATCATGTATCGGATTGAAACAGGAAGCCCACAGGCTTCAGACAATGGGTAGTTCACAATATGAATATATGGAGCGGAAACGTATGGAGACAGAGCAAAAGGAAATGATGTGTAAATATAAGAAGATTATTTGTAAAATATTCGGCGAACAGATACGGGTGATCGGTGAAAGCAGTGCGATCGGCCCTATGGGGCAGTTTCAGATCAGATTTTTCTATGAGCCGACAAAAATTTATGTTACACTGGATGCAGACCGCGGGGCATTTACGTTTGATCTGAAAGATGAAGCGAAAGATTGGAATACGTTGTACAGAATAAAAAAGTTTGACAACTGTATGACAGAAAAGTGTCTTGAAAATGCGGCGGTTATTTTGAAGCAGGTTCTTGAGGAAAATAAGTTCCCTCTGTATAAATCGGAGAATGATAAGCTGTACAAAAAGCAGGATGGAACGTACCGCAGGATAAAAGATATCTATGCAGAACTGGCAGGAGGAGAGTAAATTTATGGCTATAAAAGAAGTGTCAGAACGATATTTGGAATTAAGGCAAAATGCTTTGGATTATACATTTGAACAGATGAATCTTCAGCTTGAAAATGATAAGCAGGTTTATCTAGCAGTATTTGATATACCGGTGGAGAGCGCGATCATCGGTAATAAAACGAAGACTCTTGTGCTCGTGTTTGGATTGAACATCCATATTTATTGTGCAAATGGTGATGCCGTGACCGGATTGGAGCAGAATGCGAAAGCGAAACAGGCGATGCAGTCTCTTTTCATCAGTTGTCCGCAAGCGCTTGATGAGATGACGCTGACTCACAAGACAGATTTTTACGAAAGTAAAAATGTAAGAGCTTATTTAAAAACAAGAAAAGGCGTTTACTTCAAAGAGCTTACAGGAGAAACTAAGAAAGAACGCTTTTTGGAAATGCTTATGCGGAACGTGACAGAGGAGGTAAATTTCCGTCATTGACAAAAAACGTAATCTGTGCCAAAATAATTTAGAATCAGCCGATTGGAACAATGTTTGTTGTTACAAAGCGGGAGATTAAAAAATATAACAGAAACAAAATCATAATTTCAGAAATTAGACTATGAACATATGTGAGTAGAGTAGGCAGAGCGACCCAGAGACGGAGTGTCATCGGCTGAGAGCATTCCGCGCGACCCTTCTTGAAGTTTCAGTATGGGAGTCTTCCGGCGAAAAGCAGTTTGTGCGTTAAGTCGGATGTTCGTGTAGCAATATTTTACACAATGAGAGCGCAGAGCAGATAGGATGCTCTGAAATAGGGTGGTACCGCGATTAACATCGTCCCTTGTTGAACAGACAAGCGACGGTGTTTTTTTGTATAGGCGACGGGCCAAAGTCCGGGCTT
>OGOI01001812.1_pt1 | contig 11892 bp, 8 predicted proteins | sample 1552631 | NCBI WGS metagenome assembly OGOI01 (sample SAMEA2580204, study PRJEB22360) | human gut metagenome | biome: human gut; feature: human-associated habitat; material: faeces | place: Denmark | collected 2008/2010 | reverse complement strand
GGGCCAGCCGCTCTTCGACTGCCTCTTGGAACGCTGCTTCGAGTGCTTCGCCGATAGCAGGACCTTCTGGAATGCCCGCTTCGATCAGGTCCTTGCCTGAGAGAGGCAGATCGCGCAGCGAGAACACCTCATCTTCAGCGATCATCTCATCGAAGAGTGCTTCGAGCTCATCGATTTCGTTCACGCGCTCGTGGTATTCGGGCGCTTGCGCAAGCGAATCGGCGCGCATCAGATCGCACATGGCATGGAAGAGATATTCCTTGTTCTCGAGCTTGGCATACAGTCGGCGAATCGACTTCTTCGTGGGCGCTGGGCGCGTATCGTGATAGCGCACGAGCAGGGCAAGATCGTTCGTGAACGCGCGTGAAAAGTGCAGTCGTTTTGCGATGCTGTGCAGGTGCTCAACGCTCACTTTCGGATGGCCATACATGTGGCCCACGCCTTCTTCGTCGGTGAAGAAGGTATCGGGCTTGCCGACATCGTGCAACAGTGCTGCCCAGCGCGCGAGCGGGGTGGCGGGCGAGTAATGCACCACCCAAGCGGTGTGCTCGTAAACATCGTAGATGTGATATTTCGTCTTCTGGTCGAGGCCCTCCATGGCGATGAGCTCGGGAAGCGCCACATTCAGAATCTCTGCATATTCCATGAGCACTCGGTAGGCGTTTTCGCCGCAGAGAAGCTTGGTCAGCTCGTCTTCGATCCGTTCACCAGCGATCAAGCGCAGGTCTTCGCGTTGATCGAGCGCAGCCTGAGCAGTTTTCGGTTCCAGGGTGAAGTCGAGCTGGGACGCAAAACGCAGCGCGCGTAAGATACGCAGCGCATCTTCAGAGAAGCGTGCATGCGCGTCTCCTACGCAGCGGATCATTCTCTTGCGCAGATCGGTCTGGCCACCGAAGGGATCGAGGATGCCACGTTTCGGATGGAACGCCATCGCGTTCACGGTGAAATCGCGGCGGGCTAGATCCTCTTCGATCGAGTCGGTGAAGATAACCTCGGAAGGATGACGATGGTCGAGATAGACCCCTTCGGTGCGAAACGTGGTGATCTCGAGTGCGGTATCATCTGCAACCACCGTGATGGTTCCATGCTTGGTGCCGGTCTCATGCGCTGCGTAGCCCGCAGCAACGCAGCGCTCTTTCACCTGCTGCCAAGGAGCAGCAGTAGTGAGATCGAAATCGTGAAGCGGGCGTTCGAGCAAGAGGTCGCGCACGAAGCCGCCGACCAGCCAAGTCTCGTAACCTGCGGATTCAAGCAGGTCGATCACCGAGACAACGCACGGCGGTATCAGCTTGTTCGCGCGCGCAAGCGTTGCGTCTTCGAGCGACGAAGACCGATCGTGCGACCGGCCTTCGTTCTCATTCGAATGGATATGTGACACGCTTGTTCGGTGAGACACCGGCTGCCGTTCGTTGGTTAGCGACCCGTCCAGACAGGCTTGCGCTTCTCGGCGAATGCGACCTCGCCTTCGTGGGCGTCTTCGCTCGCGCGCGTGATCTTCTCGTATTCTTCGAGCGTCTCCCAGCCCTTCGAGGGATAGGGGAAGTTCTCACCCATGGTCTCGATAACGGTCTTCTTGGTGTATTTGATCGAGAGCGGCGCACCAAGAATGATCTTTTGCGCCAGGTAGATGGCCTTATCCAGCACCTGATCATCGGGCACGACGTAATTCACGATTCCCCAGTCGTTAGCTTTTTGCGCAGAGATGGGTTCTGCGACCAGCATGAGTTCCATGGCGAACTTCATCGGGATCTGCTGAGCAAGGCGGAGAAGAAGACCGCCACCTGCTGCCGTAAGGCCAACACGGGGCTCGGGCAAGCCGAAAACAGAATCGTTCGCAGCAACCGCGAGATCGCATGCGGCAACGATCTCCATGCCGCCGCCGAGAGCTTTGCCATGCACCGCCGCGATGATCGGCTTGTCGAAAGAGCGCTTGGTCATAGCCGCAAAGCCCCATTTCTCACGTCCCTCGGGCACTTCATAAGCACCTGCTGCCAGTTCCTTTAGATCCGATCCTGCACAGAAGACGTGTCCGTTGTTGGTGATGATGCAAACGCGCAGATCATCGTTGTGATCCCAATACTCAAGGGCATCACCGATCTCTTTGGTCATCAGATTGTTCATGGCGTTGCGCGCTTCTAAGCGGTTGAAGGTGATGATGAAGATGCCATCACGTTCTTCAGTAAGAATGGTCTCGAATTCCATGGATCCCCCTTAATCTTTCCCCTTGCTTTAGTTTAGTGCATTTGTTTCTCTTGGGTCTTTCTGATCGCATGTTTTTTGATCAAGATGTGACACCTGGCAGGACACTCGATAAAAACCACAGCTCGTTTTCAATTCTTGTTTTCTTGGTGGGAGCTGTTCGCTTTTCGCTACTCTTTTGATGAGCAGCGCTGGATGTGGGGTGTCTGCAAGCTCCCGCATCGAAGCCGATCTTGTGTTCAGGAGGAACAAGCGATGCCAACATTCAAGCAGTTGATGAAGCTTGCCCAAGTGACCGTCAACGATAAGACCTCTGGTAAGCGTGCGAAAGAGATACTCGAGATCGTGCACAAGGACCAGGTTCTTCACGGCATGGATCCTCAAAAGGCCGTGCGCTTCTTGGAGGATCTGGGTCCCACTTACGTGAAGATCGGGCAGCTTGCTTCGAACCGTGCCGACATCTTGCCCAAGGATTATTGCGAGGCCTTCGCCGAGTTGCGCAGCAATGTCGATCCGCTTGATTTTGCCACCGTTATCGCATGCATCGAGGAAGACTTCGGCCATCCTTGGAATAGCGTGTTCGCGTCGATCGAAGAGAAGCCGCTGGGGTCTGCCTCGATCGCGCAGGTGCACAAGGCCACGCTCTTGGATGGCTCGGTGGTGGCAGTGAAGGTTCGTCGCCCGGGGATCAAGGAGGAGATGGCTGAAGACTTGACCCTGCTGCGGCACCTTCTCACGTTCGCTGAGGTAGGGACCATCGAACATAAGGAATTGGTGGGAACGCTGGAGGGTCTTTTGACCGAGCTCGAGCGCACTACCGCAAACGAACTCGATTTCACGATCGAGCTCAACAATCTGGTGCAGTTTCACGAGGAGCTTGAAGGAAGCGAAGGGGTCACGTGTCCCTGTCCGTATCCTGAGTATTCTTCGGGGTCCATTCTGGTGATGGAGTATGTCTCGGGGCCAGAGATAAACAACCATGCTGCGCTCATCGCGCAGGGTAACGACCTCGACGAGCTCGCGAACCGGTTGGCGCAGAATTACATCATGCAGGTGATCGATGCGGGGTTCTTCCACGCCGATCCGCATGAGGGCAACATCATCGTGCGCGACCAAGAGATCGTCTGGATCGATCTGGGTATGACCGGCTCGCTCAACTCCTCGCAGCGGGCGTTGGTGAATCAAGCGTTCGCGGCCATTGCTGCGAAGGATCCTTACGAGCTCAAGGAGGCAGCGCTCGGTCTAACTTCTATCAAGGGACCAGTCGATCAGGGACGGCTACTGCAGCAGATGGCAGAGTTGCTGAATTCGTACGCGAGCGCCGATCTGGAGGACATCAACATCGGCGAGGCATTCATGGATGTCATCGAGATCTTGCGCTCTCAAAACTTGATGATCAATCCATCATTCACCATGCTTGCGCGCGGGTTCATGACCATCGAAGGGGTGGTCGCTGATCTTTCACCTACCACGAATATCGTCGAGATCGTATCTGACCATATCCAGAAGAAAACGCTCACTCTCGATGCGATGCTCCAGAAGATGAAGGAGATAGGCATCCAGAGCGCCCGTTCGCTCGATGCGAGCACGAAACTGCCGACCCAACTTTCCCATACGCTCGATATGCTGAACGAGGGGGAGATCAGCCTTGGCGCTGAGATGAACATGCCGAAGGATCTTAAATCGACCGTCTATTCGCTTATGGGCTATCTTGCTTTTGCGCTCATTTCGGCAGGTCTCTTCATCGGTTCGAGCATCATCTGCACGACAGATATGATGCCACGATTCTTAGGCGTGCCGCTGCTTGGGATAGTCGGCTATTTGAGCGCGTTCGTGTTGGGCGTTTATGTAGTTTGGCAGATGATTTACGCGCGGCACAAAACACGCAACGACGAAGACATAAAGTAAGTGCATCGATATAATTGATTCGATCGAAGCATTGGTTCGAGGGGCGCAACAGCGTCTGTGGGCATCACGAAAGACGCGCTCTTGATCGTGAATCGACCAGCTTATTCGTTGCTGGAGAAAGGCCTACGTATGCTCGATGAAATGCATATTGCCAATGTGGCACTCATTCGTGATACCCTTTTTCAACCCTCAAGTGGTATGACGGTGATAACGGGCGAAACTGGCTCGGGTAAGACCGCTTTATTGAATGCGCTCAAACTTTTGGTGGGCGAACGCGCGAATGCGGGAATGATCCGCGAAGGCGCGGCTGAACTTGCTGTTTGGGGACGTTTCTTCCTTGAGAGCGTTGAGGCTGATGAGCAAGAAGTGCCCGTTGAAGATGGCGGACCTGCCCAACAAGGGGTATCAGCTGAACACAGCGAACCTGTCGAACAAGAGATGGTTGCATCCTCTGAAGATGGCACCGTGGTTTGTCGCCGGGTGGGGCTCAATGGTCGTTCGCGGGTGACCATCGATGGGTCGCTTGCGGGAGTGAAGGATCTTGCAGCGGGGGTTGGCGCGAGCATCGATCTGTGCGGTCAACATGAGCATCAGCAATTGCTCAATGCTGCCTACCAGCGAAAGCTGTTCGATAGGTGGGGTGCTTCGAGCATCGGTCCTGCGCTCGAGCGCTATCAAGAAGCATTCGATGCGTGTGCGGCTGCGCAGGCGGAAGTCGAGCGTTTGCAGAAGTTGCGCGAAGCGGATTCTGTCGCGCTCGATCGGGCGCGCTTTACCGTCGAGCAGATCGCTGCGGTCGATCCGCAGCCTGGTGAATACGAGACATTGCTCCAAGAGCTTCCGTTCTATGAGAACGCCGAGATGCTGGCTGGCGAGACGCGATCGGCCTATCAAGCGCTCACGGCTGAAGGTGGCGTGCTCGAGAAGTTGCAGGACGCTCAGGTGTCGATCGATAAGATCGCAGGCGTTGATGGAGCGGTCGAGGCACAGCAAAAAGCCGTGCGCGAAGCGTATTTCTTGCTCGAGGATGTGGGTCATGAGCTTGCGCGCTATCAGGCGAGCATCGATTTTTCGGAAGACGAGCTCGAAGTGCGGCAAACGCGTCTTTCAGCGCTTCAGGGCATCATGCGCGGATATGGTCCAACGATGGATGAGGTCTTCGCAACCTTCGCTGAAGCGAACCAGCTCATTGCTTCTTATGATTCGTGCGACGAGTTGCTCGCGGAAGCGAAGCGTGCGCGCGAGGAAGCTGAAGATAGGCTTGTTTCGGCGGCTGATGCGCTCGCGGCTGCTCGCGAAGAGGTGGCGCCGCGCTTTTCTGCTGCGGTCACTTCTCAGGTGGCTCGTCTTGAGATGGGGAGTGCTTCTTTGGTGGTGGAGCTTCAGGATCTTGCGCGCGAAGCATGGACGCGTTGGGGAACGCAAGCGCTCGATTACCTGTTCGTTCCTGGCGCAGGGCTTTCTCCGCAAAAGCTATCAGCTATCGCCTCAGGCGGCGAGATCAGTCGTGTGATGCTGGCGCTCAAGGTGGTGCTGGGCAGTTGCGATGATGTTGATACGCTCGTTTTCGACGAGATCGATGCGGGCGTTGGAGGCAAGACCGCCCTCGCGTTGGCGGCTGTGTTGAAAGACTTAGCGCAGACGCACCAGCTCATCGTGGTCACGCATTTGCCGCAGGTTGCGGTAGTGGGAGACGCCCATTATCTTGTCGAAAAGCATGAAGCGCCCGAGCTTACCACTGATATCCGAGTGCTGTCTGCTGAAGAGCGTGTTGCGGAAGTTGCCCGCATGCTTTCTGGGCGCGTAGACGAAACCTCGCTTGCCCATGCAAAAGAGCTGCTCGCATCTGCTCATTAATACGATAGAGGTTTGTTATGCAACAAGAGTTGATCATCGGATGCCACCTGTCTTCAGGGAAAGGCTATGAGGCGATGGCGAAGACCGCGCAAGATAATGGCGCAGATCATCGGCGCTAACACATTCGCCTTCTTCACGCGCAACCCACGCGGAGGGGCGGCTAAAGCGATCGATCCTGAGGATATCAAGCGTTTCGAAGAGGCTTGCAAAGAGGCAGGCATCGATAAGATCGTTGCGCATGGCTCCTACACGATCAACCCGTGTTCAGCGAAGGAATCAGTGCGCGAATTCGCCCTTCAGGCACTCGTGGATGATCTTGCGCGTATGGAGTACACGCCGAACCAGCTCTTCAACATGCATCCTGGTTCGCATACGGGGCAGGGGAGCGACGTCGGGATCGAGCAGATCGCCGAAACCTTGAATCGAGTGATCACGCCCGATCAGACCACCACGCTCCTTCTTGAGACGATGGCAGGCAAAGGATCGGAGGTGGGATCGACCTTCGAAGAGATAGCAGCGATCCGCGCGCGCATGGACTGTCCTGAAAAGGTTGGCGTTTGCCTCGACACGTGCCACGTATGGGATGCAGGGTACGACATCAAGGATGACTTGGACGGCGTGCTCGACAAATTCGATAGCGTGATCGGTCTCGAGCATCTGAAGGCGCTCCATATCAACGATTCGCTGAATACGTGCGGTGCACATAAGGATCGGCATGCGCGCATCGGAGAAGGTCAGATCGGTGCAGAGGCGCTTGTGCGCGTACTCGAACATCCTGCTTTGCAGGGGCTACCGGCCATTCTCGAAACGCCGAACGAGCTTCCTGGCTATGCCAAGGAGATCGCCTTCTTCCGCGAAGCTGTTGGCCAGTAAGAGCAGAGTCAAAAGCAAGGCAAAATAAAAGCGGGGCAAAATTCAGGTCGCGTTGATGCGAAGAGATCTCTTTTGCGCGTGCACGCAGGCGGGGCAGTGCGCGCTCGCTGTTCTGCGGTTGATTCTGCAAGTTTCCTGATTGCTGCTTGCGTATCGCGGATTGATTGTTTACGATGAAAGCGTCTTTTATATCCCCCTCATTTTGCATATCGCGCAGCCTTCGTGCTCGCATACTGCCAATAGGTGTACCAGTCTAAGGAGGACATGGTGAAATTCTTTTTGGATACCGCTGATCTTAAGGAAATCGAGGAGGCGAACAGCTGGGGCGCGATCGCGGGCGTTACCACCAACCCCACGCTCTATTCGCGCGTCGGTGGCAAGCTTTCCGATTTCCACGAGCATATCAAAGCTATTTGCGACATCGTGCAAGGCCCCGTTTCGGCTGAGTCGGTCGCGATGACGCGCGACGAGATCTTCGCTGATGGCAAGAAGCTCCACGCGATCGATCCAGAGCATGTGGTCGTGAAGGTTCCGACCATGATCGAAGGCCTGGCTGCAACGAAGATGCTCGCAGCTGAAGGCATTCCGGTGAACATGACGCTGTGCTTCACGGTGCCGCAGGCGATTCTTGCTGCACGCAGTGGTGCGCGCTATATCTCGCCGTTCGTTGGTCGCTTCGACGATATTTCCGAAGATGGCATTCCGCAACTGGTGAATGTGGTCGAGGCCATGGCGAACTATGATTTTGGCCATGAATGCGAAGTCATCGCTGCATCGATCCGCAGCGCGAACCATGTTACCCAGGCAGCGCTCATGGGTGCTGACATCGCTACCGTGCCCTTCGGTGTTCTGAAGAAGTGCATCGAGCATCCTCTTACCGAGCGTGGTCTCGTTTCCTTCCTGAACGACTGGGAGAAAGTAGCTAACGCATGAGTGAAGACGTGCTCGAGCAAAGCTCGGAAGCTATGACCGAAGAAAAACCGAAGGCAAAGCGCGGTCGTCCTCGTAAAACGGACGCGGAAAAAGCGGCAGCAGATGCCGCTAAAGCTAGTGAAGAAGCGAGCGAGGCTCCTAAACGCAAGCGTGGTCGTCCGCGCAAGAATCCGCTTCCCGAAGAGGCGGCTGCACCCGCAGCGGAGGCAAAACCTGAAGCAGGCGCTCCGAGCGCGGAGGCAGCTGGCGATCATGAAGCATTTGCCAAGCCGTCAGGCGAGCGTTCGTTCGATCGTGGCGAGCGCAACAGCAATGCTAACAACAGCAATGCTAACAACCGTCGCAATAATCAGAAGAACAATCAGAAGAACCAGGGCAAGCAGAACAATAACAACCATCGTCGCCAGCGCCGCCAGCATGGCAATAACTACCATCGCGAGCCGGTCGTCCCGCAGACCACGCGTGAGGATCTTGAGAAGCTCAAGGTCGCCGAACTCCGCGAAAAGGCCGATGAGCTGGGCGTCGATCACAAGGGCCTCAAGAAGGCCGAGCTTGTCGACGCGGTGCTCGATGCGAGCGTGAAGGCCGAAGGCTTCGTCGAGACCGCAGGCGTGCTCGATATCCTTTCCGATGGGTATGGCTTCTTGCGCACAGGCGGTTATCTGCCTGGGGAGAACGATGTGTACGTGGGTCTGTCGATGATCCGCCGCAACGGCCTGCGCAAGGGCGACTACATCAAAGGAACGGTTCGCCCCGCCCGTCCGAACGAAAAGTACGCGGCCCTGCAGGAGATCGAAAGCGTCAACGGCACGCCTATCGCAGAGTTGGGCAAGCGCGTGAAATTTTCTGACCTTACCCCAGTATTCCCTGATGAACGCCTGGTCATGGAGCATGGCAAGAACACGCTCACTGCACGCGTGATCGACTTGTGCTCACCGATCGGCAAGGGTCAGCGTGGCCTCATCGTTTCGCCGCCGAAGGCTGGCAAGACCACCATCTTGAAAGACATTGCTGCTTCCATCACGGCGAACAACCCTGAAGTTCACCTTATGTGCTTGCTCGTCGATGAGCGTCCTGAAGAGGTTACCGACATGCAGCGTTCGATCCGTGGTGAGGTGATCGCTTCCACGTTCGATATGCCGAGCGAGAACCACATCGCCGTTTCCGAAATGGTCATCGAGCGTGCGAAGCGCATGGTCGAGGAGGGCAAGGATGTGGTCATCCTGCTCGATTCGCTCACGCGTCTTGCACGTGCGTACAATCTGGCGCAACCTGCATCGGGCCGTATCCTTTCTGGTGGTGTCGATTCGACGGCGCTCTATCCGCCCAAGAAATTCTTGGGCGCTGCACGTAACATCGAAGGCGGCGGTAGCCTTACCATCCTGGCTTCTGCGCTGGTCGATACGGGCTCGAAGATGGACGAGGTCATCTTCGAAGAGTTCAAGGGCACCGGCAACATGGAAGTGAAGCTCGATCGTGCGCTGGCAGACCGTCGTATCTTCCCGGCTATCGATCCGGTCGCTTCTGGCACGCGCCGCGAAGACCTGCTGCTCGATCAGCAAGAAGCGCCGCTCATCTGGGCTGTTCGCAGGGTCCTTGCGAGCCGCAACAGTACGGAGAATGCGATGAACTCGCTTCTGAAGAGCCTGCAACAAACCAATACCAATCAAGAATTCTTGATCCGTGCCGCTAAGAAGTGGCAAGGTCGTCAACTGGAAGATGTCGAACTCTAAGCCTGTGCGCTCAGAGTGCGAAAGGGAATTCAATGTCTGAAAACTCAGCTACCCCTGAAACAGCTTCACCCACGCCTCCTCCTCCGGCAGGCCAGCCTTATGGCGCGAATCAACCGTATGTCGCAAAACGCGTGAAGAAACGAAAAGGGGTGCGCGTTTGGGTCGTCGTGCTCCTGGTGATCTTGGGCATCCTTGTCGGCACGCTCGTAGGGAACAACGTCCGCACCAATCCGTATCTCACGTTCCAGGATTCCATCGGCGTGATTGACCTTGATGGCACGATCGGCCAGGATGATGGCGCGAATACGCCCGAAGGGCTCCTTGCTCAGCTGCAAAGCGCCGCAAACGATCCGTCCATCAAAGCGGTCGTGCTTCGCGTGAATTCAGGCGGAGGTGCCGCGGCAGCTGGTGAAGAGATGGCGCAGTACGTGAAGGATTTTTCGAAGCCGATCGTGGTCTCGACCGCTTCGGGCAATGCTTCGGCGGCTTATCTCATTTCCTCACAGGCCGACTATATCTATGCCAATGAAGCCTCGAGCATCGGTTCGATCGGCACGGTCATCCAGGTTACCGATTACTCGAAGTTGCTCGACTTGCTCGGTATCGATGTGCGCACCATCACCTCAGCAGATAGCAAAGATGCTTCGTATGGGAATCGTCCGCTCACTGATGAAGAGGTGAAATACTTCCAAGCTCAGGTCGATCAGATCAACAAGAGCTTCATCGAGTCGGTCGCTGAAGGTCGTGGCATGGAAGTTTCTGCTGTTCAGAAGCTTGCTACCGGCATGGCGTTCACGGGTGCCGATGGCGTGGAGAACGGGCTTATCGATGAGATCGGCACGTACAAAGATGCGTGCAATAAAGCCGCTTCTCTTTCTGGCGTAAGCTCATACAGCATCAAGCATCTCGGCACGAACGACTTGGGGCTTGTCGATGTCCTTTCGCTGCTTTTAACAGCAGAGGAGAAACAACCGCAGGAATCAACGAACACGATCTTAGAAGGAGCTTCCACCAATGGACAGCTATCCTAGTCGCAATATCGTTTGGCCGCGTCGTGCGGTCGTGACCGCTGGCATGCCCTACGGCAATAAGCCGTTGCACTTCGGGCATGTTGGTGGCGTATTCGTGCCCGCTGACTGCTTCGCACGCTTTTTGCGCGATAGGATCGGGCGCGAGAACGTGTGCTTCGTTTCGGGGACCGATTGCTATGGTTCGCCGATCGAAGAGGGCTATCGCAAGGAAGTGGAAGCGGGAACGTTTTCCGGCACGATCAAGGAATACGTGAAGCGCAATCACGATCTTCAGGCTGAAACGCTCAAGCGCTACGACATCAGCCTCGATATCTACGAGGGCAGCGGGTTAGGGCATGCCGGGGAAGTGCAGCACACCATATCCGAGGCCTATGTGAAACGCCTCTACGATCACGGCTTCCTTCATCTTGAGAGCACCCAGCAGTTCTACGACACCAAAGAAGATATGTTCTTGAATGGTCGCCAGGTGGTGGGGCATTGCCCTGTTCAAGGGTGCAAGAGCGAAAAAGCATATGCTGATGAATGCGATCTGGGCCATCAGTACGATCCTGCTGATCTGATCAATCCTATTTCGTCGGTTTCGGGCACGGTGCCTGAGATGCGCACGGTGAACAACTGGTATTTCGATCTGCCGAGCCTTGCTTACATCGTGAAAGATTATGTCGAAGCGGCTGAACAGGACGAACAGGTTCGCCCGCTCGTTCCTAAGACCATCAAGGAATTCCTCGTTCCGCCCATCATCTATATAAAGGTGGAGCTCTACGATGCTTATGCGCAGATCGCTGATAAGCTTCCTGCACACGAATACCGTGATGCAGCCAAGGGCAAGCAGAGCTTCGAGCTCGAGTTCTCCTCGGTGGCTGATCGCGATCAGGCGCGCGGCGTGCTCACCGAAGCGAACATCCGCTTTCGAACCGGTAAGGCGCTCGTGCCGTTCCGTATCTCGGGCAATGCTTCGTGGGGCATTCCGTGCCCAGAGATCGATGGTGTGAGCGGTCTTACGATCTGGTGCTGGCCGGAAAGTCTCTGGGCGCCGCTTTCCTTCACCATGGCGCGCAACGACGAACAAGGGTTATCACGCGCGCTCTGGCGTAAGTTCTGGTGCAGCAAGAATGCTCATGTCTACCAATTCATCGGGCAAGATAACCTGTATTTCTATGGCGTTGCCCAGCCCGCGCTCTTCGCTGCGCTCCAGGAAGAAAAGCCCGTGGTGGAAGATGCGCCCGATGGGGAATTGCAGCAGACCAAGCTCATCGCGAACCACCATATCCTCTTCGGCGATAAGAAAGCCTCTTCGTCTTCGGTGGTGAAGCCACCGACGGCAGACGAGTTGCTCGAGTATTATACGGTCGAACAGC
>OGOI01001798.1_pt1 | contig 11956 bp, 9 predicted proteins | sample 1552631 | NCBI WGS metagenome assembly OGOI01 (sample SAMEA2580204, study PRJEB22360) | human gut metagenome | biome: human gut; feature: human-associated habitat; material: faeces | place: Denmark | collected 2008/2010 | reverse complement strand
CGTATCTCTGGAAAAGCGCAAGACCCCTACCTGCTTTTTCGGAATATCCTAATGAAAAAATTGGCTGGGGAGCATTATGTTTAAGAAATATCTTTTGAGGCCAGCATCATTTTTATAACTATAATAAAAATAACCCCAACCGCTAATTTCAACGATTGCGGCTGAGGTTATTTTTGCCATCTTAGTAAGCTTATATACATTTGGTACACGAACAAGAGGAAGAATAGGCATCATCAATCGTAAAATCATTCTTTAATATGAAAAGATACTAATAAATCATCTTGATGCACACTGTCTCCCGCTTCCACATAAATTTTATCTACAGTTCCGTTCACTGTGGATACTACTGTTGTTTCCATCTTCATTGCCTCAATCGTCATAAGCGGCATATTCTTTGTTATCACATCTCCTTCCTTTACAAGAACTTTATCTACCGTTCCTGGAATAGAGGAACCAAGATGCTGTGGATTATTTTTATCTGCTTTTAAGCGGCGGTCTATCTTAATTTCAAGATTATGATCCTGAATCTTTACAGTACGAATAGAACCATTTACCTGAAAACTTAAGGTACGGATTCCATTTTCGTCCGGGTCACTTTGTTCAAGATACTTGATCAAAAGCTCTTTTCCTTCGCCAATTTTAAGATAAGTTTCCTCTCCTTTTCGCAAACCGTAGAAATACACATGACTTTCTAATCGTGTTACATCATTATACATTTCAAAATGTTCGCAGTAATCTTCATATACCTTCGGATACAAGGCATAGCTGATTGCTTTTTGTGCCATAACTTCTTCTGATTTATCCTCATAATGGTATTTTTCAATGAGGTGCTTTTTGATACCTTCCAAATCTTCCGGTGGCAACAATTTACCCGGACGTTCTGTAAGCGGTTCAATATCTTTTAACACAATTTTCTGTAATTCTTTCGGAAATCCACCATAAGGCTGTCCCATCATTCCCTGAAAATAAGAAACAACGGAATCCGGATAAGACAGACTAGCTCCGGCAGTTAAAATATTATCCTTATTCAGATTATTTTTATACATGAAAATCGCAAGATCACCTACTGCCTTTGAAGTAGGGGTTACTTTTACAATATTACCAAGCAAATCATTTGCCTCTTTATAAAGCCCTTTGATTGCCTCAAATTCTTCCGGAGATCCCATTTCTGTAACCTGCGCAAGAAGATTAGAATATTGTCCACCTGGAATCTCATATTTATAAATCTCAGTATTCGGAGACTTCATATCACTTTCAAATGGTGCATACACACTTCTAATTCGATTATAATATCTGCTCAGTTCTGACAACTCTTCAAAGTCAAGTCCGGTATCTCTTTTTGTTCCACGAAGTGCTTCCGCCACCGCATTCATGGATGGCTGGCTTGTCATCGATGACATAGATTCAATCGCTAAGTCAACTATATCTACTCCTGCCTCCGCCGCCATGAGCACTGTACTCACGCCGTTACCTGTAGAATCATGTGTATGTAAATGTAATGGTACATGAAGTTCTTTTTTCAATGTGCCTACAAGTTCTTTAGCTGCTCTAGGTTTTAAAAGTGCCGCCATATCTTTAATAGCAATTGAATGACATCCGAGTTTTTCTAATTCAAGAGCCATTTTCACATAATAATCAAGTGTATATTTTGTCTCATTTGAATTGCTGACATCTCCTGTATAACAAATAGTTCCCTCAACAATTTTTCCTGTTTTCAGCGCTTCTTCTATTGGCATCTTCATATTTTCCACCCAGTTTAAACTGTCAAAAATACGGAAAACATCAATACCATGATCTGCTGATATACGAATAAATTCTTTTACAACATTATCCGGATAGTTGCTGTATCCCACTGCATTGGATGCGCGAAGAAGCATCTGAATCAATGTATTTGGCATTCTTTCTCTTAACAATTCAAGACGTTTCCAAGGGGATTCTTTCAAAAAGCGATATGCCGTATCATAGGTAGCACCACCCCATGCTTCCACAGAAAATGCATTGTGCATAAACGCGTTTGTCGCATAAGCCGCACCACACAGGTCCTTACTTCTCATACGAGTTGCCATCAGTGACTGCTGCGCATCTCGCATTGTGGTGTCCGTCACATAAAGCTTATCTTCTTTTAAAATCTTCTGCATAAATCCCTGTGCACCCAATTTTAAAAATTCATCCCTCGCTCCATAAACCGATTTGCTTTTGTCAAGCTTCGGAAGCACTCTGTTCTCATAAAATGGTTTTTCTCCATTATTTGAATTTACGATGCGATCCCCAATAAATTCAATAATCTTATTCGCACGATTCTGACTCTTAGTAAGTTCAAAAAGTTCCGGTGTTTCCTCAATAAACGTTGTATAACACTGCCCACTTTGAAATGTTGGATGATTTAACACATTCACAAGAAATGGAATATTCGTTTTTACTCCACGAATACGCATTTCCTGTAAAGCTCTTATAGACTTTCTTACCGCTCCAAGAAAAGTTCTGTCATGAGAGATTGCTTTTACAAGAAGACTGTCATAATGTGGAGAAATCACTGCTCCTGTATATGCATTGCCTCCATCAAGACGGATGCCATTACCAGAACCCGAACGATATACTGTAATTTCTCCTGTATCCGGAAGGAAATTATTGACTGGATCTTCTGTCGTCACACGAGTCTGAATCGAATAACCGGTACAGGTTACACTTTCCTGTGATGGAATCGCAATCTCTTCTGAAGCTAAAGGATAACCTTCCGCAATAAGAATCTGGGTCTGTACGATGTCAATATCCGTAACCATCTCACTTACTGTATGCTCTACCTGAATTCGAGGATTCATCTCAATAAAATATGGATGATTATCTGCATCTACCAAAAATTCCAACGTACCGGCATTACGATAACCTACTGTTTTCGCCAATCGGATAGAAGCATCAAAGATTTCCTGACGTACTGTTTCCGGTATGGAAAATGCCGGTGCATACTCTACTACCTTCTGATGTCTTCTCTGAACAGAACAATCTCTGTCATAAAGATGTACTACATTTCCATAATTATCTCCAACAATCTGTACCTCGATATGCTTTGGCCCTTTTAAATACTTTTCAATGAAGATCATATCATCACCGAAAGCCTTCTTCGATTCATTCTTCGCTTCGTTAAATTCTTTCTCCAAATCCTCTTCTCTATTTACGATTCGCATACCGCGTCCGCCACCGCCGTTGCTCGCTTTAAGCATAACCGGATAACCAACCTGCGCTGCAATTTTTTTCGCTTCATCTACTTCCTTAATCGCATAATCCACACCTGGAATAATCGGAACATTTGCTTCAATAGCAATCTTTTTAGAAGAAATCTTATCTCCCATCGCATTCATAATATTGCTGCCCGGTCCAATAAATACAATTCCATTTCTCTCACATGCATCTGCAAATTCCGAATTTTCTGAAAGAAATCCATATCCCGGATGAATCGCATCTACTCCTGTAGAAAGTGCGATCTTAATAATCGTATCAATATCAAGATATGCATCAATCGGTCCCTTCTGAGGATTTAACGGATAGGACTCATCCGCCTTAGAACGAAACATTGCATAACGGTCTTCTTTTGAATAAATACTAACCGTTGTAATCCCAAGCTCACTTAACGCTCTGAAAATACGAATCGCAATCTCCCCACGATTCGCAACAAGAACTTTTCTAAACTTTTTTACGTTTACCTTTCCTGACATAACCCTAACCCTCCTGTTTTTATGCAAGTTTTCACTTACAGTTCTTTTCCTGCGCTATATATATTTCACTTCATATATATTTTTGATTTCAAACGTAATTATTTATCTTATTTTTGAAATTAAGACTTTTGTGTTAGAGTATATTATGTGCTTTCGTTTCTGTCAATGGTACAGCAAAAAAATCCAATTACTTTACAAAAAAGGACTTCTGCTTTTAAAAAAAGCAACCAATAAAACCCAGATTTGGAAAAGTTTTAAGTTATTGTAGACTGTACGTTGGGGGTTAGGGAAAAGGAAGAATTTATTTTGGAGGGAAGATTTGAGGAAGATTTGAGGGAGATTTCAAACGGTTGTGGCTTTTTGAGGAGTTGAAATTCTGAAGTATGTTTATTGCCAACAAATAGAACCCAGAAAGATAAATAAAGCATATTTGTGACCTCGGAGCAAAGGTTGAATGCGAGCGCTTTCACGCGAACATTCAACCTACAGCGACTAAAGTCACAAATATGCTTTATTTATCTTCCTGGGTTCGTCTTCCTTTGCCTGAGGCAAACCAGAATTTATTTTGCGGAAATTACATCTTTCATATCGTATAATCCCGCTGGTTTATCTGCCAGATATACCGCAGCTTCTACAGCACCTTTTCCAAATACGGCTCTGGAATATGCAGTGTGCTTAAACTCGATTACTTCGTCAGTTCCTGCGAAGATAATCTCATGTTCACCTACGATTGTTCCACCACGAACGGCAGAAATACCAATCTCATCCTGTGGGCGCTGCATTCTTCTCTCGCTTCTGTCAAATACATAGTTATACTTGCCATCTGCTGCTTCATTGATAGAATCTGCAAAAGCTAATGCTGTTCCTGATGGAGCATCTAACTTTCTGCGATGATGCTTCTCTACAATATCAATATCAAAACCTGCTTCGCCTAGAATCTTTGCGGCAGTCTTTACCATCTCTAATAATGTATTTACGCCAAGTGACATATTTGCAGAACGAAGAATTGCTGTCTGCTTGCTGGCTGCTTCAAGATGTGCAAGCTGTTCTTCAGAGAGACCTGTTGTGCACTCTACTAAAGGAATCTTCTTTGCTGCTGCATAATCAAGAACGCCATCTACTGCTACTGCTGCAGAGAAATCAATGATAACGTCTACATCTACATTACATTCGTCTAAGGATGCAAATACAGGAAAATCCTTCTGGTCACCTGAACATGGGTCAATTCCCGCTGCCACAGTGACATTCTCCATATCTTTTATCAAATTACAGATAACATGACCCATATAGCCATTACATCCGTACATCATTACTTTAACCATCTTATGTTCAATCCTCCGGATATGTTTTAATTATCAAAACTAAAGTAACTATTCAAAGTCTGGACTCACTTTACTAACTTAATTATTCACCTCATAATAGGTTAGTTGTGAGATATATTTAGCATAATTCTAAAAAATTATATTTATGCTAAAATTCCAGTCTCAATCATAGCCTTTTTCAGACGTTCTGTATGTGCAGGCTCTAACTGCGTCAGCGGAAGTCTTACGTTACCGCCGTAGAATCCCATCAGCTCTAATGCCTTCTTTACAGGGATTGGATTCACTTCACAGAAAAGAGAATGAATCAGTTCAAGATATTTAATCTGTAATTCACGACTCTTTTCTACGTTACCTGCAAAATATTCTGCACAGATATTATGTGTATCTTCTGGCGCTACGTTAGAAAGAACAGAAATAACACCTTTACCACCGATAGATAACATTGGCACAATCATGTCATCATTACCGGAGTACATATCAACATCTCCCTGTGTATCGTACATAATCTGCGTTGCAAAAGCAATGTCTCCTGTTGCTTCCTTTACACCAACGATGTTATCTACATCTTTTACTAATTTTGCAATTGTAGCAGCTTCTAACTTACAGCCTGTTCTGCTTGGTACATTATAAAGAATGATTGGTAAATCTGTATGTTTTGCAATATCTGTATAATGGGCAATCAGACCGTTCTGTGTTGCCTTATTGTAGTAAGGAGTTACTACAAGCGCTGCGTCTGCCCCCGCATTCTGTGCCTGCTTTGTGAGGTAAGATGCAGTATCTGTGCAATTAGAACCTGTTCCTGCAATTACAGGAACTCTCTTATTCACACGGTTTACGCAGTAACGAATTGCTGCGATATGTTCTTCATGACTTAATGTAGAAGCCTCTCCAGATGTTCCACAAACGATAATCGCATCTGTCTTGTTCTCTATCTGGAAATCTATAAACTTCCCAAAACTCTCATAATCAATATTGTAATTCTCATCAAATGGAGTTGCGATTGCAACACCTGCTCCTGTAAAAACAGCCATACTTATCCTTCCTTTCTCTAATCTAAAAATGCATTACTAGAAATTCCCCTGTGCTAATATCTCCGGGGTCTTTTCTTTCTCTCTTTGGATTGAATAGACACAGTCCGCAATCTCCCTCACTTCATCGGGGAGATTCCTTCCCGTAAGTATCAAGTCCATGGAATCTTTTTTCACTGCAATTAAATCCATCAATTCCTCAATGGTAATTATATTGTAATCAACTAATCCAAAGATTTCATCGAGAATCAGCAAATCACACTGTCCGGTATCAAGAACCTTTCTGCTATATCCAAGAGCGTTCTTAATATTGAGCATTTGCTCCTGCTTTTCCTTCGGGCTTAAATCAGAATACCCACATGCCGCCTTTTCAAAGCGGAAAATCTGAAGCTCCGGCTCAAGCTTTTTTAAGAAATCAAGCGTATCAGAATGCTTTTTCTTGAGAAACTGCACCATGATAACCTGCTTTCCTACACCTGCTGCACGAATGCCAAGTCCAAGAGCCGCTGTGGTCTTTCCTCTTCCATTGCCGTAATAAACCTGTATACTTCCGTCCATTTTCTGACCTTTCATCCTGATTATATTTGTTGATGTTTTGCAACATCATACCATAAATCATTACAAAAATCTACTGTTCTCCAAACATTCTTACTTCTTCGTCTCTGCCAAACACCTGAAAACCGTCAAATCCCTGTTCTTCTAATTTATTAAGGAACTTACCAAGTTTCTTTGGTTTGATGTATAATGCTGTCTTATAAGTTTTGCGAAGCTCTTCTGCATAACGGATAGCATCTGCAACCTGATCCTCTTCATAAATTAAGACAACTTTTTTCTGTTTTTCTGTATTGTAAGATTCTTTTTCCATGAGAATACTGTAAATTCTCTCAAAACCAATAGAAAATCCTACTGCCGGAATCTGTTCTTTTAAGAACTTTCCGATTAAGTTATCATATCTTCCACCGCCAGCAATAGAGCTGTTAAAATCTAAGGATTCTACTTCAAATACTGTTCCTGTATAATATCCCTGTCCACGAACTAAAGTCATATCATATTCTGCAACATATTTGCCATCAGCGAGCGCATTAGAGGTATCAATAATATATGCGAGAGAATCTACATATTCACTGTTTTTGCAGATTTCTTTTACATAGTCAAGTGTAAATGGTGCATTGGAAAGAAGTTTCATGAATTCTGCGATAACCGCCTTATCAAATCCCTTCTCTGTTAATTCTGCCTCGACACCTTCTGCCTTGATCTTATTTAACTTATCAAAAGAAATACATACGCTGTCTAACTGGTCTTCCTCAAATCCTACAGACAAAAGAATTTCTCGTAAAATTCTTCTATCATTAATTTTTACCTTAAAGTTATTAATACCAATATTAAGAAGAGCCTTTGCGGTTGTGTGGATTAACTCAATTTCACAAGTAGAAGAATCAGATCCAAGAATATCAATATCACACTGGATAAACTCTCTCAAACGGCCTTTCTGTGGACGTTCTGCACGATATACTCTATCCATCTGAATCACCTTAAATGGCTGTGGTAAAGATGCACGATTATTCGCATAATAACGACTCAGTGGTAATGTAAGATCATAGCGGAGTCCCATATCTGCAATATTATCTGGATTCTGGCTTGCGATTGCTTTCTTTAACTTCTCCCCTCTTTTCATTACTTTGAAAATAAGATTTAAGTTATCTCCACCCTCGCTCTTATCAAGATTCTCAATATCCTCGATAATTGGAGTTGCAATTCTCTGGAAACCAGCCTGCTCATATGTCTCACAGATTTTCTTCTGTAAATAGTTTCTAAGCTCAGCCTGCGCTGGTAAATAATCATTCGTACCTTTTACTGGTGTTATCTTCATTTTCGTTTTCCTTTCTATACTTTTATTCTTACTTGTTCTACATTATATCATATGATGTGACTATTCAGAAACCAAAACGTATCTTTGATTCTATTTTTATTCCCGCGGTTACCCTCCTATATAAATTTTAAAAATGTATTTATCCATAATTATCTATAATAGATATAATTCATATCCCTGCCAAACAGCAATCTGACTGCAAGTAACCATAATTCACTTATTTACCAAAAATCCATATGACTCTGAAAGTTACATAATGATAAACCAAAGGACTGCTCAAAACGAACAGTCCCTTATAATTTAACCTATATTTCCCGAATCTGCAACCTTCCTTTCAAGGTTTATTCCATCATCAATATATTCCATCTTATTTACAGAAATTTCATATGCTACTCTGCTAACCACATTATTCTCTCCTACGCGCTTCTGATATTCTCTGCTCTGAATTCTTCCCCATAGCTGAATTCGGCTTCCTACTGAAAGATTTCCTGCATATCTGGCATTACGTCCCCAACATATACATGGAATATAATCCGACTTGCCATATGCTCTGTTCACCGCCAGAAGTACGTCCGCGATCTCTCTTCCTAACGGTGTTGTTCTATATACTGGCTCCTTGCAGATATATCCATCAAGAAAAATCATATTAGGTTTTCTGTTTTCTACCGAGTCTATTAATTCCAGTTCTCTTACAAACAAAGATAAAACAAGGTGATTGCGATTATTTTCATGCTTATTATAAGATCTGAACTGGCCACGAGCTTCTAAAAACTGGCCGATATGAGACTGGCTCACATCAATAAGACGTTCTGAGACCAGCAGTGGAATAATATCACTTGAATGACTGAGTCTGCTCACTTTTAATTTTACAAAATAGAAGCCTTCGCCAAAAACCTCATGGCTAAATTCAAAATCAGAGATAATTTCTCCTGCAACTACTGCCTGGTTATTTTTTAAAATTTTTTCTGTCATGTTTACTCCTCCCCTGTATGTAGCAGATTCTGTATATGTTATTTACTTTATATATACTCACTTTTAAAAAAAATATTCCTTTTTATTTAAATTCCCTAATAATTTCTGCTATCTTTTTTCATATTCTTTATAGATTTTTTATAGATTAAAATTATTTCTTTCTATTTATTTTTCTGTTTATTTTCCTTTTTATTTCGTATTTTTTATTGTGTCTTTTCTTTCTTTGTGCTAGAATAACCTAGTTTAAACGTCAATATACGGTTATAAATTGGTTCATTCCACAAGTGATGAGCAATTTATACTTTACACTTTTAGAAAGAAGGCAATTTATGAAAATCTCAAGAGAAGATGTCCGTAACGTGGCAATCATTGCTCACGTAGACCACGGAAAAACTACTCTCGTCGATGAACTCTTAAAGCAGAGCGGTACTTTCCGTGCCAACCAGGAAGTCGGCGAACGCGTTATGGATTCCAACGATATTGAAAAAGAAAGAGGAATCACAATTTTATCTAAAAATACAGCCATTCACTACGAAGGAGTAAAAATCAACATCGTTGACACTCCTGGCCACGCAGACTTCGGTGGTGAAGTAGAACGTGTATTAAAAATGGTTGATGGTGTAATTCTTGTTGTTGATGCATTTGAGGGTCCAATGCCACAGACAAAGTTTGTAACAAAAAAAGCCTTAGAATTAAATCTTCCATTCATCGTATGTGTTAATAAAATTGACCGTCCGGAAGCTCGTCCAGAAGAAGTTATGGATGAAGTATTGGAACTTCTTTTAGAGTTAGATGCAGACGATGAACAGTTAGACAGTCCTTTTGTATATGCATCTGCTAAATCCGGTATTGCCATGCTTGAATTAAGCGAAAATGGTACAGATATGAAACCGTTATTCGAAACCATCATCAAGCATATCCCAGCTCCAACTGGTGACCCTGATGCAGATACACAAATTCTTATCAGTACAATCGACTATAATGAGTATGTTGGCCGAATCGGTATCGGTAAAGTAGAGAATGGTTCTATTCGTGTTAATCAGGATGCTCTCCTTGTAAACCATCATGATCCATCCGTAAATAAAAAAGTAAAAATCAGCAAGCTTTATGAATTTGATGGTCTTAATAAAGTAGAAGTAAATGATGCTACTGTTGGTTCTATCGTTGCTATTTCTGGTATTGCAGATATTCATATCGGTGACACAATCTGCTCACCTGATCATCCAGAACCTATTCCATTCCAGAAGATTTCGGAACCTACAATTGCTATGCAGTTCCTTGTAAACGACAGTCCACTCGCCGGTCAGGAAGGTAAGTTCGTAACTTCCCGCCACATCCGTGACAGACTGTTCCGTGAACTTAACACAGATGTCAGTCTGCGTGTTGAGGAGATGGAAAATACTGATTCTTTTAAGGTATCTGGCCGTGGAGAACTTCATCTTTCTGTCCTTATCGAAAATATGCGCCGTGAGGGTTATGAGTTTGCTGTAAGTAAAGCCGAAGTTCTTTACCACACAGATGAAAATGGTAAAAAGTTAGAGCCTATGGAAACTGCTGTTATCGATGTTCCAGAAGAATTCTCCGGTGTTGTTATCGAAAAGTTAAGCCAGCGTAAAGGTGAACTTCGTAATATGTCCATGTCTGGTACTGGTTCTACCCGTCTGGAATTCTCCATTCCTTCCAGAGGACTGATTGGATATCGTGGCGACTTTATGACAGACACAAAAGGAACAGGTATCATCAATACATTATTTGAGGGATATGGCCCATATAAGGGAGACATCCAATACAGAAAGCAGGGTTCCTTAATTGCTTACGAATCTGGTGAAACAGTTACTTATGGACTTTTCAGCGCACAGGAACGTGGTACATTATTTGTAGGGCCTGGCGAAAAAGTATACTCTGGTATGGTTATCGGTCAGAATGGTAAAACGGATGATATCGAAGTAAATGTATGTAAAACAAAGAAACTTACAAACACTCGTGCTTCAGGTTCTGATGATGCCTTAAAGTTAAGCCCTCCTAGAATCTTAAGCCTGGAACAGGCATTAGACTTCATTGATACTGACGAACTTCTTGAAATCACACCAAAGAACATTCGTATCAGAAAGAAAATTCTTGACCCAACTGCCCGTTACCGTGCAAAGAGAAATGGAAAAGCTTAATATATTCATTTATAAAACAAGCTATTATCCATACTCCAGAAGATATATATATTTCTTATCTTCTGGAGTATTTTTATGTAAGAAAAATATTCTTTATATTTTATCTTATATTACACAAACCACATCCTATTCTACGCTTTGTGAAGTATCTGGTAATTGAATCGCTGGGGATCCCAACTAATTTTTTAAAATACAATCACTTCTCCATCCACTGTACCAAAGTACACTTCTTCCCCTTCCTGTGTCATCACACGCCCACTTGTCGCTTCTGTAATCTTTTTCTTTAACATCTCTTTATCTGATTCTGGAAATAAAGCATGAATAATAACCTTATCCGTATATTCTGTATCTTCAGTAAGCACTTCATTTTGCGCTAACAAATATTGTAGTTTTCCTAAATCTGTATAATCCATGGCTATATCCACTCTTCTTCCTGGAATCTTCTCTACAATATCAGAATTCTCAATACCTGCTCTTGTAGCATCTGTATACGCCCTTACAAGTCCTCCTGTTCCAAGCAGCGTTCCCCCAAAATATCTGGTTACTACCACAACAATATTGTGAATCCCACTTCCAGATATTACCTCCAAAATAGGCTTACCTGCTGTTCCACTTGGTTCCCCATCATCACTGCATCTTGTTGTCACCTGTTCAGTTCCTACAGAAAATGCAGAGCAATTATGCCTGGCATCCCAGTACTTCTTCTTCATCTCTTCTATATAAACCTGTGCTTCTTCTACAGTTTCTACACTCTTTATATTAGCAATAAATCTTGATTTCTTCTCTACAATCTCTCCGCTTCCCCCGCGGTAAACTGCCTTGTGCCTAATCATAAGACACCTCCTATTCCCTATAATATAATTTTAATATTAATATTTTAATTATACCA
>OGOI01001797.1_pt1 | contig 11956 bp, 9 predicted proteins | sample 1552631 | NCBI WGS metagenome assembly OGOI01 (sample SAMEA2580204, study PRJEB22360) | human gut metagenome | biome: human gut; feature: human-associated habitat; material: faeces | place: Denmark | collected 2008/2010 | reverse complement strand
CCGCCGGATGGCGTCGTGGGCGGCGCCCCCCCCCCGCCGTGTCCATGGCGGTGCAGGCCGGCCATGCCGCAGGAACCGTCGATATAGGCCGGAATGCCGCCGGCGCACTTGCGGTCTCTTCCCCCGGGGAACTGCTGGCGCAGTTCCAGGCCGCACATCCCGTCTGGGCGCGCTGGATCGCCGGACTGCTGATGCTCTTCACGGGCATGTCCGTCGGGCGCCTCACCGTACGCTACAACCTCTACTCCGTCGGAACCTGTCTCGCCATCCCGCTTTACGGAGCGATCGCCTGCGGCCTCGCCGTCGGCGGCGACTGCCTGACGACCTTCGCCGCATCGGCCCTGCTGGCCCTCGCCACGAAGAATTTCTGCCGTTCGTACTGCAACGGATTCGGCTTCGACGCCATCTTCCGCGCCTCGCTCTACATCGGACTGCTGCCGCTCGTCGCCACGGCCGCAGCGCCGCTCCTGATCCTGCTGCCGCTGGCCGTCATGCTTTTCCGGCGCACGCTGCGCGAAGTCGCCGTCGCGGTTGCAGGCCTGCTGCTGCCCGCTCTCACGCTCTGCTACGTCAACTGGGCCGCCGGAGGCGAGTTTCTCGCTCCGGTCGCGGAACCGGGAAGCGCATTCATCGCCGGAACGCCGCTGTCGCTGTTCCTCTCGACGCCCGTGCAGAACCTCGTCCTGCCGGGAGCCGTCTTCCTCCTCGACCTGACGGCCCTGCTGTTCTTTCTCTCGGACATCCATGCCCTCGGCACCAAACCGCGTCTCATATTCATATTCAATATAAGTGTGCTCCTGCTGACCGCCGCCGCACTGTGCGGTCCCGCCGCCACACCTGCAACCGTCGCCCTCGCGGCGGTGCCTTCGGCCGTCCTGCTGCCCTTCATGTTCGTGCGCATCCACCGGGCGATCGCCCTTCCCCTCTACCTGCTATTGCTCGCCTCTGCCGTCATTAGCGCAGTATTACAATAATCTATTTAGTTCGAAACATAGCACAAACGGTTCTATTTGCCACTTTGTGCCCAAATGTGCTATTGCTTATGGTAGATTGAAAAGTTTTAATTGTATATTTGAGAACGAACAACAGTGACGCAATGCTTTGTTCAGAAAAACTTAAATTACAATTACTATGAAGAATTCAATGAATTCGTCGGTTCAACAACCGATGATTGTGAAGTATGTCGAGTCGCTTCACAACGGTATCCAGTCGCAGGCCCTTTCGCGCTATGCAATCGGCTACATCCTCCGCGGAACGAAGTACATCTACGACGGCGATAAGCGTCAGACACTTTCGCGCGGCGACGTTTTCTATCTGGGCATCGGACACCACTACATTGAGAACTTCCCCGAAGGCGGCCAGCCGTTCGAGCAGGTGCTCTTTTATTACACGCCCGGCGACCTGCAACGCATCCTGATGCATCTGAACATCACCTACGGGCTGAACATTTCGAACGAACATTCGTGCGAAAACTGCCGCAACCGTTCGCACGTCACCATGCCCGCGTGGAACTCGCTGCGAAACTTTTTCATCAACACCAACAACTACCTGCGCGACGAGGATTTCCGCCACGACGAGACAGCCGAGAACATCAAGATGACCGAGTTGATCTACCTGATCGCCTCGCACGAGGATTGCTGCATCAAAAGCAAGCTGTTGAGCAACGTCGACGCCGCGAAGGAGAATTTCGAACAGACCGTCTACGACCACATCTTCAAGGACATTTCGATCGAGGAGCTTTCGAAACTCACCAACCGTTCGCTCACCTCGTTCAAAAAGGAGTTCCGCCGCCACTTCCAGATGCCGCCCCACAAGTGGTACATCCGCCAGCGGCTGATGCACTCGCGCCTGCTGCTGATCTCGACCTCGAAATCCATCTCCGAAATCGGCAACGAATGCACGTTCCCCAACACATCGCATTTCATCAAACTCTTCAAGAAGGAGTATCAGATGACGCCCGCCACCTACCGGCACAAGCACCTCACGTCGCTGGTCCCGGAACCCGCCCTCAACGAAACGGCGGAAGCTGCGGAAATGCGCGAGGCGCTTTAATCAAAAACTTATAAACACGCAGGTATTTTAAAAATTTTAATTATAATCTATAAACAAAATTACGTTAGGTTTTAGAAAAATGTTACAAAACATTTGGAGTTTCATAAATTTCAATTACCTTTGTGTAACAAACGTGGGATTCTCTCACTCTCATTAACCTAACTAACCTAACCAGAGAGGTCCGATACCGGCAGGTGTCCGACCTCTTTTCTTTTGCGTGTTTGCGGGCGGGCGCTCTTTTTTGCGGGCGGGCGCAGAGCCGGACCATCAGCGGCAAGGCTCCGCACCCGACAACCCGCCTTTCAGGCGGGCGCACGCTAAACTCCGGCTTTCAGCAGAGGGTATCCTTCCCGGAACAGCGGATCATCCGCCAGCATGGCGCGCAGCCGTGCGTCGCCCGCGCAGCAGGCCGCCGCCGTTTCGGCCATCCGCAGAAAGCGAAGCCGCAGGAACCGGCAGGGAAGCATCTCGGTCCCGTGGTCGTAATAGTCGCCGTCGAGGCAGGCGAGCGCCGCGTCCCGGTAAGCCCGCACGGCCGACGGGCGCGACCCGACGCGGAGAAAGAAATCGCCGAGCCGCTCCCACTCCACGCTTTCGGCAAAGGCGCGCCGGTCGGCGCAGCATTTCAGCCCCTCCGCCCTGCGGACGGCCCGGAGGTGTTCCTCCTCCACGGCTTTGCGAAGATCCGCATCCAACAACAGTTCGTTTCCGCGCAGGCGGGCTGCAAGGCGGTAATTCGCCTTGCCGGTTTGCATTGTTTTCATAAAAGCACATTTTGAAATTAGACAAACGCCGGAGCCTGCCGAAGCGAATCAAAGAACGCAACAGGGCGTAATATCCCCGTCGATGCGGTCTTCGACAGACTGCCGATTTTCAAATGTGCGAATGATATGCAGGTAAAAGAATCACATAATTTCCGGACAAACGGCCCGGGTCATGCCGGAGATAACCGTTGCGGGGACAAATATAAGGCAAATTTCGGCTTCCTCCAAAAAAATCCGCATCCCCTCCGGCGCACCCAGACCCCGCATCGGAACAATAATTGGCATTTTCACGGGGTTTTTCAATTATTTTTTCTTATTTTTGCATCAATTGGAAAATAATGAACTTAAATGCCGAAGTTTTATGACAAGGTAGATGTACTGAAAAAACCCGGATGGCTGAAAATCCGACTCCACCGCACTCCCGAATGGGGCGAAGTGCGGCAGATCGTCGAAAAGCACAATCTGCACACGATTTGCAGCAGCGGCAGGTGTCCCAACCAGGCCGAATGCTGGAGCCGGAGGACAGCGACATTTATGATTCTGGGAGACATCTGCACTCGGGGCTGCCGTTTCTGCGCAACCAAAACGGGCCGTCCCCTTGCTCCCGACGCCGAGGAGCCACGACAGGTGGCCGAAAGCGTCGCATTGATGAAACTGCGGTATGTCGTCGTAACTTCCGTGACGCGCGACGACCTCCCCGACGGCGGAGCAGCCCATTGGGCCGCAACCGTGGAGGCCATCCGCACACAGAACCCCGACGCCGTAATTGAGCTTCTTATTCCCGATTTGGACGCACGGCCCGACCTGCTGGAGGTGATCGTCGCGTCGAAGCCCGACATCATCGGGCACAACATCGAAACCGTCGAGCGACTGACCCCCGTGGTGCGCTCCAGAGCCAAGTACCGTACGAGCCTGGAGACCCTGCGCTGTCTGAACAGGCAGGGCGTCGTAACGAAAAGCGGACTGATGGTCGGACTTGGCGAGAGCGATGATGAAGTTTTGCAAACCTTGCACGACCTGCGCGACGCAGGCGTGCGGATTGTGACACTCGGTCAGTACCTTCGGCCCACTCTGGAGCACTACCCCGTTGCGGCGTACATCACTCCCGAAAAATTCGAATGGTACAGACTCCGGGCGCTGGAAATGGGTTTCAGCTACTGCGCGAGCGCGCCTCTGGTCCGCTCGTCGTACATGGCCGAAGAAGCCCTGCGAAGCGTAAAAAGTTTGTAGCGATGAAAGCCTACTGCCGGGACCTCGGACGCATGGACTACAAAACCTGCTGGGATTTGCAGCAGGAGCTGTTCGACGCCGGGGTAGCCCGAAAGCGCACCGGTCCCATTCCGGTCCCGGGCGCGGACGGCGCGGACGATGCGGGCACGGTCCTGCTGGTGGAGCATCCGCCGGTTTACACGCTGGGCAAGAGCGGGCATGCCGAAAACCTGCTCGTCAATCAGGAAGCGCTCGAAGCGATGGGCGCACAGTTCTTTCACATCGACCGCGGCGGCGACATCACCTTCCACGGCCCCGGGCAGCTGGTATGCTATCCGATCCTCGACCTGGAGCGTATCGGCATCGGCCTGCGGGAGGATATCGAAGCGCTGGAGGAGGCCGTGATCCGCACGGTCGCGGAATACGGCATCGCGGCGGGACGCATCGCCGGAGCCTCGGGGGTCTGGATCGACCCCGGAAAGGCGCGGCCGCGCAAGATCTGCGCAATAGGAGTCCGTTCGTCGCGTTATGTCACCATGCACGGGTTCGCACTGAACGTGACGACCGACCTTGAGTGGTTCTCGCGCATCAACCCCTGCGGATTCACCGACCGGGGCGTCACGTCGATCGCCGCCGAAACGGGGTCGCAGCCGTCGATGCAGGAGGTAAAACAGCTGGTCATCAGGGAATTGGCCACAGCCTTGCAGTGTGAAATAACGAGCGGTTCGTGAAAGACGGCCGGCAAAAGGGCCCGGCATCTCACTCATCTCCCACCCTGAAGGAGGGCCGGAGCGGAGATTTTTAAACGACGCCACAGGCGGCGGCGACAGCGGCGCGCCGAAAAGATATAAAGACGCAATAACGATAATTGGAAATTAAATGTTAAAATATATAAATAACAATTCGTATGCCTATAGAAAAACGCTGGGTAGTGAAGCCACAGGGCGACCCCGCGACGGCAGCCATGCTGGCTGCCGCTCTGCGGATCTCGCCAGTACTGGCCAATCTGCTCGTACAGAGAGGCATAGACACTGTAGAAAAGGCGGAGAAGTTCTTTAAACCGAGCCTCGCCGACCTGCACGATCCGTTCCTGATGAAGGACATGGAGAAGGCGGTCGAGCGGGTCGAACAGGCCGTTGCGAACCAGGAGAAGATCATGGTTTACGGCGACTACGACGTGGACGGCTGTACGGCCGTCGCGCTGGTTTACAAGTTCCTGCGCCAGATCGGGCACAAAAACCTGATGTTCTACATCCCCGACCGTTATACCGAAGGATACGGTATTTCGATCAAAGGTATCGACCTCGCCGCCCGCAAGGGCGTGGGGCTTATCATCGCCCTGGACTGCGGCATCAAAGCCACGGAAAAGGTTGTCTATGCGAAGACGAAAGGCGTGGATTTCATCATCTGCGACCACCACCTCCCGGCCGAGGAGATTCCCAAGGCCGTAGCCGTTCTGGACCCCAAGCGGGTCGACTGCTCCTACCCGTTCGACGAACTGTCGGGCTGCGGCGTGGGATTCAAACTCGTGCAGGCCTATGCGCAGAAAAACCGCATGCCTTTCGAGCAGATCCTGCCCCTGCTGGACCTGCTGGTCGTATCGATCGCCTCGGACATCGTGCCGCTGGTCGGCGAGAACCGGATTCTGGCCTATTTCGGCCTGAAGAACCTCAACCGCGAGCCGTCGAAAGGTCTGCTGTCGATCATCAAGATCTGCGGGCTGGACAAACACAATATCACCATCGACGACATCGTCTTCAAGATCGGGCCGCGCATCAACGCCGCCGGCCGCATGCGAATGGACGAGAACGACGAAAACGCCTCGCCTTCGGGCGGGCACGCCGCCGTGGAACTGCTGATCGAGGGCAACGAGTCGATCGCCGAGGAGTTCGGCAGCGTGATCGACGCCTACAACCAGGACCGCAAGTCGATCGACCGCTCCGTCACGCAGGAAGCGCACGACTATATCGAGGGCAATCCCGAAATGAAGGCCCTCAAGAGCACCGTGATCTACAATCCCCGCTGGATGAAGGGCATCGTGGGCATCGTCGCGTCGCGTCTCATCGAGACCTACTACCGCCCGACGGTGGTGCTGACGATGAGCAACGGATTCGTGACCGGATCGGCGCGTTCGGTTCCCGGATTCGACCTTTACCAGGCCGTCGAGTCGTGCTCGGACCTGTTGGAAAACTTCGGCGGACACATGTACGCCGCAGGGCTGACGATGCGTCCGGAAAACGTCGGCGAGTTCACGCGGCGGTTCAACGCATACGTGGAGGAGAACATCGACCCGCAGATGCTCGTCCCGCAGGTGGACATCGACAGCGAACTGCTCTTCTCGGACATCACGCCGGCTTTCCGCAAGGACCTCAACCGCTTCCAGCCCTTCGGGCCGGGCAACACGGCGCCAGTCTTCGCCACCTGCGGCGTGAGCAACCACGGCGACGCCAAACTCGTCGGCATGGAGTGCGAGCACCTGCGCATGGACCTGATGCAGCGGCAGAAGCCCAACACCAAGATCCAGGCCATCGCCTTCCAGCAGCCCACGCATTACGAATGGGTGCGCTCGGGACGCCCGATCGACGTCTGCTACCAGATCGTCGAAAACCACTACCGGGGAACTGTGACCACCCAGCTCCGGATCAAGGACATCAAACCCGTTCTGAACAGGTAGTCTCCGTCTTCGAAAGAGAGGTCAGGAACACAACTCCGGGCCTCTCTTTTTCAATTTACATGCGTCATTGCATTTAGCGTCACAGCCGGTCATCCGGCTCCTTCACTGCAAACAAATGAATCTTCTGAAGAAACCGTTCAGCATTTCCCTCCAGGCCCTGGCGGGAGTTCTGATTTTCAGCTGCCTGCTGGCACATCCCTTCTCCGAAGCCGCGAGCAGCCCCCCGGGCGACAAGCGCGACTACATGCTGGTGCTGAACACCTACACCGAATCGGCGCCCTGGAGCAGCCACATTATCAACAGCATCGTCGCGCATATCGACCAGGTGGACAACTTCGAAGTCTACACCGAAAACATGAACTCGCTGTTGATGACGTTCAAAAAACACAAAACCGGCGAGATCGAATCCTTCAAAAACAACCTGCTGCGGGAATACGGCAAGAATCCGCCCCGGATGCTGGTGCTGCTGGGCGCTCCGATCGCCGTGCTGCGCGACTTCGTGAAACAGACCTGGCCCGGCGTGCCGTTGATCCTCTGCTCGGAAATGGACTACATAGGTCCTGAAAACGCCTACCTCGACCGCCGCCCGCTGCGCCCCGAGGAGCGGCTGCCGCTGTGCGACAAAGCCGTGTCCGACAACATCACGCTCATCCGCACGCCGCTCTACCTGCGCGAGAACGTCGAGCTGATGCGCCGGATGATCCCGGGGATGGATTCGCTGATCTTCGTCGGCGACGGCCGCTATATCAACCAGCAGGCCGACAGCGACCTGCGCGAACTGCTGGACCGCGAATTCCCGCAGATCGACTACCGGTTCTACTCGGCACACGAAATGTCGACCGAAGCGCTGCTGGACTCGCTCAACCGCATCGACATCCACCGCACGGGCATACTCTTCTCGTCGTGGCATTACACCAAAAAAATCGGAGACAACATCGTCTCCGTCACCGACTCCTACCGCGTCATCGCCAGCGTGCAGGCCCCGATGTTCGCGCTGATGCCCGCAGACATCCGCGACGGCGGACTGGTCGGAGGCTATGTATACGACGACGCCGAGGTGAACGCACACGTCATTTCGACCATCGACGCCGTTCTGGCCGGACACCAGCCACGCGACATTCCGTTCTACGCCCCGCAGGACGCCCGCCCGGTCTTCAACTACGCAGCCCTCGAACGCAAGGACCTCTCGCCGCACACCTGCCCGGCCAACACGCTCTTCTACAACAAACCGGTATCGACGCTCGAACAGTACAAATGGGCGATCGGGGGCGTCGTGCTGCTGCTGGCCTTCATCGGCATCCAACAGTGGCGCATTCGCATGATGTATCGCGTGGAATCGGCCCGGCAGCGGGAATCGGAAAGTCTGGCGAAATATTCGAACCTGTTCAACGCCATGTCGATCGTCTACATCCAGATGAAGGTGATTTACGACGAAAACGGCAACCCCGCAGACGCCCTCTACTGCGACGTGAACTCCCGTTACGAACGCATATTCATCCCCCGCGAGCAGGCGATCGGACGACGGGTCAGCGAACTGTTCCCCTTCCCGATGACCGAATTCATGCGGCTGATAAAAATCGCACAGACCGAGAACCGGACCATCACCTACCCCTATTATTACGAACCGCGCGACATCTTCTACGAAGTGGTGATCAGCCGCTCGTACCTCGAAGAACACATCGACATCTTCTGCCTCGACGGCACGGCGCTCTACAAAACGCAGCAGAAACTCGATTCGATTAACCACAAGCTGGCGATGGCGCTCGACGTGGCGGACATCGTGCCCTGGAAATGGGACCTGCGCAAAGGGTCGATCCTGTGCGACGTGAACAAATCGGTGCACGGCCAAATGCTCGCCGAGGCGAACGCCGACCAGCAGCTGGAAGTCCCCTCGGAAAGCTATTTCGCCAAGATCCACAAGGAAGACCGCGAGCGGGTGCGCCGCGCCTACGACGACCTGATCGCCGGACGGAAGGACAAGGTGCGCGAGGAGTACCGCGTAGCCTCCGACGCCGGAGGACGCTGGCATCTGGACTGGGTGGAGGCACAGGCCACCGTGGACCAGCGCGACGACGACGGGCGCCCGCTGAACCTCATCGGATCGTCGCTCGTCATCACGCCGCGCAAGCGGCTGGAGCAGGACCTCCGTTCGGCACGCGACCGCGCCGAGGAGTCGAACCGCCTCAAATCGGCCTTCCTGGCCAACATGAGCCACGAAATCCGCACGCCGCTCAACGCCATCGTAGGGTTCTCGAGCATCCTTGCCGAGACCGACGAGGAGCAGGAAAAGCGGGAATACATTTCGATCATCGAGAACAACAACGCCCTGCTCCTGCAACTGATCGGCGACATCCTCGACCTCTCGAAGATCGAGGCCGGAACTCTGGAATTCAACTTCTCGGACTTCGAGCTGAACGAACTGATGCACGAAAAGGAGAACATCATCCGCATGAAAACAGCCGAAGGCGTCGAACTGATCTTCGAACCGGGGCTTGACGCATGTCTGTTCCACTCCGACCGCAACAGGCTTTCGCAGCTGCTGATCAACCTGCTGACCAACGCCGCGAAATTCACCGCCAAAGGGTCGATCCGCTTCGGCTACCGGACGGAGGGCAGCCGGCTCCGTTTCTACGTCTCCGACACGGGCTGCGGCATTCCGCCCGAAGGGCAGCGGCGGATTTTCGACCGGTTCGTCAAACTCAACTCCTTCAAACAGGGCACGGGACTCGGGCTTCCGATCTGCAAAAGCATCGTCGAACATCTCGGCGGAGAGATCGGCGTGAAGTCGGAAGAAGGGCGCGGCACGACCTTCTGGTTCACGCTTCCCTACGTCACCGGCAAGCCCTGCGAAACCCCGTGCGGGGAGATCCCGACGGTTTCGGTCGAAAAGGACAAACTGACGATCCTCATTGCCGAGGACAACGACAGCAACTACCGTCTTTTCGAAACGATCCTGCGCCGCGACTACCGGCTGATACACGCCCGGGACGGGGAGCAGGCCGTGGAACTGTGCCGCACGGAACATCCGCACCTGATTCTCATGGACATCAACATGCCCGTGATGAACGGTTACGAGGCCGCGGCGGAAATCCGCAAATTCGCAGCGGAAATCCCGATCGTCGCCGTCACGGCCTACGCCTACGCCTCCGACGAACAGAAGATCATGCAGAACGGATTCACGGGCTACATGCCCAAGCCGATCAACGCCCCGCAGCTCAAAAAACAGATTCTCGACATCCTGCGGGAACGCATCACGCTGATATGAAACGTTAAAGGACGCCCTTCGAGGCGTCCTTTAACGTTATCCGAGCCGGAGAATCCGCGCCTCGTCGTCCGCAGGCGGCAGCGGGGCGGGGGAGAAGTCAGAATAGCCCAGGGCGATGGCGCAGAGGGGTTCGCAGCCGTCGGGAACGGGCAGGAACGTCCGCAGGTAATCGGCGGCCCTCTCTCCGTCGGGGGCGTCCTTGCGGCGGGGCCGTCCGTTGACGTGCACCCAGCACGAAGCCAGCCCTTCGTCGACGCAGGCCAGCTGGAGCACCGTGGCCGAAATCGCGGCGTTCTCACGCCACAGATCGCTCGCCGAGGTGTCGCCCAGCACCAGGACCGCCAGCGGCGCGCCCTTCAGAAACGCCGACCCGTAATCGCGCATTTCGGCCATGCGGGCCACCAGCACGGGATCGTCGACCACCAGAAAACGCGTCGTGCGCGTATTGCGTGCCGAAGGGGCCGAAAGGGCTTCGGCGAGGATGCGGTCCACGACCTCGCGGGGAACTTCGCGGTCGGTGAATTTACGGACCGAACGGCGTTTCGCAATCAATTCCTTGAATTCCATAATCTTTTGCGTTTTCGTACGTTTATTGCAAAAATAGTAAAAAAACAGTATCTTTGTTAAAATTAGTGAATTGAGTTGAATGACGAACCGAACCGGTTGGGCTCCGTTTATCGGACCAGAACAGTTTTAATTCGGATTCAGTCCGAAATCGACACTGGTATATCTTCTTCAGGAAACAATGAAAATAGGAACTGGATTTTTTGGGTGTTTATTCTGCATTGTCCTTTTCGGATGCTCTCATGCAACCGAAAGATCCTACATGGATTCCGGCTATACGAAGGAGCAGCTCGAAGCTATGGGAGTAAATACGGAGCATCTGTTCGTTTTTACCGAGGAGCGCGCAACATACAACGGCAAGGTATTTTCGATAGACATACTTATCGATTCCTTGATCGGGGTATTCGGCCCCTGCGAGCGAATCGTATACGGAGAAGAGTACAACAAAGGATACGACCACTATTTATGGGACGAAATTGGCTTCGTTGCCCTTGTCTCTCCCGAAAAAAAGGTGATGGAGGTGAGTCTGCATTGGGACTGCCTGCCCAAAGTGGAGGAGTACGATTACAACGATTCTGACCCGGTTCCTGCTAAATTTTTCAAGGGTAAAATGCTGTTGAACGGGGTTCCGCTGGATAATACCTCGGATTACGCGGCTTATTGTAACAATAAAGAGGTGCAAGAGCGGCTGCGCGAAATGGCGCGGCAGAACGGGATCGTAAAGAACTTTGACAAAATTCTCTATCATTATGCAGACAACGGCAGTGTTCTCCGCTATCAGTTCTGGACTCACAAACTCTACTTCTTTGATTACTCGGCATTTGAAGACACCCCCTTTTTTTCATATAGGGTGAAAATCGCAACTCAGACGGGAAGCATACATGAATTTGGGATGCAGTACGACATCTACACCAACCCCGACTTCACAGATATATTTTGACACGAATTTTAGATTCTATATCTTGAAAACGATGGAATTCAGATTCACCATAGCACTCATCTACGATTTCGACGGCACGCTGGCCCCGGGCAACATGCAGGAGTACGATTTCATTCCGGCCGTCGGCAAGAGCAACAAGGAGTTCTGGACCGAGGCCAACACGCTGGCCGAGGAGCAGGACGCCGACATGGTCCTCACGTACATGGCCCGGATGATCCAGGAGGCCAAGTCGAAGGGCCTGTCGCTGCGCCGCGAGGCGTTTCAGGATTCGGGCCGCCGCGTGACGCTCTTCAACGGCGTCAGGGAGTGGTTTTCCCGAATCAACCGCTACGGCGAAGAGCGGGGCATCCGCATCCTCCACTACATCAACTCGTCGGGTCTCAAGGAGATCATCGAGGGAACGGAGATCGCCCACGAGTTCCGCAAGATCTACGCCTGCTCGTTCCTCTACGACGTGGACGGCATCGCCTACTGGCCCGCCGTGGCGG
>OGOI01001784.1_pt1 | contig 12063 bp, 10 predicted proteins | sample 1552631 | NCBI WGS metagenome assembly OGOI01 (sample SAMEA2580204, study PRJEB22360) | human gut metagenome | biome: human gut; feature: human-associated habitat; material: faeces | place: Denmark | collected 2008/2010 | reverse complement strand
CATTTCCACGTTCAAACACTTTATTGGCGGGTGCGATTCTCTGTAAAGTGATGTCCTCAAGGAAAATCTGACGATAGGAAAAGAGCGGAAGAAGATATTTCATACCAAGTAAATCATCTTCATTGTGAAGCAGAAGATTATGTAACAAGTCTTCGTCCTTTGACATAAGGTAGTCTTTGTAAACAGCGATAAGCTGTCCGCCATCATATTTGTCTTCTCTATTTAAGCCAAGAAACTGTTCCCAGTCTTTTTGTTTTCCATGTGTCATCTGAAAAAGATTTTGAAAAGGTTTTAAAAACTGGTAAAAATCCAGGGATGGATATTTTTCTATATCACAGGTTAGTTCATTTAAGTCGTAATGCCTCTTTAAATAAGGAATATCAAAGCTGTTGCCGTTAAATGTGACAAGCTGCCAGTCTTTTTTTGATAAAATATTTTGAAAGGCAAGGAGAATCTCTTCTTCACTTGTGCCGTCATCATTAAACCACTGGATGAATTGGAATCCTTCTTCTGCAAAATATCCGCAGCCAATCAGGTATAAGATGGTGTTGTCTCTGGAAAAACCAGTAGTTTCTATATCAAAAAATAAAAAAGATTCTGTCTTTTCGGGAATCTTTTCTTGTGGGAATATTTTATTAATCGTTAACATGATACCTCCAGAATGACATATGTTGTCTCAAAAATTCTTAGTATAATAATGCTATAACCATAGCAGAGAACGTTTTATATGTCAAACACATTTTCGAGAAAGGGGTAAATGCGCTTAAAGTAAAAGAGTTGTAATATGATGGGAATTATGGTATCATGTCAGAAGTCAGAATATAAGTTCTAGAGCGTGTTTGAAAAATGCGTGATGCACATCTTGCAGAAAATATTTTTCAAACACGCTCTAGTAACAATTTTAAAAGAAGGCAGGAAATTCATTTGATTTCATATATTAAGGGAACAGTTGCATATAAGGGGAAGGATTCTGTTGTGATAGAGAATCATGGAATTGGTTACCAGATAAAAGTGCCGTCAAGAGTTCTTGAGGGTGTGAATAGTGGTGAGGAAGCGATGCTTCATACCTATCTATATGTACGAGAAGACCAGTTGGCATTGTTTGGATTCTCTTCGATTCAGGAGTTAGAGACTTTCCAGATTCTGCTTGGAATTTCAGGCATCGGACCGAAAGCCGCATTATCGGTACTTTCCACGATGTCAGTGGAAGATTTGTATTATGCGGTTTTTAGTGAGGATGCGAAGAGTATCGCTAAGACACCGGGTATCGGTCCCAAAGGTGCGAAGAGAATGATCATCGAGCTGAAAGACAAGCTGAATCTAGAAGATTTAGAGTCAGTTTCAGGGGCAGAGGAAGCAGCGCCACAGAGTTCCTCTACAGAAGGAGACAGCATTGCGGATACTGTACAGGCATTAGTAGCATTAGGCTATTCGAATGGAGAAGCATATCGTGCCGTACATAGTGTGCCGGAAGCAGAGAAGTTAGATGCAGAACAGTTATTAAAAGAAGCATTGAAGAAAGTATTAACATTTTTATAAGGTGATAACATGGACAGAATGATCAGCACAGAGCTGATGGAGGAGGATATTGCGGTAGAAGGCAGCCTCCGGCCACAGAATTTATCAGAATATATAGGACAGGAGAAGGTAAAAAAGAACCTTCGGGTATTTATCGAGGCGGCTAAGATGCGAGGAGAGTCTCTTGACCATGTATTATTATATGGCCCTCCGGGTCTTGGAAAGACAACATTAGCAGGGATTATCGCAAACGAAAGGGACAGTAATTTGAAGATTACTTCCGGACCAGCGATTGAGAAGCCAGGAGAAATTGCGGCAGTATTGAATGGACTTTCTGATGGAGATGTTCTCTTTATTGACGAGATTCACCGACTGAACCGGCAGGTGGAGGAAGTTCTTTATCCAGCAATGGAGGATTTTTCTATTGATATTATGATTGGAAAGGGCGCTTCAGCGAAGTCTATACGTTTAGAGCTTCCTCATTTTACATTGGTAGGAGCTACAACAAGAGCAGGAATGCTTACTGCACCGCTTCGAGACCGTTTTGGAGTTGTAAACCGTCTGGAATTTTATACAGATGAAGAATTGAAAGTAATTGTAGAACGCTCAGCAGAACTTCTTGGAGTAAAGATTGATGAGGCCGGTGCAAGGTGGAAAAAGAAGTCGTGGGACACCAAGATTGGCGAATCGACTGCTTAAGCGGGTAAGAGACTTTGCACAGGTTCGATATAACGGTATGATCACATATGAGGTAGCACAGACGGCACTTAATTTACTTGAGGTTGATTCTATGGGATTAGATGCGACAGACCGCAACCTTTTAGAAGCGATGATTACAAAGTTTATGGGAAAACCGGTGGGTTTAGATACACTAGCAGCAGCAATCGGAGAGGATTCTGGTACGATTGAAGATGTGTATGAGCCGTTTCTTATTCAGAGAGGCCTCATTAAGCGAACACCGAGAGGCCGGGCTTTAACTGCTTTCGCCTATGAACATATGGGATATCCGGTACCGGAGGAGATTTATTAAAAGATTTTGCATCACAGGAGGGTTGATATGGAAGAAAGAAGTGAATTGTCAGTAGTAATTGACGGTAAAGTATATAGACTGTCGGGTGGAAGTGATATCTATCTCCAAAAACTTGCCTCCTATGTTGACGGCAAGATAAGAGAATTAAAAAAACAGCCAGGATATAATAAGCTTTCCACAGAATATCGTGATATTTTGCTGGCACTCAATATTACAGAAGAACTCTTTAAACTTCGGGATGAGATTGAAGTATTTAATCAGGATGGCCGGGACAGAGCCCAGGAGCTTTATGAATTAAAGCAGCGGATTGTCGATAAAGATATGCGGCTTGATGCAGCGAATAAGCTGGTTGCAGATTATAAAGCAAAGGTGAATGAGCTGCAAAAACAGATTATTGGACTGGAGACGAACAATGAATTTCATTAAAAAGAGAAACCTGCCGGAATTACTTGCTCCGGCAGGTTCTTTCGAGCATTTAAAAGCGGCTGTTGCAGCGGGAGCAGATGCGATTTATATGGGTGGTGAAAAGTTTGGTGCCAGAGCGTATGCACATAATTTTTCCAGAGAGGATATGATAGAGGCGCTGCAGTTTGCACATTTTCATGAACGTAAGTTATATCTTACAGTGAACACATTAATGAAAGAGAAAGAGCTTTTTGAAGAATTAGGAGACTTTCTTTTTCCTTATTATGAGAATGGTTTAGACGGTGTTATCGTTCAGGATATTGGTGCGGTTCGATTCATTCGAGAGAATTTCCCTGACTTGGAAATTCACGGAAGCACACAGCTAACGGTGACAGATTTTCGTGGTGCTGTTGCTGCGAAGCGCATGGGAATGACCAGAGTTGTTCCGGCAAGAGAATTATCTTTGGCAGAAATAAAAAGAATAAAAAAAGAAACTGGCCTTGAAGTGGAAGTTTTCGTTCATGGGGCATTGTGTTATTGCTACTCTGGTCAATGTCTTTTAAGCAGTATGTATGGCGGAAGAAGTGGAAATCGCGGCCGCTGTGCCCAGCCTTGCCGACTTCCATATACTCTGATGAATGCTGATGGAATGATATTAAATCCTTCAAAGTATACGAAATATCTTCTTAGTCCAAAGGATTTATGTTCTCTTTCTATGCTGCCGTCTTTAATGGGAATTCCTGTGGATTCTTTAAAGATTGAAGGACGCATGAAAAATGTGGAGTATGTGGCAGGAGTTACAGCAATTTACCGCAAATATTTAGATAAGATTTCTGAAAACTGGGAACAAAGAGCACAATTTCAACCAGAAGAAGAGGATATACATGCCTTAGAAGAATTATACTGTCGCGGCAGTTTTACAGAGGGATATTGGAACAAGCACAATGGGCAGGACATGATGGCAGCTGTTTCTCCCAAAAATACTGGAAGAAAAGTTGGTAAAGTTCTATCTGTCTCTAAAAATAAAGTTCGGATGCATTTTGAAGATACATTACATCCAAAAGATATTTTAGTAATTCCTGTTTCAAAAGATGGGCAGGATGAAGTGATTCTTACAGTCCCTTCTAAAGATGTGGGTACTTCTTTAAAAGGACAGGTGACACTGAACGCTCCGCGCACACAATCTATTAAGCCTGGAATGCCTGTATATCGCAGGAGGAATGAAGAACTTCTTACACACATTGAAAAAAATATTTTAAATGGCGTGATAAAATACCCTGTGACAGGAGATATTACACTAAAAGTTGGCGAACCTTTGATGCTCCAGCTTTTTTGCAGAGAAGAAAGTGTATTTGTTGAAGGACCGGTTATCGAATGTTCTGAAAAGAGGCCGGTAACGAAGGAAGATATCCTGCGGCAGATGCACAAGACTGGTAATGTACCATTTACACTTACTTCTTTTGAAGTGAATTTAGATGAGGGATGTTTTCTCCCAATGTCTGCTTTAAAAAGAATTCGTCAGGACGGATTTGCTCTTTTAGAGGAAAAATTACGCATCTGCAAAAATAGAGTAGATAATCTGCCAGAAAAAAGAGAATATTTTTATGAGAAGAACTTGTCCTCAAAAGAATTGGATAATCAACAGAATCTAATGAATAAGCGCTATGATTGTCCGAATCAGGCACAACGAGAACTAAACTCAGAGCAGGAAGAGCGAATTGCAAGTGTATATAATATAAAGCAGGCATTTTTATATTGTGAGGATACTTTTTTTGATGGAATCTGTCTTCCATGGGAATTTTTTTCGGAAAAAGAGTTAGAAAATGTGGGCGAAAAGATTAAGACTGCTGGAAAAAGCCTGTATCTTGCACTTCCTCGTGTATTTCGAGGTAATAATGTGCTGGAAGATAAATTAAAAAAGATCTGTTCTCTGTCAATTTGGGATGGAATTTATGCATATACTATAAATGAAATGGAATTTCTTATGCAGTTAGAGGGATGTACTACAAGAGTGATTGCAGGGGCTTCTTTTTATCATTGGAATTATTCGGCTATACAGGAATCAAATGCACTCTATGATAATATGACCGTAAGAGAGCTGCCTGTTGAATTGTCGGAAGAAGAAATTTCAGATATGATAAAGGGAATGGATAAAGAACAGCAGCAGACAGTTGACTTTGAATTACTTATTTATGGAAGAATACCGGTAATGCAGTCAGCACAGTGCCTTAAAAAGACGTGTGGGCATTGTAATAAAACTTCCGGGCGATTATGGCTTGAGGATAAAAAGAAAAGAAAGCTTTTAGTAACTACACACTGCCTGGATTGTTATAATCTTATTTGGCAGGATAAGCCGAAGAGTCTGATCGGAGAGAATATCAAAGAGGTTTCTTCTCACATAAAGAGACATCGCTTTGATTTATTTGAACTTACTGAAGCAGAAGTATCTTCCGTAAAACAAAGATATCTTAAATGGAAAGAACAGCATTTTACAGAAGAACAAAGTAAAGATACTTCAGATTCATACTGGAATTATGGAATAGAGTAGAAAGGTGGGAATGAAAGTATGGTGAGTTTGATTTCAACAGGATCGAATTATATTATTGTCATCATGGGTGTTATTTACGCAATTACCTGTTTTACCGTTTTTCTTCCCTCTACTGAGAAACGACAGGTAAAGCGGATGGACAGGCAGGAATTGTTTATGTTCGTATTTCATTTTATCTGTTATGGTGTATTATTTGCCAAAACTTTGGATACAAAGATTATTTTTTTGTATCTTGCGCAGGTCGTATTTTTTAAGATGCTGATTTTTGTCTATTCACGAGTATATGTAGACTGTTCGCGAATTTTGATGAATCATACCTGTTTCTTGCTTTTGATTGGTTTTGTTATGTTAACACGCCTGTCATTTGATAAAGCAGTAAAGCAGTTTATTATTGCTGCGGCTACTTCATTGATTGTTTTATTTATTCCGTATTTTATGGAAAAGGCTGTCTGGCTCAAAAAGTTGAAATGGATTTATGGCCTCCTTGGACTGATATTTTTGTCTAGTGTATTTGTAATTGGTACTTCACAGAATGGAGCAACGAACTGGATTTCTTTGGGACATGGGATTGCTTTGCAGCCTTCGGAATTTGTTAAGATTTCTTTTGTCTTTTTTATTGCAGCGATGCTTACGAAAGCACCGAATTTTAAAACAATGCTTCTTACGAGCATTTTTGCGGCATGCCATGTTATCATATTAATTGGCGAAAAGGATTTAGGTGGAGCATTAATCTATTTTGTTGTATATGTTTTTCTTTGCTATGTCGCTACTGGAAGGGGAATTTATTTATTTGGAGGAATTGGAGCGGGCACTCTTGCGGCAAAGTTAGCGTACATGCTGTTTGCGCATGTGCGGGTTCGTTTTATTGCCTGGAAAGATCCCTGGTCTGTCATTGAGGGCAGCGGATATCAGATTACGCAGTCTTTATTTGCGATTGCCGCGGGAAGCTGGCTTGGGAAAGGACTGACACAGGGCAGGCCAAATGATATTCCCATTGTGGAAAGTGATTTTATTTTCTCTGCAATTACCGAAGAATTCGGAATTTTATTTGCAATTTGTCTGATATTAATTTATTTGGGAGTGTTTATTCATTTCCTAAAAATTGCGATGGACGTGAGGGGTCGCTTTTACAAGCTTTTAGCATATGGATTTTCTATTTGCTTTATTTTTCAGGTGTTTCTTACAATTGGAGGGGTTACTAAGTTTATTCCTTCTACCGGAGTAACACTTCCACTGATCAGTTATGGAGGAAGTTCTGTAGCCAGTACATTAATAATTTTTGCAGTTATGCAGGGCATATTTATCATTGCCTATAAAGAGGATGATGAGAATGAAGAAGAACAAGCAGGGCAGCCGGACGAGAGTGACCGTAAAAAATACGACTGAACGAAGAGAATCTCGCAGGCACGATCAAAAGGAAACCTTATTTTTTGATATAAAGAGCTTATTTACTCCAAGAAGAGGGAAAAAATTAAAAACGAACCGTTATATGCTACAGACAAGTATTATTGTTGTCGCACTTTTTCTGGGGTTAATTGGCTATGTGGTGAAATTTACCTTAAAGGATAGCAGCAGCGTAGCGCAAAGTTCTTATAATAAGAGAAATTCTTCTCTCTCTGACCAGACAAAACGAGGTCAGATTTTAAGTGCGAACCAGAAGATTCTTGCATATTCTGAGAATAATGAAGCTGGAGATGAGATACGGCACTATCCTTACGAAAATATGTTTGCACACATCATTGGATATACCAGTTATGGAAAGGCAGGACTGGAATCTGTTTGTAACAGTGATCTTTTGACATCACACGAAAAACTGATGAAGCAGCTCAGTAACGGTGTTGCCAGCAAGAAGAATATCGGAGATAATGTAATAACGACGTTAGATACCCGTCTGCAAAAGGCCGCTTATGAAGCATTAGAGGACTATAGGGGAGCGGTAGTGGCAATCGAACCCAAAACAGGAAAGGTAAGAGCATTAGTTTCCAAGCCCGATTTTGATCCGAATAAGTTAGATGATATCTGGGATAAGATTACTTCTGATTCTTCAGAAAGCTGCCTCTTAAACAGAGCAACGCAGGGGCTTTACCCGCCAGGTTCCACCTATAAGGTACTGACAGCGCTAGAATACATGGAAGAACATCCGAACTCTTATAAGAACTTTAGTTATGAATGTGACGGACAGACGATTGTTAATAGCGTGCGTATCAGCTGCTATGAAAATGAGGAACATGGTGAAGTTGATTTAGACAGGGCATTTGCAAAATCCTGCAATACTGCTTTTGTCACATTAGGTAGTAAGTTGGACATAAAGAATTTTGTTTCACTAAATAAAAAATGTCTGTTCAATCAGGAGATTCCTTTTGATCTTGCAGTAAAAAAGAGTCGTTTTGAATTAACCCAAAATTCAGACAAGAGTGAAATCCCACAAACGGTCATTGGACAGGGAAATACGTTGATGACGCCGTTCCACAACGCTCTCCTTATGTGTGCAGTTGCAAACGAAGGCACTTTGATGAAGCCATATGTCGTTGACCATGTAGAAGGAGCAGATGGAACAACGGTAAAAGAAACTATCCCTGAAATTTATGCCGATCTTATGTCAGAAAAAGATGCGAAAAAGCTCCAGAAAATGCTTCGGGAAGTAGTTACCAGTGGTACGGGTTATAACTTAGATACGGATTTATATACTGCCGCAGGAAAGACAGGAACTGCAGAGAATGAGGGCAAATATGCACATGCCTGGTTCGTTGGCTATTCTAATGTAGAAGACTCGGATTTAGTTGTTTGTGTTCTTGTTGAGAACGTCGGCGCTGGAAGTAAGTATGCTGTCCCGATTGCTAAAAGAGTATTTGATTCTTATTACAATAATAATATGAAAGAATATTATAGTCAGAAAACAGATATCGAATCTACACAGACGAATCAATAAATTTTTCTTGACAATATAACAATCAGATGATAATATATAGAAGTTGGTTGCATTAGCTGTGACTAATTTCTATATGCCGCTGTGGCGGAATTGGCAGACGCATACGACTCAAAATCGTACGGGAAACCATATGGGTTCGAGTCCCATCAGCGGCATTTAATATATTTTTTAAAAGAAAGTTGTCTTACTAAAAAGTAGACAGCTTATTTTTTTACTCTATTTTTACTATACTAGAGCGTGTTTGAAAAATTCTTTTTATCACAAATTCGTTGTACCTTCTTAAATTATATGCCTCATTTCCAAATCCCCCCAATCATATTCTGATTAAACTAAATCCAGCCAAAGATAGCCCTCTGAAGGCAAATAAATCCCTATCTGTGATCTCGGAGCAAGAGAAAATACCGAATGAGGTATTTTCCTCGCCACGATTAAAGTCACAGATAGGGATTTATTTGCCTTTAAAGGGTGTCTCTTATTCAAACGAAATCAGAATTAAAAATACTTTCTTGTTCCCCACAATCCCGCTTTCTTTAATTCAATATACTGCTGGTAGGCATCTTCTAATATTTGCCGCTCATTAGGGAAGCGAAGCAAATGATATGCTTCGTGGTACTTATAGTAGCCGGAATCTTCAAAATATTCTTCTTTCTGAGGTTTGGAGTAATAGCTGTCCGCCATCATTAAATACCAGTGTACCTGCTTTACAACTACATCGTGTGCGGTATTAAATGTATACTGGCTCTTTCCTACGTACTTTATTGCAGAAGCCTTTACTCCTGTCTCTTCGTGAACTTCTCTTAAGGCAGTTTCTTTATATTCTTCCCCTGCCTCCACTGTTCCTTTTGGAAGAACCCATCCGTCATATCTGTTTTTATAATTCTTATATAACAGAAGTATCTTTCCCCGAAATATTACAACACCACCGCAGCTTGTCGCCTTAATCATTGTTCTATCCTCCTGTGCTGACAATTCTGGTGTGTTCTACACTTACATTAAGTATACCAAATCGACAGAAGGTTTGCAACAGAAGCCTTTTACATGTATTATCAGTTTATTCCTTTAAAAGCTCCTTAATATATTTTTTCATATCATCTATCCGATTTTGGGACAGTAAAAAGGAGAGTGCCTGTAAATGATTATTCATATCATGATTTTGCCTGCGAAGAAGAATATTTTGTTCCTGATATTGTTTGTAAATAAATATTTGTTTTTCAATTCGCTTCTTTTTTTCTTTATTAACCCGAATCTGTTTTAAGATGACTGGAATTTGAGTCACCGCATGCAAAAATAAAAGGCTTAAAACAAATAGAATAAAAAACAAGAGAATCCAGCCGGTCATTCCGAATAATTCAGGTAAAAAGATAAGAAATCCATTTGTACATAATACAGGAAGCAGAATCATTTCCACAAACGTTGTGAGATGAATAAACCGAATATATCTTTTCCATAATAGAGGAAAGAGAAAGTTAAATGCTATTTCGGCAAGGGCAACAGGTAAAAAGAAAATAAGTATAGTAGATACTTTTTGATTAGGAACATTAATATACGGGGTATAGTGAAGACCGAATAATTTTTCGCAGATTCCTTTCCAGTAAAGAGAACAAATAACAATCTCTAAGATACCATCAAAGAAAACCAGGATAAAAAACAGCGATAATTTTTTTAAGAAAGATTCTTTGGTAAATAAAAAAATTGTGATGAGAAGAGCGAGGTAAAAAAGAAAGCTTCTCATTCCAGACTGTACATTGGCTGTTGCAATTTCATATAGAAAAGGAATAAATAGAAAAAGAAAACTAAAAAGGTAATACATAAATTCTCGAATACGCAAGGGCAGAATCTGCCCAATGGCAAAACTTAATGAGAATCCTATAAAAAGCTGAACGGCTGCTACAATATAAATATAAACTGGTGTAAAATCAAACATTTGGTTTAAAGTCATAAAAAATCCTTTCTTTACCATTTTAATCGTTAGAATTAGAGCGTGTTTGAAAAATCATTCCTGCAATCTGCATACCTCAATCTGCAAAAAGCATTTTTCAAATATATTCCAAGATAAAACATATTCGTTTGCGGTGGTATTATAAAAGATAACGAAGCATTATACGAGATTCAAAAATATTTCCCCGATCTTCCCACTCACAAAATCCATCATAAGATTTTACAATCTCTTCAATGATAGATAATCCAAATCCATGAGAAAGGGAATCTGATTTTGTTGTTTTTCTTGCTAATGAGTTAAAAATCAAGGCTGTTTCCTTTGTATTTTGCATGAAGATAATTAAGAAATCCCCCTTATAATCAATTGATAATTCAATTTTAGGATTTAACGAGGAAGCCATCTGGCAACTTTCTATGGCATTATCAAGTAAATTTGAAAACAGACTAATTAAAACAGAAAAAGAAAAATCATTCTTTTCAGGAAACAAAATCGTATATTCAAAAGAAATATTATGTTGGATACATTCTGATTTTTTGCTTTGTAAAATACCATCAACGATAGAGTTGGTACAGCAAATGATATCGGTATCTTTAAGAGGAATCTGTTCACCAAGTATTTTTTGTGCAGTTGTTAAATCATTTTGCTCTAAAAGTATGTAAAGTTCTTTCAATTTTTGGGTAAAATTATTTTTATGAAGTTTGAGCTGCTTATGAGTAAACTGTTCTATTTCGCGTTGCTGCTTTGAACTTTCTTCTGTAGTTTCTAACGTAGAAAGAGAAGTTCCTGTCCGGTGTTCTCTTAAAGATGCAAGAAAGATATTTAATGGGAAAATAAGAAGAATCGCATAAGAAATCATCATGCATAGGAATGAGCGAGGTGACTTAGCGGAACAAAAATAAAATAGAACCACAGATTCTGAACAGGCAATAAGAATTGAAAGAAAAATCATATCTTTTTTATGCATCATTAAAGCTCTCCTTTCGCTTCTTCATTTGTAAAATACATCCCATCTGCCCATATACATCTGGCAAATGTCTTTTTTAAACTTTCGTAACAAGTTCTGCTGACTGGAACAGAAGTATCGTTTGATAAGATAGCATGGTGACGGTCTAAATTAACGATGTGCCGTCCATTTACGATATAGCTTCGGTGAGATGGACAAAACCAGGGACATAAACGTTCTAAAAGAGAATCCATCTTTTCTGGTGTCTGATAGATTGTATCTGCGGTATGAATATTTGTAGTACGCATAATTCGTTCTAAATATAAAATCTTACTTTGTGCAATACGAATATGCTGCTGCTTTGATTGGATAATCAAATAGTACTGATTTATCTTTGCTATCTGCCGTATGGCCTTTTTTAATGCGGTTGAAAGATAGGTATCTATATCTTTCTTTAAAATATAGTAAATATGTGATGTCTCATAAACAGAGGTAAAATAGTTTGTATAATTTGTAATATATATAATCTGACAGTCTGGATGCCAGGCGTTAATCTGTTTTGATGCCTCAATTCCAGAGGAAACATCAAATTCGATGTCCATAAAGATAATATCAAACAGCTTGTTTTCATTATGAATAGAAAATAGTATATCTTTTATGTGATAAAATACAGAAACTTCCGCTTCAATAGGGCAGCATTGTTTTACTTTTTCTGAGATTTCCTGCGCGGTAATCTCATTGTCATCACAGA
>OGOI01001770.1_pt1 | contig 12184 bp, 9 predicted proteins | sample 1552631 | NCBI WGS metagenome assembly OGOI01 (sample SAMEA2580204, study PRJEB22360) | human gut metagenome | biome: human gut; feature: human-associated habitat; material: faeces | place: Denmark | collected 2008/2010 | reverse complement strand
GACGTAACTGCTTTGGTGCGCCAGGAGGGACTCGAACCCCCGACCTACTGGTTCGTAGCCAGTCACTCTATCCAGCTGAGCTACTGGCGCATTCAACTCTAATATTATATCATATGCAAGCACCCTTGTCAACAAGTTAATTGAATTTCTCCACTTATTTTACAGAATGTTCACATCGTTTCTTGTAGCTTCACACCTTTATCCACCCTTTAAATGCCATTGTTTTTCACACTTTTTGTCAATCAAGTGTTTGTAATCATTTGTAATACTTTTTCGGCAAACTGCTCTGTTTTTAACCGGAATTTTTGTAGATTATTTATCATTCTATGCCCTTGACTTATATTCTGATTGTGGTATAATAGTAAATGTTCAATATTATGTTGTAATAAAAGAAGTCAACCACAATATATAGTGGTTGAGCAGGATAGAATGAAAGGAAGAGTATAGGTGAAGATAATAAAAAGAAGCGGCGCTGAGAATACGTTCGATAAGGAAAAGATAGAAAATGCCGTTGCGAAAGCTAATATCACTGTGGAGGAAAAGGATAGGCTCTCTGAGGGAGAAATAGGAGAGATAGCACAGAATATAGAGGACAAATGCTCTGAAATGAATAGGGCTATGGACGTTGAAACTATTCAGGACTGGGTGGAAGCCGATATCATGCGCCACGGCAAGTATACAGTGGCAAAGCATTATATCACCTACCGCTATGAGCGTTCTATCGTCAGACAGGCTAATACTACTGACAAGCAGATACTTTCTCTTCTTAACTTCGAGAACGAGGAAGTCAAGCAGGAAAATTCCAATAAGAACCCTACTGTCAATTCAGTTCAGAGGGATTATATGGCAGGTGAAGTGAGCAAGGATATCACAAGAAGATTTTTGCTTCCTGACGATATAGTTGAGGCTCACGAAAAAGGTCTGATACATTTCCACGACGCCGATTATTTCGCTCAGCATATGCACAACTGCTGTCTTGTAAATCTTGAGGATATGCTCCAGAACGGCACTGTTATAAGCGAGGTCATGATAGAAAAGCCACACAGCTTCTCTACAGCCTGCAATATCGCTACACAATCTATCGCTCAGATAGCTTCTTCACAGTATGGCGGACAGAGTATCACACTTTCCCACCTTGCTCCGTTCGTTCAGATATCCCGTGATAAATATCGCCGTGAGGTAAAAAAAGAGTTCGCAGAGCTTAATATCCCTGCCGACGAGGATACTATAAATAAGGTAGCCGAAATGAGAGTAAAGGCTGAGATAGTTCAGGGCGTTCAGATGATACAGTATCAGGTCATCACTCTTATGACAACAAATGGTCAAGCACCTTTCGTTACTGTTTTCATGTACCTTGACGAGGTGCCGGAGGGGCAGACAAGAGATGACCTTGCGGCTATCATAGAGGAAATGCTCAGACAGCGTATCCAAGGCGTAAAGAACGAAAAGGGTGTCTATATAACACCTGCGTTCCCTAAGCTAATATATGTCCTTGAAGAGGACAACATAAGAGAAGGCTCAAAATATTGGGAGCTTACAAAGCTTGCTGCAAAGTGTACCGCAAAGAGAATGGTGCCTGACTATATAAGCGAAAAGAAAATGAAAGAGCTTAAGGTAGACAAGAACGGCAATGGTCAGTGCTACCCTTGCATGGGCTGCAGAAGCTTCCTTACAACATATCTTGACGAAAACGGCAAGCCTAAATATTACGGCAGATTCAATCAGGGCGTTGTTACAATAAACCTTGTGGACGTTGCCTGCTCGTCATATAAGGATACGGATAAGTTCTGGAAGATATTTGATGAAAGACTTGAGCTTTGCAGACGTGCGCTTATGCTCCGTCACGAAAGACTTAAAGGCACTCCGTCAGACGTTGCGCCTATCCTTTGGCAGAACGGTGCATTGGCAAGGCTTAAAAAGGGCGAAACAATCGACAAGCTCCTGTTCGGCGGATATTCCACCATATCACTTGGCTATGCAGGTCTTTGCGAATGCGTAAGATACATGACTGGCAAGTCACACACAGACCCTTCAGCAACGCCTTTTGCACTTGAAGTTATGCAGCACCTTAATGATGCCTGCGCAAAGTGGAGAGCGGAAACAAACATAGATTTCAGCCTTTACGGCACGCCATTGGAGTCCACAACATACAAATTTGCAAGATGTTTGCAGAAGCGTTTCGGTGTTATCGAGGGTGTAACAGACAGAAACTACATCACAAACAGCTATCATATCCATGTTACCGAGAACATCGACGCATTTGACAAGCTCACCTTTGAGTCACAGTTCCAAGCTCTCTCACCAGGAGGAGCTATCAGCTATGTGGAAGTGCCGAATATGCAGAACAACATAGAGGCTGTTCTTGCAGTTATGCAGCATATTTACGACAACATCATGTATGCAGAGCTTAACACAAAGAGCGACTACTGTCAGAAGTGCGGTTTTGACGGTGAGATAAAGATAGTAGAAGATGACGGCAAGCTTGTATGGGAGTGTCCGAACTGCGGCAACAGAGATCAGAACACTCTGAACGTTGCAAGGCGCACCTGCGGCTACATCGGCACGCAGTTCTGGAATCAGGGCAGGACTCAGGAGATAAAGGAGAGAGTTTTGCATTTGTGATTCCCCAAAAATGGAATTGTGGCGATTTAAAACCCAAAATTTTTTTCTAGCGAAATCGCAAAATTTTGAACATTATAGCCGTTAAAACTCAAAAGTTCAAAAATCAAAACTCGTCAAAAAAATGAACATTATAGCAAGGAAAACTCAAAAACTCAAAACTGCAAAATCCGAAAATAATGAACATTATTATTGACATAAAACAGCAAACAGCATATAACTATCGGGGCAATACAAAATCGTATTGCCCTGCGTTGTATGTATGAAAGGAGCGGAAAATGAATTATTGTGAGATAAAGAAAACCGATATTGCCAATGGCTCAGGTGTGAGGGTCACGCTGTTCGTATCAGGTTGCAGACACCACTGCAAAGGCTGTTTTCAGCCTGACACTTGGAACTTTGACTACGGCAAGCCTTTCACAGATACCACCGCAGACGAGATAATTAACGCCCTCTCAAAGGGCTATATAAAAGGGCTTACGCTCCTTGGCGGCGAGCCTATGGAGCCTGAGAACCAGCCTGAGCTTACAAAGCTCCTCCGCCGTGTGAAAACAGAACTTCCCGACAAGGACGTGTGGTGCTACACAGGCTGTACCCTTGAAACTGACCTGCTTGCAGGCTCAAAGTCCCCATACAGAACGCAGTACACAGACGAAATGCTGAGCCTTATCGACTACCTCGTTGACGGCGAATTTGTTCTCGAAAAGAAAAACATCTCACTGAAATTCAGAGGATCTGAAAATCAGAGGATACTTCATAAAGAGGACGGCATTTGGCTGCCTTGCGAAGATATGTAAAACAAAACCGCTCCCCGTGACATCACGAAGAGCGGTTTTTTATACAAATTGTAGGGGGACGGCGTCCTCGACGTCCCATTTATTGACCATGTGTCATGCTCTTGACCTTACTTTTCAGACTTTGTAAAGAATATCGCCTTTATAAGCTGGATAACGAGCATAGAGCCAAAGCTTAGAATGTATATCCACGCAAACTGCATACCTGTCATGTCTGCTATCTTGAAAAGTCCTTTAAGCGGTGGAACAAGCAGAACGGAGTTTAAAAATACCATTCCAAGACCGAACGCCATAAGACCAAACTTGTTGTTGAAAAAGTCTTTTGAGAAGATAACAGGTCCTTTTTTCTTGCAGGAGAATCCGTGGAACAATCTTGCAGAGCAAAGCACTGCGAATGCCATCGTCATACCAAGAGCTGCGCTTGTCTTGTTTCCCATAAGGAAAGCCGAAGCTACTGCTATCGCTATAACTACGCCATACAATGCTATCTCGCCCAGGAAAGGACGTGTGAGTATAGATTCGTTTGCGTTTCTTGGCTTGCGTTTCATGACCTCTTCGGAGTGAGGTTCAAGACCCAAACCGATAGCAGGAAGCGAGTCTGTAAGCAGATTAATAAACAGCAAATGTATTGCCGCAAACGGAACAGGAAGTCCAAGCAGTGAGTTGAAAAGCACCACAAGAATTGCCGCAAAGTTGCCCGAAAGCAGGAAGAGTATAGCCTTTTTAATGTTCTCGTAAATGTTTCTTCCGTTTCTTATGGCCTTGACTATAGTTGCAAAGTTATCGTCTGCAAGCACCATTGAGGCAGCGTCCTTTGAAACCTCAGTTCCTGTGATGCCCATTGCAACGCCCACATCAGCCTGCTTTAACGCAGGTGCGTCGTTCACTCCGTCGCCTGTCATGGAAACTATACAGCCGTTTGCCTGCCAAGCCTTTACGATCCTTATTTTATGCTCAGGTGTAACACGAGCGTAAACAGCCTTGTCCTTTACAAAGTCAACAAGCTCTTCGTCTGAATAAGCGTCAAGCTCGTGACCCTCAACAGCCTTTGAGTTGTCGTCAAGAATACCTATCTCACGGGCAATAGCCGAAGCCGTAACGATATGGTCGCCTGTTATCATGACTGGCTTTATGCCTGCCTTGCGGCATTCCGCAACAGCCGCCTTTGATTCCTCTCTCGGAGGATCCATCATAGCAATAAGACCGACAAACTCCAATCCGTCCTCGTCCTCTGGACATACGGTATCCTTGTCGAATTTTTTCTCTGCAAATGCAAGTATACGCAGACCTTTTTCCGAAAGCTCTGCCACACGCTGGGTTATAACAGCCTTTTCCTCGTCGCTTGAAGTTATCCTGTTTATAAGAACGTCAGCCGCACCCTTTACATATAGCACATTCTCGCCGTCGATAACGTGCAGAGTTGACATAAGCTTTCTGTCTGAATCAAATGGTATCTCAGAAATTCTAGGGAGATCTTCCCTCACCTTGTCAGTGTCGATACCAAGCTTTGTGCCGAAGTTGATAAGCGCCGTTTCAGTCGGGTCGCCTATCTCAACGCCGTCCTTACAGCTTGAATCGTTGCAAAGGATCATGGCTCTTGTCATAGTCTTGACCTTTTCATCATCAAGATCAACAGCGTCAGTGTCGATTATCCTGCCATCTACCATTATTTTTCTGACCGTCATCTTGTTCTGTGTCAGTGTACCGGTCTTGTCAGAGCATATTACAGAAACACTGCCCAAGCCCTCAACAGCCTGAAGCTTTCTTATGATAGCATTTTCCTTTGACATTTTCTGTGTGCCGAAAGAAAGCACAATAGTAACGATAGAGCTGAGAGCCTCAGGAATAGCCGCAACAGCAAGTGCGATAGCGAACATGAACGAATCCATAAGCTTGCCGCCACGAAGCACACTAAGTCCGAACACTACTGCACAGACAATAAGTATAGCAATGGAAAGTTTCTTGCCGAACTCGTCAAGCGTGTTTTGGAGAGGCGTTTTTCTCTCTGATGCGTTCTGAATAAGCGAGGCTATCTTGCCCACCTCAGTGTCCATACCAACCTCAGTGACAAGCATTTTTCCTCTGCCGTATGTGACAAAAGAGCCTGAATAAACCATGTTAGCACGCTCAGCAAGAGGCTTTTCGCCCTCTATATCGCTCATATCCTTGTCGATATTAACGCTCTCGCCTGTGAGCGCAGACTCGTTCACCTGAACAGACGCGCATTCTATCAGCCTGCCGTCTGCACATATCTGGTCGCCTGCTTCGATAAGAAGAATGTCGCCCACTGCGATCTCCTCAGAGGGGATAATGACCTTTTCACCGTTACGAAGCGCCTTAGCCGTCGGTGCAGAAAGCTTTTTAAGGTTCGTCAGTGACTTTTCAGCCTTGACGGTCTGAACTGTACCCAAAATAGCGTTCATTGTGATAACAACGAGAATTACCGCACAGCTCTCAACGTCTTTCATGAAAGCTGAAACTATCGCAGCAATAATGAGTATAAGCACAAGGAAGTCCTTATACTGCTCTAAAAAAATAACGGGAATGGACTTTTTCTTGCCTTCCGTGATAACATTTCGTCCGAACTTTTCGCAGTTTTTCACTGCCTGCTCGGTTGAAAGACCATTTTCACCTGATGAAAACTCAGTGTAAAGCTGGTCAAGTTTTTTTTGATACTGCTTCATAAAATACCACCTTTTTTTATTTTTTCCTGTAAATATTGCCGATATACCCTTCAAAGCCTCCTTTTCTCATAGGCTCAGTAAAATAAACGCATAAAAAATCGGCAAGACGTTTATTGGGTAAACTGCGCCTGTGGCAATTTAATCAATAAAAGTCTCGCCGTTTAGATATGCAGCGGTCCCTCATCGGAACGTATTGACGCAAACATAAACGGATCTCTCCGCCAGCTACTCTCTTTTACTATGAGGTTATTATAACCTATATTTTTGATTTTGTCAATAGTTTTTTATATATTTTATTGTACATTTGCAACGCTTCATATCATCAAAAAAGTGGGTCTTTGAGACCTGACTTTTGTATAAAAAGTCCTTGGACATATGAAAAAATATATGGTATAATAATTATAACAATGAGCAGCGACAGCGTAAGTCCGATTGTATTCGGACTTGTGCTGTTTTTTTATGCGCAAAAAACGGGAGGTAATGAAATATGAGCGAAGAAGCTCTGAAAGAAAACAAGATGGGCGTTATGCCCATGCCGAAACTCATGCTGAGCATGGGTCTGCCTATGATAATTTCAATGATAGTTCAGGCGTTTTACAATATCGTTGACAGCTATTTCGTAAGCAGGATAACAGATGATACAGTTGAGCACATAGGCGAATATGCCGTAAACGCCCTAACCCTTGCATACCCTGTCCAGCTTTTGATAATCGCTGTAGGCGTAGGCACAGGCGTTGGAATAAATGCCTTGCTCTCCAGAAGCCTTGGAGAAAAGAATTTTGAGCGTGCAGGCAAAATAGCAGGCAACGCCATTTTCATAGGTCTTTGCACCTACATCGTGTTCATGCTGTTCGGATTTTTCGGCACTGACGCATTTTTGAAAACACAGACCCATGATAGTCTTGCTCTAAAGCTTGGGGGCGAATATCTAGGCATATGCTGTGTGTTGTCATTCGGTGCAGTAGGTTCAATGATATTTGAAAAGCTTTTGCAGGCAACAGGCAAAACTATCCATTCCACCATTGCTCAGCTTGTAGGCGCAATAGCCAACATCGTCCTTGACCCTGTCCTGATCTTCGGTCTTGGCCCTTTCCCAGAGCTTGGAGTAAAAGGTGCGGCATATGCCACTGTCATCGGTCAGGTACTCACAATGGTCATAGGCGGCGTGCTTCATTTTGTGTGCAACAAAGAGATACCAAGCGGCATGAGGTATTTTATACCCCAGCGCAAAATGATAACAAACATTTATAGAATAGGCGTTCCTGCCATAATAATACAGGCTCTTATGTCCGTCATGACCTACGGTCTTAATGTCATACTCAACAGGATAGGTCAATCCGCCGTAAGATCAGGAATCCACAACAGGAGAGGTCACCCCGCCGTAACAGCCTATGGTATCTATTATAAAATACAGCAGTTCGTATTCTTTGCGTCATTCGGCATGAACAACACTATCATTCCGGTTGTATCATACAACTACGGCAAAGGGGACAAAACAAGAGTTCGTTCAGGCATAAAATACGGTATGCTCTACACGTTGGGACTCATGCTCCTTGGCATTATAGGCTTGCAGTTTTTTGCTTCTCAGATATGCCATGTATTCTCACTGTCAGCGGATACGGAGATATTCGCCACCTACGCCATAAGGATAATCACTTTAGGCTATCTTTTTGCAGGTGCAAACATAGCCTATCAGGGAATTTTTCAGGTGCTCGACCATGGCATAGCTTCCCTTGTGCTTTCCCTTATCAGACTTTTAGTTATCCCTCTCCCCACGGCTTATCTTCTCACCCTTACCTCCTCAGCAGGCAAGATAGTATGGGCAGCCGTTCCGTTCGGCGAGCTTGTAGGCACTGTCGCCGCCATTGTGATAATGGGCAGGATAAAACGTGAGATAAAGCTCAAAGGCTAAAACACTGCCCTTGATTATTATTCCAAAAGGTGCTATAATAGCATTGGTGATAATAATGAAAAGGAAAATACTTGTAGGTCTGCTTACCGCCGTTATCTTTTTGGCTTGCGCCCTTGTGATAAATATAACCCCAAAGGTGGAGAAAGGTTCAGTTGTGCTGACCTGTAACGGAAGCAAATATGAGCTTCCCGGCACTGAAAAGACACGATACTGCAACGGCAAGAGCGAGAGCCTTTCCGCTGAAAAGAGCTTTGAAGATCTGCTCTCCTCTGTATCATCATTTAATATAAAGGCGGATGTAGATAAGGACGGCAATGTTACCCTTAAAACCCCTATGTCCGTAGAAGTCACAGGGGACAGGCTCGGTGACGTGCTTTACACTGTCTACAGCTATGACGGAAAGGTACTTGCCAAGGAGTCCAAAAAGCTGGAGCTTCCAAAAGAGGATATTGACGGCTGTCTTGTGAAAATAAAAATTACATGGGGCAAGAAAGACACAAGCTATCTTGAAGAAGATTACTGGTTTGCCGCAATGTACAATACCGAAAGATAAACATAACATCAAAATATAGGGGCGACCTCTGGTCGCTCACTTTCTTTCTGTAAACTTTCAGACAACAAAACGTCGGACGAATTTGAAAACGTCCGACGTTTTGTTTTTTAACATATTTGAAATCCAATTATGCCCGCCATACAAATAACGCTGCCGATAAATCTCAGCTTTGTGATAGGCTCTTTTCTTATGAGCGCTATAACAAACAGCGAACACAGTATCATAGGCTGGATAAATGACGCACTCGCAAGGCTCACAGCAATAACAGCGTTCTCTGCAAGCAGACCTGCCACATTCGGAATCTTTGTAAGCACAACCACCCATGCGCCCTTTTGATTTTTCTTGAATATCTCCAAAGGCTTCGCCCTTGGCAGAAGTATGATAGCCATAAGTATAAGCGCAAAGAACAGCGCCATAGTTGAGGATATGTAATTCTCTGACGCTCTTACAACTATACCGTAGCCGTATCTTGCCAAAAGATAGAACACCAGAGGAACAACTATCCTGCGGTAATTTATATTGTCGCTGTCCGTTCTGCCTGATTTTGCGATAAAAACAAGTCCTGCAATAGTAAGCACGATAAAAAGAAACTTGAAAATGCTCGGCTTTTCACCAAGGAAAATATCCGTTGCATAGGACATGAAAAGGGTGATACCAAGCCAAGCCTTAAGCTCAAAGGCTGATATTTCATCAAGGATAATAGCCGAAAGCTTAAATTCAAGGATCTTCGACAAGCACAGCAGACCTATCGCCGCAAAGGATTGCCAGCTAAGCGTAATAGTCCTGTCGAGGAAAGGCAGACAACAAGCCATGAAAACAGCCGTTGCCGCCGCCATTAAAAATCCAAGCTCATCGCCGTTGAATTTTGCCGTTGAAACAGCGTACTTGTCACTAAGGGAACATATCGTGTAGCATACAACTACAAGTATAAGCAAAAACATTATTTTTCTTCTTCCTTACTCTATGATTTTCTAAGACATATATTTTCCCAAAAGCACGAAATTACGGGCGAACACTGTTCGCCCCTACATTAAATGATAATTCTATCAGCCCTTTTTATTTTTCACAAGCCTAACGACCGCAAGAATACCAAGTATCACTGAGAACAGAGTAGCAATGGCTAGGCATATCCAGCTTGCATACTGACTTTGTATAAATTCGTTCTGCGATTGGCTTCCTATAAGGGTATCTACCCCCGATTGCGAGCCTAACGCTGAGAACAGTATTATAAATGCCATTCTCACATTCATTACGCAGGCTATAACGCTGTAAATATGCACTATACCCTGAAAAAGGCACACTCCGCAGTCGTCCTTTACATAGCTTTTCACTCCAAGCACCGCACATACCACCGACACTGCCGTGTAAATGACAAACGCCGCAAAAAGCACTATCGTTGGCACTTTTGCCCCCTCGGTTTTCACTATCATGCTCATAAGCCCAGCCATACACCCCATGAACACAGCCGCTGCCGCAAGCCCTGCAACAGACCATTTTCTGTATAAAAGTTCTGACTTTTTTATCTGCTCTTTCTTTATCTGCTTAGGCATTTTCTTCCTCCGCCTTCTTGCTTTCAAGCTCCTCTTCGGATATCTTGAAGCGTATCCTGTCTATTTTCTGCTCGTCCTCCATTTTCACTGTCATCTCAAAAGGCGGACAGCTTATAACTTCATTCTGCTCAGGAAGTCTGTCAAGCATATCCATTATCCAGCCACCGAGAGATGTTCTTTCGGTTTCGATAGTATCCTCCGGCAGTCCTATCCTGTCAAGAAAATCCGATACCGAAAGCTCCGCCGACGCTTCGTAAACACCGTCGCTTATTTTCACAAGGGAGGTATCCTCCTCGTCGCTTTCATCATAGATCTCGCCCACAAGCTCCTCTATGATATCCTCAAGGGTACAAATGCCCTCCGTGCCGCCGTATTGGTCTAGCACCACCGCCATATGCACCTTTTTGCGCTGCATCTGCTTCAGGATCTCAGAGATCTTGCGGTTTTCGGTTATGTAAAGTGGCTTGTTCATTATAAGGGTTGCTTGAAGAGCTTATGTCTGTCTTGCCCTTGAGATACATTTCAAAAAAGTCAGACTGGTGGATAAGTCCCACAATGTGGTCTAAGTCCTTGTCATACACGGGAAGCCTTGAAAACTTTGTCTGCACAAAGCGTTTTTTTATGCTCTCCATATCCTCATGAAGCTCAACACCCTCGATATTTACTCTCGGCACAAGTATCTCGCTTATGGTTATCTCGTCAAAATCAAGTGCCGAACGCACAAGCTCCGACTCCTGCTCTTCAAGTACGCCCTCGTCCTGAATCTCGTCTATGATATATTTAAGCTCTTCCTCAGTAACAGACGGCTCGCTGTTCTTGTTGCCCACAAGCTTTGAAACGCCGCTTTTTATGCCCATAAAGATAGCCGTTATAGGCGTGATGATGAACATGAATGCGGAAAGCGGAGCCGCCATAAGAATAGAAAACCGCTCAGAATTTTCCTTCGCAAGGCTCTTAGGCAAGATCTCACCAAAAATAAGCACAAGCACCGTCATGACTACAGTAGCCAGACCCACGCTTCCCTTGCCGAACTTCTCCGTAAAAAGCACCGTTGCAATAGAAGATGAAGAAATGTTCACCACGTTGTTTCCAACAAGTATAGCGGTGAGTGCCTTGTCAAAATTATCGCATATGTTCATTGCCTTCTTTGCAGACTTGTTTCCGTCGTCTGCAAGTTTTTTAAGCCTTATCCTGTTGCATGAAGAAAACGCTGTCTCCGTTGCAGAACAAATAGCAGACAGCATAAGAAGCACAGCGATGATAACAACTTTCATAAAATAAAATTATCCTTTCAGGTCAGAATATAAATTTGCTGCCCTAGTTATAAAAATAGCACTAAAGGCAGTCATGAAAACTGACTACATATAGTTATCATAACATATTTTTTAACCAATTGCAACAGTATTGTTGAAAAAACGAAGTAAAAGAGTTATAATATTCTTTGTGTTCATAATATTCATATGCACAAAAGGAGATAACAGAAATGGCAAAGAAAGATAAAGACATTTTCGACAAAATAATGGACTGGAAGATATTCGGCTGGCTCAGACCCTTTTACGTCAAAAACAAGGAAATGCTTTTGTATCTGTTTTTCGGCGTACTCACCACCGCAGTCAGCTTTGTGACCGCAGGCATCTCAAAAGTGCTTTTGGAGCAGGCAGGCATAGGCAAGGGCGGTGTTTCTACCACAAGCACCGTCATATCATGGATATGTGCAGTAACATTCGCATACATAACCAACAGGATATGGGTTTTCGAGTCTGAAGCAGAGGGCAAAAAGGCGATAATCTCCGAAGCGGCTTCATTTTACGGCGGAAGGATATTCACTCTTCTCGTAGAAATGTTCATGATGTGGCTCGGCTACTCACTTCTCAGCTTCAACTATTGGGTAACAAAGATAGTGGCAAACGTTGTTGTGCTGATACTTAACTATGTCATCAGCAAGCTTGTGGTCTTCAGAAAGAAATAAGCATACAAAAAAAGCTGCCGGCAAAAAATGCTGACAGCTTTTTATTTTGCCCCAGTTGCCACGTTGCAACCGACTAATCTCTGTACATAAGCGTGACCGCCAT
>OGOI01001769.1_pt1 | contig 12186 bp, 8 predicted proteins | sample 1552631 | NCBI WGS metagenome assembly OGOI01 (sample SAMEA2580204, study PRJEB22360) | human gut metagenome | biome: human gut; feature: human-associated habitat; material: faeces | place: Denmark | collected 2008/2010 | reverse complement strand
TACGACCGCGCCTGCACCGGAACAGGAACCGGAGAGACAGCGGTATTTTATTGCAAAGTGTAGAGAGATTATAAAGGAAAGAGAATTAGAGATTGGACGTAAGCTGACATTCTATGATCAGACTTTTGGATGCCAGATGAATTTTAAGGATTCTGAGAAGTTAAATGGTATTCTTGAGGATATCGGTTATGTGAAAGCGGACACAGAAAAGGCTGACTTTGTCTACTATAATACTTGTACAGTTCGTGAGAATGCGAATGTTCGTGTTTATGGAAGACTTGGTGCTTTAAAGAATTATAAAAAGAAGAATCCAGAGATGGTTATTGCCATGTGTGGCTGTATGATGCAGGAGCCGGAGGAACAGGAAAAGGTAAAGACAACATTCAAGTTTGTCGATGTGGTTTTTGGAACTCACAATATTTTTAAGCTGGCAGAGCTTTTATATGAATGCCTTTCTGGAAGAAAGAGAGTATTTGATGTCTGGGAGAAGACAGACCAGATTATTGAGGACCTGCCAAGTGACCGTAAGTTTGGATTTAAGGCTGGCGTAAATATTATGTTTGGCTGTAACAACTTCTGTAGTTACTGTATCGTTCCTTATGTAAGAGGAAGAGAGCGAAGCAGAAAGCCGGAAGATATTGTAGCAGAGGTGAAGAAGTTAGCATCCGAGGGTGTTGTGGAAGTCATGCTTCTTGGACAGAATGTAAACTCCTATGGTAAGAACTTGGAGAATCCAATCAGTTTTGCAAAGCTTCTTACAATGGTAGAAGAGGTAGAGGGAATCGAGAGAATTCGTTTTATGACTTCTCATCCAAAGGATTTGTCTGATGAGCTTATTGAGGTAATGGCACATTCCAAGAAGATTTGTAAGCATCTTCATTTGCCAGTACAGTCAGGAAGCAGTCGTATTTTGAAGTTAATGAATAGAAAATATACAAAAGAGCATTATCTTGAGCTGGTAGATAAGATTCGTACCGCTGTGCCTGATATTGCGATTACAACAGATATTATCGTAGGTTTTCCGGGAGAAACAGAGGAAGATTTTCAGGAGACACTTGATGTCGTGAGAAAGGCAAAATACGATAGTGCATTTACCTTTATTTATTCTAAACGTTCTGGAACTCCGGCGGCAAAAATGCCAGACCAGGTGCCAGACGATGTGGTACATGAAAGATTTGACCGCTTATTAAAAGTAGTAAATGAGGTGGCAAAAGAGCAAAATGGTAAGCTTACTGGTAATACAGAACTGGTGTTAGTAGAAGAAATTGATGAGAAAGATGATACAATGGTTACCGGAAGATTATCTAATAACAGCGTCGTACATTTTAAGGGAGATGCTTCTTTAATTGGAAAGATTGTTCCTGTTGTATTAGAGGAATCCAAAGGATTCTATTATCTGGGGAGGTTGAGCGTCAATGGCTAAACTAACTCCAATGATGGAACAGTATTTCCAGATAAAGAATAAATATAAAGATTGTATTTTGTTTTACCGTCTGGGAGATTTCTATGAAATGTTTTATGAGGATGCGCTTACCGCGTCAAGAGAGTTAGAGATCACTCTTACTGGGAAAAATTGTGGCCAGGAAGAAAAGGCGCCTATGTGCGGGGTGCCTTTCCATTCCTGTGAACCATATATTAATAAGTTAGTAGAGAAAGGATTTCGTGTTGCCATCTGTGAGCAGGTGGAGGATCCAAAGGCTGCCAAAGGAATTGTAAAGAGGGATGTTATCCGTGTAGTTACACCGGGAACCAATGTTATGACCCAGAGCCTTGATGAGTCAAAAAATAATTTCATTATGAGTGTGTTCTGTGAAGATGACCTGTTCGGAATCGGTGTGTGTGATTTGTCTACCGGTGAATTTCGAACAACGCAGGTTGAACATCAGGACGCACTTTTTGATGAGATGAATAAGTTCCAGCCATCAGAGATTATCTGCAATGATGCATTTTGTATCTGCGGCATGGACTTTGACTTTATCAAGGATAAGGTCGGCGCAGTTATTTCTCCGGTTGCAAGTTATTATTTTGAAAAAGATAATTGTGAAATGTTAATTAAAGAACAGTATAATCTTGCGAATTTAGAAGGAATCGGTCTTACGGATTATCCGTTTGGTGTGATTGCAAGTGGTGCGTTATTACAGTATCTTCATGAAACTCAGAAGAATTCTCTTTCACATTTAATGGAATTAAAAGTGTATTCCACAGAAAATTATATGGTGATCGATAGTTCTACGAGAAGAAACTTAGAGCTTTGTGAGACGTTGAGAGAAAAAGGAAAAAAAGGAAGTCTTTTGTGGGTGCTTGATAAGACAAAAACAGCGATGGGAGCGAGAATGCTCCGTAAGATGATCGAACAGCCACTGATTCATAAAACAGCGATTCAGGACAGACTGGATGCGGTGGAAATGTTAAAAGATAATCTTATGGCGCGTGAAGAACTTCGTGAGTACATGAATTCTATCTATGATCTAGAACGTCTTACAATGAAAGTAAGTTATCGTAGTGCGAACCCAAGAGACTTGATTTCTTTTAAGACATCGATTCAGTATCTGCCATATATCAAGGATATTCTTGCACAGTTCAGTAAAGGGGTTCTTGCTAAAATGGCCGGGGATTTGGATACATTAGAAGATCTTCATGAGTTACTGGAGGCATCAATTGAGGAAGACCCACCAATCCCAATCAAGGAAGGCGGCATCATCAAAGAAGGATTTGATGAGGAAATTGATCATTTGAAGAAGGCAAAGACCGATGGAAAAACCTGGCTTGCCGAGTTAGAAGAACGAGAGCGTGAAAAGACAGGAATTAAAAATCTCCGTGTGCGTTATAATAAAGTGTTTGGCTATTATATAGAGGTAACCAATTCTTATAAAGATTTAGTGCCAGAGTACTATATTCGCCGTCAGACACTTGCCAATGCAGAACGTTATACAACAGAAGAACTGTCCGAACTTGCAAGAACGATTCTTGGAGCGGAAGATAGGTTGTACGCTTTAGAATATGAGACCTATGTGGCAATCCGTGAAAAACTTGCTGCTGAGATGGAGCGAATCCAGAAGACGGCAAGTGTGATTGCATGGACAGACGTGTTTGCTTCTCTTGCGCTTGTCGCAGAGACAAACCAGTATGTAAGACCAACACTGAATCAGAGAGGAGTTATCGACATTAAAGATGGCCGCCATCCAGTTGTAGAAAAAATGATGTCCGGGGAACTTTTTGTGGCCAATGATACGCTGCTTGACCATAAAAAGAACCGTGTGGATATTATTACCGGACCGAATATGGCAGGAAAGTCTACCTATATGAGACAGACTGCGCTTATCGTACTGATGGCACAGATTGGTTCTTTTGTTCCGGCAAAGTCTGCTAACATTGGTCTCGTGGACCGTATTTTCACAAGAGTAGGTGCCTCTGATGACTTAGCGTCTGGGCAGAGTACCTTTATGGTGGAAATGAGTGAGGTTGCCAATATTTTGCGTCATGCGACAAAGGACAGTCTCCTGATTCTTGATGAAATCGGACGAGGAACAAGTACTTTTGATGGACTTTCTATTGCGTGGGCAGTTGTAGAGTACATAGCTGGTTCTTCACTATCTGGTGCGAAAACACTATTTGCGACTCACTATCATGAACTTACTGAATTAGAAGGTAAGCTTCCAGGTGTTAATAATTACTGCATTGCCGTACAGGAAAAAGGTGATACGATTATTTTCCTGCGTAAGATTATTAAGGGAAGTGCTGATAAGAGTTATGGTATTCAGGTTGCCAAGCTTGCAGGCGTTCCAGAAGTTGTTATAGAAAGAGCAAAGGAAATCGCAGCAGAACTAGAAGAGTCTGATATTACAGCGAATACAAAAAATATTGGAAAGAAACATACAGAAGAGGTAGAACCAGTACAGATTTCCCTGTTTGATACGATGGGAATGGTTGCGGAACAGCCAAAGAAAAGTGAAGTAGAAGAAACATTGAAGAAGTTAGATATCAGTAACATGACACCGATGGAAGCAATGAATCAGCTTTACGAGTTGCAGAAGAAGTGTAAGTAAATTGACTGTTACATAGTATGTTTATTCCCTAATACAAACATAGTGATATATCTATAATAATGAATGCATTGAGATCATAAAAATAAAAAGTGATGGAATAATAGAGAAAAGATAAAAATGTCAGAAGGGAGAAATTATGCCAGAGATAAGAGTTCTTGACCAGAGTACGATTAATCAGATTGCTGCCGGAGAAGTTGTTGAACGACCGTCCTCTATTGTAAAAGAGCTTGTGGAAAATGCTGTAGATGCCAACTCTACAGCAGTTACCGTAGAAATCAAAGGCGGCGGTATTGATTTTATACGAATTACAGATAACGGCTGCGGCATTGAGAAAGAACAGGTTCGAAAGGCTTTTCTTCCGCATGCGACCAGCAAGATCCGCTCTGCGAGTGATTTAGAGACCGTTGTGTCTCTTGGTTTTCGAGGCGAAGCTTTATCGAGCATCGCATCGGTTGCCAAAGTAGAACTGGTAACGAAAACAGATGAAGGAATTTCTGGTATCCGCTATGTGATAGAGGGTGGAGAAGAAAAGAGCTATGATGAAATTGGATGTCCTGAAGGAACCACTTTTATCATCCGTAATCTTTTCTTTAACACACCGGCAAGAAGAAAGTTCTTAAAATCAAAAATGACCGAGGCAGGTTATGTAGAATCCTTTATCCAGCGTCTTGCCTTGAGCCATCCAGATATTTCTTTTAAGTTTATCTGTGATAATAAAAATAAAATATCTACTTCCGGTAACGGAAATCTAAAAGATGTGATCTACAACATTTTCGGAAGAGATGTGGCGATGAATCTTCTTCCTGTAAAGGGAAATGAAAACGGAATTCTGGTAGACGGTTATATCGGAAAGCCGGTTATTTCCCGAGGAAATCGAAATTATGAGAATTATTTTGTAAACGGCCGTTATCTGAAAAATAATATCATCAGCAAGGCGATTGAGGAAGGTTATAAAGGACATGCAATGGTGCATAAGTTCCCGTTTACAGCTTTAATGATTTCGATGGACCCGCATTGTTTTGATGCCAATGTTCACCCGGCAAAGATGGAGATGCGTTTTCGAAATGCGGAAGAACTATATTCCTCTGTGATGAGTGCAGTCCGAAGCAGCTTTGTAAAAAAAGAACTGATTCCAAAAGTAGGAATCGGTAATGATAAGAAAGGAAAAGAAAGCGTAAAGAAGATTCCAGAGCCATTCGAAAGAAAGAGACGGGCGATTGAAGAGCGTTTTTCCTCTCTCTCTCAAGAAAAGATTCGAGAGATTGAGAAGAGAAAAGAGCAGGGAGATGCTGCAGAGCAAAGGGTATCTGTTTTAGCAAAAAATAGTATGGAAAATAATGTGCGAGATTCTGTCCAGGGCAATGACGGGAATAATGCACAAAATCCTATTCAAAATCCTGCCCAAAACACTACGGGAAATATGTCTGGAAGTGTTAATGGTTATTCAGGTGTACACGGTGAAAATTCAGAAAATGCAACAGAAATTTCAAATCGAAGAAGTTCGATAGAAGAAAGAATTGCCCGACTGCATGTCGGAGAGAACAACGCAATCAAAAAAGAGATTGATGATGTGATTCCAAAATCAATGGATGAAAGTACTGCAAAAGCTGAAGAATATTCGGAAAGTGATGACAGACAAATAAAACAGGATAAAAAGCCAAGTGGACAGAAAGAACTCCTGAAAGAAGCAGATACTTACGGAAAAGGCACCCAAATGAGCTTCGCCGATGTTCCGCTCCTTTCCGAAGAAGCCCGTCCAAAGCACCGTATCATCGGGCAGGTGTTCCGCACCTACTGGCTGGTAGAATTTGATGAGAAGCTGTTTTTTGTAGATCAGCATGCGGCACATGAAAAGGTAATGTATGAGAAGTTAAAGAAAGATTTGGAAAATAATACAATTGTCCAGCAGATGGTTGCCCCTCCGGTCATTCTTACTTTTAGCATAAAAGAACAGCAGAAGTTTAAGATTTGTGAAGAATCTTTCAAAAAACTTGGATTTCTTATTGAAGAATTCGGCGGAAACGAGTATTGTATTCGTGGGGTTCCGGCGAATCTGCTCGGAATTGACCCGCAGGAGCTGTTTATCGAAATTTTTGACCAGATAGAGGAAAACAGTGGTAAGATGAATTTAGAAATGATCACAGACAGATTGGCAACGATGGCTTGCAAGGCAGCCGTAAAGGGTAATACAGCCATGTCTTATCAGGAAATGGATGCACTGATGGATCAGCTTATGAAGCTCGATAATCCATATCAGTGTCCACATGGCCGTCCAACGATTATTTCTATGACAAAGTATGAATTAGAAAAAAAGTTTAAGCGAGTACAGTAGAGGGGGATGGTTGTGGAACAGAAAAAACCTCTTATTATATTAACCGGACCGACAGCCGCCGGAAAGACAAAGCTTTCTATTGGTCTGGCAAAAAGTATTGGCGGAGAGATTATCAGTGCAGATTCCATGCAGGTGTATAAAAAGATGGATATCGGTACAGCAAAGATTCGTCCGGAAGAAATGGACGGAGTGCCGCATTATCTGGTAGATGAATTTGATCCATCAGAAGAATTCAACGTCGTTGTTTTTGTAGAAAGAGCGAAAGCTGCGATGGAGAAGATTTATGCTGCAGGTCATATCCCGATTATTGTCGGGGGAACTGGATTTTACATTCAGGCGTTGCTTTATGATATTGACTTTTCAGAGCATGAAGAAAAGGAGAGTTACCGAAAGGAATTAGAACAGCTTGCGAAAGAAAAAGGAAAAGAATATCTTTACGAAATTCTTAAGGAAGTTGACCCGGAATATGCACAGATTGTACATTTTAATAATGTAAAAAGAGTAATCCGGGCACTCGAATACCATAAAGAGACCGGACATAAGTTATCGGAGCATAATAAGGAACAAAGGCAGAAAGACTCCCCTTATAATTTTGCGTATTTTGTATTATATCACGATAGAGAAGTGCTGTATGACCGCATCAACAGACGTGTCGATCTGATGATGGAGGACGGGCTTCTTGAGGAAGTAAAAGGATTGATAGAAGAAGGATACACAAAGGATCTTGTATCCATGCAGGGACTTGGCTATAAAGAGTTTTTTGATTATTTTGATGGGGAGATGTCTTTAGAGGAGACTGTCGATAAAGTCAAAAGAGATACAAGACGTTTTGCAAAAAGACAGCTTACCTGGTTTCGACGGGAAAAAGAAGTTGTCTGGCTGAATAAAAAGGAATATGAACAGGAAAAGAACCTGCTTGATTCTGTTTTAAATATAATAAAAGAGAAAGGAATCTGTAATGGAACAAAGAGATAAGATACTGGAAGAGTATTATGCACAGATGGGAATCGCAAAGCCGGTCTACGACTTTTGCATGAAAGTAGAGGAAGAATTAAAAGACCGCTTTTTATCTATAGATAAAACTGCAGAATGTAACCAGATGAAGGTGCTCCGTGCGATGCAGAAAAATCATTTAAGTGAGGCTTGCTTTGCACCGACAACTGGCTATGGATATAATGATATTGGAAGAGAGACATTAGAAAAGATTTATGCTGATGTATTTGGAACAGAAGATGCATTGGTAAGACCACAGATTACCTGTGGAACACATGCGCTTGCGCTTGCATTAATGAGCCAGCTTAGACCAGGAGATGAACTGTTATCCCCTGTAGGCAAGCCATATGATACGTTGGAAGAAGTTATAGGGATTCGTCCGTCCAATGGCTCTCTTGCAGAATATGGCATCAGTTACCGTCAGGTAGATTTGCTGCCAGATGGTGAGTTTGACTGGGATGGTATTGAGAAGGCATTAAATGAAAAAACAAAGCTTGTTACCATTCAGCGTTCCAAAGGCTATGCCTCCCGCCCGACTCTTTCTGTAAAAAGAATTGGAGAGCTGATTCATTTTATTAAGGAAAGAAAACCAGATGTACTCTGTATGGTAGATAACTGTTATGGAGAGTTCGTTGAGATTGAGGAACCATCACAGGTAGGAGCAGACTTGATTGTCGGTTCTCTGATTAAGAATCCGGGTGGCGGACTTGCTCCGATCGGCGGTTATCTTTGTGGAACAAAGGAATGTATCGACAGGGCAGCTTACCGTCTGACTTCTCCTGGACTTGGCAAAGAGGTGGGAGCAACGCTTGGCGTTACAACTTCACTTACACAGGGACTTTTCTTAGCACCAACAGTTGTAAAGGGCGCGTTAAAGGGTGCGGTTTTTGCGGCAAATATTTATGAAAAGCTGGGCTTTGACGTTGTGCCGGACGGCAGTGAGAGCCGTCACGACATCATCCAGGCGATTTCCTTCCACAATCCGGACGCACTGATCGCCTTCTGCGAGGGAATTCAGGCTGCGGCGCCTGTGGACAGCTACGTGACGCCGGAACCGTGGGCGATGCCGGGCTACGACAGCGATGTCATCATGGCGGCAGGTGCATTTGTGCAGGGTTCCTCCATCGAACTGTCTGCCGACGGACCAATCAAACCGCCGTATGCCGTGTATTTTCAGGGCGGTCTGACCTGGTACCATGCGAAACTCGGCATTTTGAAATCTTTACAAAAACTTAAGGAACGAAAACTTGTGAATCTGGATGCGTTATGCTAAAATATAATGTAAGTTTTTGTCTCGTAATTGGTTGACATAAATTCTACAAACCATCATAGGGAATTGCCGGGGAGAGACGGGAAATCTTTATGAATCATCATTTTACAACGGTTAAGGAACTGCCGGACTCGGAGAAGCCATATGAGAAGTTTTTAATATCCGGGGTCGAATCCTTAAGCGATGCGGAGCTGATTGCCGTCATCATACGTTCAGGGACGCGCGGGACGCGTTCTGTGGAAGTGGCGCAGGAATTGCTGCGGCAGGACGGACACGATCTGTTGAATCTCTACACGTTATCTGTTCAGGATATGCAGAAGATTCCCGGAATCGGACAGGTGAAGGCGATCCAGTTAAAATGCATTGCAGAATTATCCAAACGGATGGCGAAGACGCGCTATAAAGAGCGCATCTGTCTTGGCGATCCGGGCTCCATTGCAAGTTATTACATGGAGGATATGCGGCATGAGAGCAGAGAGCGTACGATGGTGCTTCTCTTTGACGCCAAATGCCGCCTGCTGGAGAAGGTTATGATGTCTGTCGGTAGTGCGACGGCTGCACTTGTCTCACCGCGCGAGATTTTTCTCGCTGCATTGGACAAAAGTGCGATTCAGATTGTGCTGATGCACAATCATCCCAGCGGTGATCCCTCCCCTTCGGCGGAGGACGATGCAGTGACAAAGAGAGTGGCGGAGTGCGGAGCGCTTCTTGGCATCCCTCTTGTGGATCACATTATTATCGGTGACCGCACGTACTACAGCTACAGAGAATGCAAAAGAATACAATAAAGGGAGAGAACAATGACGAATAACGTGTATGGTATTGACCTTGGTACCTGCAATATGAAGATTTATTGTAAGGCGTCCAACAAGATTATGAACGAGAAGAACACCATCGCTCTGGTGAATAAGAATGAGATGTATGCCTACGGTGATGACGCTTATGCAATGTATGAGAAGGCGCCGGAAACGATTCAGGTGACATTCCCGGTTGTGGGAGGCGTGATTGCGGATTTTAATAATCTTCAGGTAATGCTTCAGACTTATCTGGAGGCCCACGCCAAGGGCAAGCTGCGCGGAGCGGAATTCATTGTTGCTGTTCCAACAGATATTACGGACGTGGAGAAGCGTGCATTTTTCGACATGTTCTACAAGAGCAAATTAAAGCCAAAGAGTGTGCTGTTATGTGAGAAGCCGATCGCGGATGCCGTCGGTCTCGGTCTAAACGTCAACGAGCCGACCGGTATTATGGTGGTGGACATCGGTGCGGATACCACAGAGATTTCCGTCATCTCGCTGGGCGGACTGGTCTTAAGTGATCTGTTACATTCCGGCGGCAACAAGATCGACGAATCCATTATCACTTATGTGAAGCGCAAGTACAATCTTGTCATCGGACAGAAGACCGCGCAGAGCATGAAGGAGACCCTCGGAAGCGGTATCCCGGGCAACACCCAGACCATGGTGGTTGTCGGACGCGACGTGGTGAGTGGTCTGCCGATTGAGATGGAGATGTCGGGAGCTGTTGTCTATGAGGCGATCAAAGACAACCTCAACACGATCTGCAATTCCATCAAAATGATCCTGGAGAAGACGCCGCCTGAACTTGCAAGAGACATTATTCATTCCGGCATCTATATCACGGGAGGAAGCTCCCAGATTCATGATCTGGATCAGCTGTTCCGCGATATTACAGGAATCGAGATCAATACCTGCGAGGAGCCGGAGGAGTGTGTGGTGCGCGGACTCTTAAAGATCGTATCCGATGCCAAGTTTAAGCATCTGGCATTCAGTATGAAGAATAAGATATTGTTATAGAGGAAATTATGAAACGGAAACCCAAAATTGTTTTGCCTGCCAAGTACATATTGCTGATTCTGACCGTTGTCTGCGTGGCAGCCATGATTACCAGCTTTACGCTCAATATCTCCGGCGGTCCGCTCAACGCGGTTGCCGGTTATGTGTTTGTTCCCATGCAGCGCGGGATCAACACGGTCGGCGCATGGATTACGGAGAAAGCCGACAATCTTAAAAATTTAAGCGATGTCATGGCGGAAAACGATGCGCTCAAAAAGCAGGTGGATGAGCTTACCTCCGAATTGAATACCAACAATCTGGAGCAGTATGAGCTTGAGAATCTGCGCGAGCTTCTGGCACTGGACCAGAAATACCCGAGCTATGAGAAGGTGGCTGCCAATGTCATCGGCAAGAGCAGCGGGAACTGGTTTTCCTATTTCACGATCGACAAGGGAACCGACGACGGAATTGAAGTCGACATGAATGTGATCGCCGGCAGCGGACTTGTCGGCATTGTCACGGACGTCGGTCCGAATTATGCCAAAGTCACTTCCATTATCAACGATACGGCGCAGGTCAGCGGTATGGTGACGACAACCTCCGACAACCTGATCGTAAACGGAAGTCTCCAGAACATGAATGAGAACATGGTCATCGAGTTTTCCAATTTGAATGACAGCGACAATAAGGTGGCGGTTGGCGACCCTGTTGTCACGTCCTACATTTCAGATAAATATCAGCAGGGAATCTTAATCGGCTACATCAGCAGTCTTTCGACGGATTCCAACAACCTTACCAAATCCGGCACGATCACGCCGGCAGTGGATTTTGAGCATATCGAAGAGGTTCTTGTCATTCTGGACAAGAAGCAGTCAGCCGGGGAGTAGGATTCATATTATGAGAAGAAAAGTAAATGTGTTTATTATCATTGCAATCTGTTTCCTGCTTCAGACCACGCTGTTTCAGACATTGTCTTTCGCATCGATCTCGCCGAACCTTCTGATTATCGTCGTGTCGTCCTTCGGGTTTATGCGTGGGAAAAAAGAAGGAATGTATATCGGTTTTGCCTGTGGGCTTCTGCTTGATATCTTCGGCAGCGGAATTCTTGGATTTTATGCGCTGCTCTATATGTATATCGGCTACATCAACGGCTGTTTCCGCAAAATGTTTTACCCGGAAGACTTAAAGCTGCCCATGCTTTTGATTGCCGGCAGTGATCTGGGATGCAATCTGTTGATCTACTTTTTCTTGTTTTTGTTCCGCAATCGTTATCATTTTCAATATTATCTGTGGAACATCATGTTGCCGGAACTTGTCTACACCATGCTGATTACGATCTTTTTGTATGTGATTATCCTGAAAGTCAACCAGCGGCTTGAGACATTGGAAAAAAGGAGTGCAAGTAAGTTTGTTTGAGAATATAAAAGAAGTTTTCCGCATGTTTTTTAAATCGAGACTTGCCGTTGCTGCCGTTCTTATGACGGTGCTGTTCGGTGTGCTTTTGTGGCGCGTGTTCTACCTGCAGATCGTAAAGGGCGAGAAATATCAGGACAACTACACCTTAAAGATCGTAAAAGAGCGGACCTTGAACAGTACGCGCGGCAATATCTACGACCGCAACGGCGAACTGCTCGCATACAATGAGCTGGCTTATTCGATCACCATCGAGGACAACGGCAGTTACAGCAGCACCGATAAGAAAAACGAATCGTTAAACGCCGAGATTGCCCAGGTTATCACTGCACTGGA
>OGOI01001753.1_pt1 | contig 12295 bp, 5 predicted proteins | sample 1552631 | NCBI WGS metagenome assembly OGOI01 (sample SAMEA2580204, study PRJEB22360) | human gut metagenome | biome: human gut; feature: human-associated habitat; material: faeces | place: Denmark | collected 2008/2010 | reverse complement strand
CAGGCAAAAGGCCCCCCCAGCCGCAGCAGCACCAGAAGCACCAGCGCAAACGCTAACAGGAACACCGCCAGCGGTGCCTGGGTGATGAGCGCCGCGGCCAGCAGCACCAAAAGCACCAGCGCCCGGCCCAGCTTACCTGCCATGGCGGTCAGCCTTTTCGGGGCGGGGGCGCGGCACGGTGCGCAGCAGGTCCTGCATTACGCTGTCCACCGTTTCGCCGCCTGCGCGGGCCTGGTCGTTCAGCACCAGGCGGTGGCGGGCAACCGCATCAAACACAGCGGTCACATCCTGCGGGGCAACAAAATCCCGCCCTGCCAGATACGCCGCCGCGCGCGTCATGCTGGTCAGCGCCAGGGTTGCACGGGGGCTTAACCCCACGGTCAGGCGCGGGTCCTTGCGGCTGGCCTGGGCCAGCGCCACAATGTAGCGGTACATCAGCTCATGCACAAATACCGTGCTGACCTCCTGCTGCATGGCAAGCAGATCCGCCTGACCGGCAACGGGGCGCACACGGTCCAGCAGGCGGCCTTTGCTCTGCCCGGCCAAAATTGCCAGCTCCGCTTCCTCATCGGGGTAGCCCATTACGGCGCAGACCATGAAACGGTCCAGCTGAGACTGCGGCAGCATCTGCGTGCCGGCGGCGCCGATGGGGTTCTGGGTTGCAATTACGGTAAAGGGTGCGGGCACCGGGCGGGTAACGCCGTCCACCGTCACCGTGCCTTCTTCCATCACTTCCAACAAAGCCGACTGCGTGCGGGAGGAGGTACGGTTGATCTCATCGCCCAAAAACAGGTTGCACATCACCGCACCGGCGTGGTACACAAACTTGCCGGTCTCTTTCTGGTAAACGGAAAATCCCACCAAATCGGACGGCAGAACATCCGGCGTAAACTGCACGCGGCTTTCTTTCAGGTCCAGCGCGCGGGCAAAGGCCAGCGCCAGCGTGGTTTTGCCCACGCCGGGAATATCCTCAATCAGCACATGGCCGCCCGCCAGCATGGCCATCCAGATGGTGTTTACCGTTTGCTGTTTGCCCTGCACGGCCTTGTTTACTTCGGCCGTAACGGCGGCGGCCTGCTGTGTGTACTGCATGGTTAATCCTCCCGGTGTTTTTTCCATATCACCATAATGCCAACGGCGGCGGCAATAACCACCAGCCCGGCCCACAGTGCGTTGTTTTCCAGCCAGATCATGGTATTGGAGATCGCGCTCCCCTCGGATTCCGCGCTGCCCTCCCCCGGCAATGGGGTCAGGGCCTGGGGGGCCACTTCGGCAATGGAGCTGCCGCCGGCATCCTCCACGGTCACCTGGCGCGGCGTTTCGTCCCAGGTAGCGGCGCTTTCCTGCAAATCTTCCTCTTTGGTGGTGTCCGCAGCGGCGGTGTCGTGCTCCGCAATTACCAGGTAGCGCTGGCTGTTGCGGGTGTAGGGGTGGCAGGTGGAAAGGGTCAGCAGGTCTCGCCCCGGCTGGATCAGCACGGCGTTGATATCGCTGGGGTCAATAATTTTCAGCTCGCTCACGCGGTAAATCAGCGTTTCCCACGGGGTGGTCAGCTGGATCTTGTCCCCCACCTGGATCTGCTGCACGTTGCGCAGCATTTCCGCGCCATAATAGCCGCGGTGGGCGGCAATCACGGTGTTGGTGTTTTCGCCGCCCAGCGGCATCGAGGTCTGGCCCAGCAGCGCCGCGCCTTTGGCCAGGTTTTCGCGGCTGGCGCCCAGGTAAACGGGCAGCTCCAGGTTCAGGCGCGGGATCCACAGCACAGCCAGCACATCATCGTCATAGCCATAGGCAGCAAGGTCCAGCGGGGCTTCCTCGTAGGCGAACGGGTCGGTCAGGCCGCTTTGGCCCCCGGCGTAAATTTCCGCGTTATAGTCCTGCATCGCGGCGTACAGTTCAGGGTAGGCGCGTTCCGGCTCCGGGGGTTCGGCTGTGGTTTCCTCCGCCGCGGGGGCGGTGGGCTGGGCTTCGGCGCGGGCCGCAAACTGCGCAGCGGTTTTGGCGTTGCGGGTGCTGGTCCACCACTGGGCGGCGGTGGGCTGTATCAACAGCGCCAGCCCCAGCAAAATGGCCAGCCAGGCCAGAATTTTAGCAATCAGCCGTCCCATTTAGTCATCCTCCTCGCGCTTTTTGCAGCGGTGCAGCAGCAAAAGCAGCAGCAGCGCTTCGCCGCCGATCACAATGCTGCCCGTTACCGCGATCCACGGCCAGGCATCCACCACGCGCTTGACCACCGTTCCGGTGCGCAGCGCCTGATACTGCACGGCCTGCGGGGTGTTGGTTTCTTCCTCTCCATTATAAGGGATGCGGGTGCCGCGCACAAGCATGCGGTGGGTGTTGATGGCATACGGCGTGCAGGTAACAAGGGTGCAGTAATCCTGCCCCGCGGTGATTTCCAGATCCTCGGTGTGCTCCGGTTCCACCACTTTGATTTGATCCACCTGGTACGCCAGCGTTTCATCCAGAATATGCAGGTAGAAACAGTCGCCCTCTTCCAGCTTGTCCAGGTCGGTGAACAGCACGGCTTCGGGCAGGCCGCGGTGGCCGGTCAGCACGCTGTGGGTGCTTTCGCCGCCAAGGGGGTAGCTGGAGCCTTCCAGATGGCCAACGCCCCTTTGCAGCACATCATCGCTGGTGCCTTCGTAAATCGGCAGGTTGACGTCAATTTTCGGGATGGTGATATACCCCAGGCTTTCGCCCACATCCACAAGGTCCACATAGCTGGTGCCGGTATCCTCCGCTTCGCCTGCGGCATCGCGCTCCACGGCGCTGTCCAGCTGCTGGTTATAGCGGCGGGCGGCCTCCTTGGCGGCGTCCAGTTTTTCGGTATCCATGCTTTTTACGGTATCATCGTAATTTTGGATCGCTTCGCTGGCGTGGCGCTGCGCCACCGCGTTGCTGATAACCGGGTACGATGCCACCCCAATGCCGGACAGGATCATCAAGGCCGCAAAGCCGACTTTTAGTTTTGTTGTGGTATCCATAGCGTCACCGCGAACCTTTCCGTGAGAGGGTTGAAGTTGGGAGCTGATGCAATTAGAAATTAGAAATTGGAAGTAGGCGAAAGAATAAATAATAAAGAATAATGAATAATTGTGGTGGACCGCGGCGCATTGCGCCGCTCAGGAGATATTGGGTTGGGGGTGGTTTTTAGGGTAGTGAATAACAATAAAATAATCTGTAGGGCCTTACGGCGTTGCACACCACAAAATTGTAATAAACCTCGCCCTGCATGTAGGGGGCGGCGTCCCCGACGCCCCGTTTGACGGGCCTAATAATTGCCGCCCATCCACCCCGCGCCGCAAACATTGCAAATCATTTGTAGGGGCCGATGCTCGCCATCGGCCCGTTGACGGGCCTTGCCCTATTTATTTTTAGGTTCTGCACGGGGAACCACCCCTCAGTCACCTTCGGTGACAGCGCAAACAGCGCCCCGTCCCCTCTGTCGCTTCGCGACATCTCCCCGCCCCGCGGGGAGTCACCCCTCAAGGGGCGCCAATATCTCACCTTATGTTTGCGGTGGCTCCCCTTTGAGGGGAGCTGTCTGCAACGCAGACTGAGGGGTGGTTCCTCGCCACAAACCTAACGGCCGTGGGGTGGTTCCCCGCCACAAACCTAACCCGTAGGGTGGTTCCCCACGCAGGGCCTAAAAATCAACCGAACAACGGCCATGTACACCCAAAAAAATTTATTTCCCAATAACCCACCATAGGGGGAGGGCCAAATCCGGCCCTCCCCCTGTGTATGATGGATTATCCCTCTATACCCTATTGGTGAATTGTAACATTGTTTTGCCTTGCGGCGGGCGCATCAGGTGCGGTTCTTCTTTTTCAGGCTCAGCAGCACGCCAACACCGGCCACAACCAGCAGCACACCAATGCCGCTGAACAGCAGGGTGCCGAAACCACCGGTGGTGGGCAGGTTGAAGCCCTTGCGGTTGATGATGGTAGTCAGAATATAGCCATTTCCAGGGGCACCTGGCTTTCCACCAAAGTACTCTTCATCCTCGGTCTCTTTCTGATGAACCAGCTTGCCATCAACATAGTCATTTTTTACAGTCCAACTCTTTTTGTACGATACCTGAATCGTAACTTTAACAGGGCCGCTCAGCAGATTATAGCCATTTACGGTTGCAGTTTCAACCAGATAATAAGTACCATTGGCCAGGCCATCTACTTGTGCCTTACCATCAGGACCAGTTACCAAATCGTATTTGGTATCATCATTTTTCTTATCATCAATTACAACTTTGACGAACCAGTTATCTTTATCTTCACCAGTAATACCGATGGTAGAACCCTTGACCGCATCCGGCGTACCTTCTGCAACTTTTTTATAAACGTTGAATTTAACACCCGGGAGCGGATCACCGTCATTCTTTTCACCGCGCTTATCAACATGAATGCTGAAAGTGTAAACAACGGCACCGTCTTCAATTTCGCTGGTATCCGGGTTAATTTTGCCGTCTGCATCAATCTTGTTAGAATACTTCAGATTGATCGTGTTCTTGTTGCCATTGACGGTCATATCCGCACCCTTAAGCAGTGTTGCGGTATATGTAATGGTAAATGTATCGTTGTAGGAACCATCTGCCTTTGTACCAACAAGTTCCTGAAGTGCTGCCTGCGTAAACTTTGCAGTGAACCCGTTCTCAGGGGCATCATAAGAAATATTTACACCAGCGCCCTTATATTCTTCATTAGCAGAAGTGTATACCTTAACGTCCTGATTATTCTTCAGATTTTCCGGCGTATCCGTTACTTCAAATACAAAATTGTCTGCCTCATTTTCTTTAGGAGTCGCAGTCAACAGTACCTCAGGCACTTTCACTGTTACCTTATAAGGAACATTATCGCCAACGCTGTAGTCGGATGCTTCAACGTATTCATCGCCATCTTTTGCAGGAGCACGATCCTTAACTTTCTTCTCAACATCGGGGCGCGGGTCAGTAACAGTCAATTCAAGGTTTTTCTCATCATTGCCTTTAGTAGTCACTTCACCATTATTTGCAACGGTAATTTCCTGGCTAGAACCATTTTTTACTTCAAAGTAATGCGGGGTCTGATCCGTGATGAATGCTTTATTGCTGCCGACACCCTGTTCAACAAAGCAGTAATAACCTGCCGAAAGGCCACTGACAGTAATTTTGCCTAAATCGCTTCCTTCACTACCTGTTGTGAGCAGCCCATTTGCACCAAACTCAGTACCCGTGTTATCACCGGAAGCTGTAGAAGACTTCTTGATTTGCTTCCACATCATCGTTGTATCATTTAGGTCGTCCGTGTAATTCGTAGTCGTAAAAGGAGAGATTTTGCCTTCGGTTTTAGTGCCCACAAATTTATACAGCTTGAAAGTTACACCAGAAAGCGTCTCGTTAGCTTCGCCGTTGCCAACTTGACCTTTTTTGATCAATGTAATATTGCCATAATCTGTTTTATTTTTCGGATAAACATGGACATCATACAGCCACTCTTCGCCCGGTTTCGTTGCGCCGATACGAGTCATGGGAACAGAAACCAAGAAAGGCTTGCAACGGGTAGTAACCGATGCCGGCGACTGAGTTTCAACTACCAAGTACAAACCAAGCGGAAGGTCTGTACTGTTCTCATCATTTTTCAGTGTAGCAATGCCATCAACATCTGTCGTTCCTTCTGCAACTTTCGGTGTTTTCGTTTCGTCCTTAACTACATAGTTGCCGTTTATCTTTTCAATAAGATCGTCAACATTCGGCTGCGCCTTATCACTGGATGCACTATAATACTCTCTTAAGGTATTTTCATTCCATACCTGATATGCAGTGAAAGTTGCATCTTTCAATGGGTTAGCATCCGCGGGGAGTTTCGTTGCATCTTCCTCTTCACCAGTGCTGTCCGGCTTTACCTCGCCATTGTACTCATACTTATGAATCGTAATGGAACCGGTATCCCGCGTCCATACAGCTGTACTCGGTTGTGGTGTCGTCGATGTTCCACTGTTCTCCGCCATTGCTGGCATGGCGCACAGGCTGAGGGCCAAGGCGGCGCTCAACAGGCCTGTGAGAAAACGTTTTGCTTTTTTCATTTCAGTACCTCTTCTCTTAAAAAAATCATCATCGGATGGGCGGCGGGGCCGCCCGGCTTAAGGGTTCTGCATCAGCACGGCGTGCAGTGCGGGGCGCTGCAGCGGGGAAACGCTGCCGCGCCGTCCGCACTGTGCCGTGAAGAAAAAAGGAGGAAAAACCGGGCCGCTTGCCCATTTGGCTTAAGGCTGCGCCCTGCCGTAAACGGGCGCGTACTGGCGGGCAGGCCCTGTATCCTGGGGGTTGCTGGGTTTCCGGGGGATGGTTAATGTCGCCGGCCCCCTTTCCTGTTGTAGCGGAATGTGAATATCAACAGCCCTGCCACCGCCAGCGGCATGCCGATCAGCAGCCACAGGCTTGGCGCGTCTGCACCCGTGTGGGGCAGCTCAGGCGTTTTACGGTTCAGAACGGTAAGGTGCATGGTGTAGATGTTGCCAGACTGCGTAAACTTGTTTTTGTCATCAATTAGCTGCCCATCAATAGAACACTTGCCGTCTTGGGTAAATTCGATCACAATTGGCTGTGCCAACAGGTTGTACTCCGGATGTGCCTTGGTTTCCGTCAGGCGGTATGTACCGGGTTTCAGATTTGTGAACGGGTTCGGGGTTATTTTGCCGTTGTCGTCCGTTGTACCGGTAATGGAACCTGTGTTTGTGCTATTGAATGGGTAGTTTTTATCTACTACCCACTGCGTTTTTCCTTCGGCTGTTGTTTCGACCAGCTTTTCCAGTTTGAACTCAACACCACTCAAGAGCACGTCATTGCTATTTTCGTCTTTTTCCGCGTCCTTCTTGATGATATCCAGTACAAACTTCGGGTTCTGCAGCGTGTTGGTCAGCACAATCTTGCCGCTGCCGCCGGTGATGGTTCCATCGGTGGCTGTGGCTGGCGTTGTAGTTGCGCCGGTTTCGCTGTCCTTTTCGCTTTTTGCTGTTGCTTCAGCCGTTACAACATACGTATTGCCGTTAATCGTAATGGTTCCGTCTGCCTGGGTAAATTTACCTTTATCGTCCACCTTACCTTCCACAATGCGGTATTGGTAGTTCGTGTTGGTATCGTCAACCGGGTACTGATCCAGGTTGCTAAAGGTAAACTGCCAGCCGTAATCATTGCGTTTAATGGTAACATAGTCTTGCGTGCTGTTAGCCGGGTACTTTACCAGTGTCCAGTCTTTATCGTTTGTGCTGGTTGCCAGGCGGCGCTGGAGCTGGATGTAAATCTCGTTCGGCTGGTTCGTTGTACCAAGGACCGTATCATTTGCATCTTTCCAGAGCTTATCGAACTCAATGTTGATCAGTTTGCGCTTGGTGTTGGTAAAGACTGCGGTAACTTCCAGATCGTTCGGATTTTTGCTCGCCACAATCTCGCCTTCCACCATGGTGTTGTCGATCACATGGGCGTATTGACCATCCGGAACGGTTACGCTTTGCAGTCTGGAATCATCGGTTTTGACTTCCTCGATGGTATAGCGGGTGCCAACGGGGATGCCGGTGATGGTTCCGGTGTGTTCTGAGTTCTTCTCATCGCTCATGTTGATCTCAACATACTTTATGATGGGCTCTTTTTCCAGACCCTCACCGCCAACATCATTAAAGGTAACTTTGAAGGTGTAGGTGCCTTTAATGGTATTTTCCTCACCAGCTGCGGCCTTCTTTTGGATTTTCAGCCCGCCGGTTTTGACGGTGTTGACGTATTTTACCTTTAGCTTTGTCAGCGTGGAGCTTGTTTCGTCCGGGTCCTTATAGGAGCGGAAGACGATGGTGTCGCCTTTGGGTTTGGTTCCGGTATAGTTATTACCCGTTTGATCATCATTCGGTCTTATTTTTTCCGTTCGGCCATCATTGGGGCTGCTTCCCTCCTGCTTGTCCAGCGACTTGTTCGTGTCGGTAACTGTCACGGATTCGCTATCGCCCTTCATCGAAGTAACCGCCTGCCCGTTCTCGCACACCGTCCATGTGGTGTCGTACAGGTTTTGGTTCAGATCCTCTTTGAGCGAAATGTAGCTGCCGCGGCGGAACTGGTCGCTGAAGGTAACGGTTTCTCCATCTTCCAGAACAAAGCGTCCGTCATCGTCCACCAACTGGGTGTCGTTGTCCTTGGTGGAGGTGTACTGTGCGTTTATGGCGTTTTGCAACTGACCGGTTTTGGCGGAGCCGTAATCCGGGATTTCCTTCTGATCGGTTGTAAAGCCGGTCATCGTTTTTGGCACCGCTTTGGGAATGAAGGTAAAGTTCCTGAAATAGATGTGGCGGCTATAGTTATCGCCCACGCGGATGGTTTTGACCTTGCCGTTAAAACCGTCCTGCGCTTTCATCTTGTTCAGGTCCAGCTTTACGGTGACCCATGCGCCTGTCTTCACTTCGACCGAGCCATACGTTGCGCCGTTAATGCCTGATGTGCCAAGGCTGCCTTTTTGGACGGGGGTAGGTGTTTGATCATCCAGCAGTTCCAGATACAGGTTGTTGAGGGAAAGGTCACCTCCACCATCTTCTTTGGCAACGTAAACCTGGAACGTAAGGAAGCGCTTGTCTTTGATATTGATGGGGTCTTTCAGCGTCAGGATGCCATAACGTTTCTCACGCGCTGCACTGACGGGTTCCGTATCCGTATAGCGTGCGTACCAGTGAAGGACCTGTTCGGTATCTTGCCCGGAACCTTGCTCGGGGTTTGTATCCAACTTGAAAATGTAGTCCCCTTCGGTTGATTGGGTTGCGGGTTTAATCTCGATACTATCCGCAGTCAATTTCACCTCTTGGGGCGGAGTACTTGTATCCGAGCCAACGGCCACTTTTTCTCCATAATGGGTTGCCTGGTTCTGGATGGTGAAGTTGAAGATTTTCTGGTCTTCAAAGCATTTTTTGAAGTCCGGATCAACCTTGTTCAGATCAACCTCTTTTTGAACCTGCAGCTCGTTATTATCCGGGAAGTTGAACGCCACCGCCATGTTGGACTCCCACATACCGCGTTCCATATAGTACATGGTAAGGGTGTGCTTTTTGCCTTTGTCGAGTGGTTCAAGATTTGTGTTTTTCGCGTAGAAATCAATGTTCTCGCCATTATATCTCACGCTCTTGACAGCGGAATGGCCATTTTTTCCATCTTGATCATTTTCTGACGTTCCGCCTTCTTTGACCTGACTGACATAGGCTGTTACACTATTTTTCTTTCCCTCTGTTGTATCTGTCTCGCCAAATTCCAGCAGGCCGGAAACCTTACCATGGGCGCCGCCAACGTCAAGCGCCAGCTTGCCATCAATGAATACCCAAACGTCATCGTCACCGGAGAAGAAGAACTTGATGCTGGTTTTTTCCGTTTTTCCATTTACAATCTTTTTTGTTTCAACTTTGCCGTCATCCGTCAGGGTAAAATCCATCTGCAGCTTGGTGCCAAAGCCGTAATTGTAGGTAGAAGCCCGGCCCTCCGTTGCGGTTTCGTTGAACGGGAAGTAGCCATAGGAACTTACATTCTCACCATTTTTGTTTATCGTTTTTTGTGCGGAGTTAGAATCAAGATTGCGTGACCGTTCTCGGTTCTCTGTGCTTGATTTCAGGAAATATTGCTCCGTGGTGGAATCCTGTTTCAGGTACAGGGTCGTATCCTGGCTGTCAAAGTACCAGTAATCAACGCCCGTATCGTCATTAAAAATCTGTCTCTTGGTAAAGGGGAACGCAACATTCTTGTACACATCGCCAAGCTTTGCCTTTTTGCTGTTGGTGCCGCTCAAAAACGCTTCATCGAAGTGCGGTTCTGCTACTTTTGTATTCTCCTTTGTATCCTTCAGCAGCGGTTCACCTGTTGCATCGCCAGTGGAGGTTTGGGATTCAACCAAGCCCTGATAGGCATAGTCATAATATTCGCCCTTGTTATTTTCATTGATTGTGGAGTTATTGATTGCCATGAAGCGATTTTCATTTTTGAAGGCGCTATTAAACCCCCAAAGATTCAATGCAGCACTAATCTCCTCAAACTTAATTCCCCAGTTTGAATAAGTAGGTTGAAAATGGCCTGTATAAATCGGATATTGTGCATTGCAGTTACTGTAATAATCGCTTAGTGCACTGTCAAACTGACGGAACACGACCCAGCTTCTTTGACTTGCAAAGCCGCCTTTTTCTCCCGGTGTATAATATGTACTATTATAATTATCTCTATTATTCCCATTTAGTTCATAGTCTGTATAATAGTCATACAGCGTACTGGTAACATATTTTGTGTTTGCTTCTTCCGTAAAATTATCGGATGCAATATCTACTACTTTAGTGCCAGTATTTTTCCACGTTTCGGCACGCGGGGTATCTTTTGGAGCCCAGTAGCCGCCACGTTGGCCATTGGTATATACTGCATCGTCATTCGTATCCGCATAGAAGCAATTTTTGTCATCTGTGGGAATCGGCAGCCACTCTGTACTTACTCCATTTTGTCTTGTCGCATTGTCATCGTTAATTTCTTCACCGGAAAAGATGATTGAACTATATCCTTGGGGAATGTCAATATAATAAAGATTTTCGTTTGTACCATCTTTTACCAGCGTGCCGCTTTCGGATTCTACGCCGTCTCCTCCTTTTATCCGAAAATAAATGGTCTCTGAATTATTGTCTTTGGGGATTGAATAGTCGCCGCTAGTATCACCCGTTCCTGTTGTTGGCAGCTTTGAGAAAGTAGCATCGTAATAGATGCGGATGGCACCGGGACGCCCCCATGTTGCATCCTTATTACCATTGTACATGTAGCAATAGCATTGACCTTCGGAATACTGGAAGCGTTTCTGATTTTCTCCTGTTACTTCCTCATTATAAAAATTGTAGTATTTACTTATTTCTGTATTATCATCGCCCGCGGTAAAGCGAACAAAAGAGCAATAATCGTTAGGAATTTTAAAGGTTGCTGTGGAACCAGAAGCAATACTATTTCCAGAATCAATACTATTTAAGGGTATTGGGTCACCGACCAGCTTAAGCTCTCCTTCTTTCGGTTCATAAAACCAGGCTTGGACGTTCGTTAGTGTTTCACTGGTTTTATTTTCAAAGGCCATCGTTTTGCCAGCGAAGTACCTATGGCCAACCGTATAGGTAGTCCAGTCATCTCGATTCCAGCCACCCCCCTTATTATTTCCGTCATAGTAGTTGCCGCCGATATAATTATTCGGATCTGTTGAATCGAACGTCTTCCACCATTGATAATTATTATTTTCTACATCAACTTTAGAAATTTCTATTGTTTGTGTAGGTTTTCTGTCATCATCTGTTTCTTCCTTATATCCGCAAAATTCAAGTCCATTCAACCCTCCATATGGATAGTGTTTATCATGATTCAGGAACACAGAATAAATTTTTCTTTCGTCCTTCGTTTTGTCAGCTTCCTGCATATCAAGATAATATGCTTTACTTGAATCTTTTGAACCAACGGCATATATTTTTACCTTTTTATAATCTTTCCAACCACTTGGCACTGCAAAATAGAGCGTGTAAGTCTCCGGCACTCCCCTCTGCTCACTAACTGCCTGCACGTTATCCACGCTTCTTGCGGCGTACATCTTCTGCGGCTGTTCGGTCGGTTCCGGGGTGGCGGTGGGGGTCACGGTCGGCACAGGGGTGGCCGTTGCGGTGGCTGCCGGTTCCGGGGTCGGGGTGGGTTCTGCCGTGGGCTCCAGCGTTTCGGTCGGGGCGGGCTGCTCCGGCTCGGCGCTTTGTTCCGGTTCCGGGGTGGCGGCATCCGGCACCGGGGTGGCGGCGTTCTGCTCCGGCGGAACGGTATCCTCCCCGGAGGCCGTTCCCTGCTCAGCCTCCAGCAGCTCTACTTCGTCAGGTGCGTCGGGCAGAGGATCCACCTCGGCGTATACAGGCAGGGCCATTGCCATAACCAGGCAAGCGGTGACAAGCAGCGCTGTCAGCCGGCGCGCCCAACCTGTTGTGTTTTTTCCTGTTCTATTCAATCTGCTCACCCGTCTTTCGCGCTGGCTTGATGGAAGCACATTGTTCCACAGGGGATCCCCTGTGGAACAGTAAAAGAAGCCAGCTTCTTTTACTTGCGCAACCGTTGCCATGTTATTTTCAAAAAAAACCGCATCGAGTCTTCTCATTGCGCATTTACTTTTTATTTTCTTAATATAGCACCTTTACACCAGAAAGACAATACAATCCACGCAAATTCCTGTTTTTCAGCACTTTTACTGATTGCGCTTTCCTCCTACAATAATAATTACGGTTTAAGGCGCGGCAGCCAGCCGCGTCTTTTTCC